>Ga0181532_10002913_pt1 | contig 15743 bp, 11 predicted proteins | sample PEATcosm2014_Bin_33_FD_119768 | JGI IMG/M metagenome (GOLD analysis project Ga0181532, IMG submission 119768) | Peatland microbial communities from MTU Mesocosm Facility, Houghton, MI, USA - PEATcosm2014_Bin11_30_metaG | ecosystem: Environmental > Terrestrial > Soil > Wetlands > Peat | place...
CAATATCAGCGCGATGACAAGACCGGGGATGCCGCCGATCAGGAACATGATCTGCCATCCCATCAACGGCACCAGCACCGCACCGACCTGGCCGGTGACCATCAGCCCGATGGGAAAGATCATCTCATACAGCATGAAAAACCGGCCACGGCCGCGGGCCTTGGAGAGCTCACTGATATAGGTCGCGGCGACCGGCATTTCGCCGCCAACGCCGATGCCTTGAATGAAACGGAAAGCCAATAGAACGTTGAAGCTCCAGGCGGCGGCACAGGCCAAACTCATCACCGCGTAGATGGCGGTGGCCGCCGCAGCACAGGGGATGCGACCGTAACGTTCGGCGAGCCAGCTAAAGGCGAGCGCACCGGCGATCTGGCCGACATAGCTCGCGCCAATCATGATGCCGACTTCGGGCGACGTGATGTGCCAGAGCGGCACCAGAATCGGGAGGACGAAAGCGATAGACAGCGCGTTGAAGGCATCGAAGAAGGTCGCGCTCCCCATAACGACGCGGGCGTGAACGAACCAGCGCGACGTCGGCACTTGTTCCATCCGCCCAATCAGGAGAGCGGCGGCATCCTCGGAATCAAAAGCCGGCGCAGCCGGAGAAACGGCGGAAGCCTCGGGCCGCGACCCCGCGCTGACGACTGACACGACTTCCTCCGCCTTTCATTTTCTCGTTTCAATGGCCTGCCATTGACGTCAACAGGATCAGATACCCTCTAGCGCCGCATCAGCTCCAGGATTTTTTCCGCGATTACCGCCGGGCACTCGACCGGAGTGATGTGGCGCACGTTCGGCAGCACTGCCAGCGTCGCGTGCGGCACAGCCTGCTTGATCTGCTCCGACATCGCGACCGGCGTGGCGTAGTCTTCTTCTCCAACGATCACGCTGACCGGCATCCGCATCGCCGCTTGATAGTGCCGCAGATCGGCATCACCCAGCATTTCGCAGGTCGCGGTATAACAGTCGACATCGTTGGCAAGGAATACATCCATATTCGCGCGGATCACTTCCGGATGCGCCTCACGGAACGCATCGCTGACCCAGCGCGTCGCCTGAAAGGCCGACATCGCCGCAAATCCCTTGGTCGCGGCGGTGGCGGCGCGCTCACGCCAGTCTTTCGGTGCGGTCGGGCCATACCAGGCCGTGCTGTCGATCACCGCCAGCGCCTCGACGCGGTCGGGATAGACGCCGGCAAAGGCCTGCGCGATGCAGCCGCCCATCGAGCAGCCGGCAACGGTCGCACGTGGCCAGTTCACATGGTCGAACAGGCTCGCGAGATCGCCCGCAAACAGTTCTAGCGTATATTTCATTTTGACCCGGGTCGATTTGCCGTGACCGCGGCAGTCAAAGGTCAGGACATCTGCATAAGGGGTTAATAGCGGCACCACGCCGTCCCAGATGCTGCGGTCAAGCGCCAATGAATGAATCAGCGCAATGCGCGGGGCCACCTTCGACCCGGCAGGCCGTTCCGCCGCATGCAGGGTGTAGGCGATCGAAACTCCATCGGGCGTTTTGGCATTTCCCGCCGACGACACCACGGAGCTGCTCATGCCGCGGCCGACTTTCGTGACGAACCCGGCGTCGGCGCAGGCGCGTCCAACGAGACATTCCAGGCGTCGTAGCCGTACAGCCAGCTCGGATCGTCGTTGCCGCCGCTCATCCAGGTGTTCGCACTCGAAATCTCCTGAATTTTGGAAGTGCGCGGCTTGCGGTGTGCCTCGAAGCGTTTGAAGGCAGCCTCGATCCCTTGGGCGGCTACATCTTTCAGGCATCGCGCCAGTACGGCGGCATCCTCGATCGAAGTGGCCGCACCCTGCGCCATATAAGGTGTCATCGGATGACAGGCATCGCCGATCAAGACCACCCTGCCCTGGCTCCAGGTCGGCAACGGATCGCGCTCGAGGATCGCCCATTTGTGACAGTCCGGGCAGGCATTGAGCACCATCCGCACCTCGGGATGAAAACCGGCATAGGCCTTGCGCAACTCATTCACATCGCCCTTTGCCGACCAGGATTCCTTTGTCATCCAGTCGGCGGGCTCAGGCACGCTGGTGACGAAGTAAAGCTGGCTGCGATCCTTGGTCGTGTAATAAATCACGATGTGACGATCTTCGCCCCACCATTTGACGCGCGAGCGTGAGATTTCCTGTGGCAGAAGGCTTGAGGCGAACACCGCGCGATAGGCGATACGCCCGCGATGGATCGGCTTGTCGGGCCCGATGATGATGTCGCGCACGACGGAATGAACGCCGTCGGCGCCGATCACGGCATCGGCCCTGGCCGTCGTCCCGTCGGCAAAGAACAGCGTGACCGGTCCACCGTTTTGCTCCAGCCGAATCAGCTTCTTGTTCAGATGGACGATCTCGCTCGGCACGATTGAGGTGAGCGCCTCGTGCAGGTCGGCGCGATGCATGCAGAGAAACGGCGCCCCGTATAAATCCTCCGGCATCGGCAATTCGCGTTTGAGCTCGCCGGTATCGCCAACACGGTTGAGATGCGAGTAAGGCGCAAAGGCACGCTGGCGCAATGTGTCCTCGACCCCGATGCCGCGCAGGACCTTCATCGAATTGGGCAACATCTGGATGCCGGCGCCGATCCGGCCGAACTGATGCGCCTGCTCGTAGACCTCGACGTTGAGGCCCGCCTGCCGAAGCGTACCGGCCGCCGCCATGCCGCCCATCCCGGCGCCGATAATCGCAATTTTGGGGGAAGCCATGCCTGCGCCGCTCCTTGGAATGGAAGGTTCTTGAGGACCTTCGCGGTCTTGGCGCAGCCGGTTGGCCGCGCGGTGATGCACCCTCCTTATATCCCCTGTCTTACTGGATCAATCGGGGCAGCGGCCTCCCTAAGGCGCCCCGGTTTGGCGCCGGCCTTCAGAAGGCCGGATTTGACAAATTGACAATATTTGTCAAAATTGTCGTATGGGCTCTTCGGATCGTATTTTGTCGGCGGCGGAAAACATCTTCGCCAGATTTGGCTTCCGGCGGGCCTCCATGGGCCAGATCGCGGAGGAAGCAGGACTAACACGGCAGGCGCTCTACCATCATTATTCGAGCAAGGAAGCGCTGTTTCGGGCCGTCGTCGAAGACTTGCACGAATGCGCCTATGAGGCGGAGGCCACGGCTGGCCTCGAACAGGAACAGGCCGGCGGCGGGCTCGCCGATATTCTGGCCGCGCAAATCGGCGCGCGCTTTCGCTACCTCCTCGAATGTATTGAGGAATCGCCCCAGGCCGAAGAGCTGTTGTCGGAGCATCAGCTTCAGACCCGCGATCTCTATCAGGGCTTTGTCGAACACAACGCGGATTTACGGGCCGACACCATTGAGCGCGTCTGCGCCAGGCAAGGTCTGACACTGCGTGACGACATGACATCGCGCGAACTTGCCCATTGCATTCAGATGGCCATTCGGGGCTTCAACGATCTTCGCATGAACGCCAATACCTTGCGCGAACTTGATCGGATGGTCCGCCTTCTTGTTGCCGGCGCCGTCGCGCAGGCTACCCCCCGAACCCGCGCCAAAAGGAGATCGCGATGAGCACCGTGACGATCAATGGCCGCAGTGAGACACTGCCGGACGACGCGGAAGCGCTTTTGGTCGATGTCATTCGTGACCGGATCGGATTGACCGGAACCAAGCTCGTTTGCGGCGCCGGTGTCTGCGGCGCCTGCACCGTGTTGCTCGACGGCGTCCCCGTCGTGAGCTGCCTGATGCCGGCAAAGGCGGCTGCAAGCCGAACGATCACCACGGTCGAAGGAATCGGCAGGCCGAACCTGCATCCGATTCAGCGTGCGTTCATGGCGCTCGATGGCTTGCAGTGCGGCTTTTGTACGCCCGGTTTCGGCGTCGAGGCCGCAGCCTTTCACGACGCCTGGCGCAAGGCGCATGGCGTCGCCACGCCCTCACGCGAGGAAATCGCTGCGGCGCTGTCCGGTCATCTTTGCCGCTGCGGCGCCTATGACAATATCTTGCGCGCGGTGGCGGAGGCTTGCAGCGGCCGCTTCGACGGCGAGGAGACTGCCGCGCCGCGGGTCGAGGCTCGCGACAAGGTGACCGGTCAGGCAAAATATACGGTCGACATTCGCCATGAGGGACAGCTCGAAGGCCTGATCATTCGTTCGCCGATCGCCCACGGCAAAATCACCGAGCTCGATCTAGCGCCGGCCCGCGCCACGCCCGGCGTAAAAGCGGTGATTTCCCTCCTCGGCGACGACAGAATTGTTCGCTATGTCGGCGACCCTATCGCCGCAATCGCCGCAACAGACCACACCACCGCGCGTGAGGCCGCAGGCCTCATCGGGATCAAATACGAGCAACTGCCCTCCGTCGTCGGGCTGGATACCGCCCGCAAGCCGGATGCGCCGGCCGTGTTCGAAAAATCGAGCCGCAAGAAGGCGGCCAACGTATCGGAGGGTTCGCCGGCGCCGGCGCCGTGGAAACAGAATGTACGCGGCCCCTCCGCGGCATTCTCGCACAAGACCAAGATGGTGCGCAGCGCGCTCGCAACCGCTGCCGAGACGAGCGACCCGTTACTGGTCAAAGGCACCTTCCGCACCGCGGGCCAATCGCACACCTGTCTCGAGCCGCACGCAACCGTAGCCCGTTTCGACGGCGATCAACTGACGCTTCACGTGTCGACGCAGGCGGTGTTCCATGTGATGGAGCTGGTTGCGAAGCGGTACAAGCTCGACCACGCTAAGGTGCGTGTGATCGCCGATCATGTCGGCGGCGGGTTCGGCTCAAAGGCGAGCCTCGGCATCGACACGATAGCCGCAATCGAGCTGGCGCGCGCGGCAAAGGCGCCGGTTCGCGTCGCGCTCGACCGTCACGATGAGTTGTCCGTCACCGGGCATCGTCCGGGCACCGAAATCGACATCGCGCTCCTGCCGTCACGCGAAGGTAACCTCAAGGCGCTGTCGTTGACCGCCTATTCGGACAATGGCGCCGGCATCAATTCCACGATCGCCGCACTGGCGCGTCTGATCTACCCCGCCGAAGCCAAGGCACTGGTCGACTTCGACGTGATCAGCAACCTGCCGCCGGGCGCGCCGTTTCGCGGTCCGGGCGGACCGCCGATGGCCTTTGCGCTCGAACAGGCCGTGGACGAAGCCGCGTTGCGGATGCACACCGATCCGATCAAGCTCCGTCAGCGCTGGGATACCGATCCCAATCGGCGGCGTCTTTATGAATGGGCGGCCGGGTTAGAAACCTGGCGCAACGCCAAAGGACCGGCGTCACAGCATGGACGCTATCGCCGCGGCGTCGGCGTTGCGAGCGGCTACTGGCTTTATTTCTGGCAACCCGGTTCAAAAGTAGAGCTCGCGATCGAGGGCGGACGGCTGGTCGCGAGCACCGCGATCCAGGACATCGGCACGGGAAGCCGATCGGTGATCGCCAACACCGTCGCGCGCGAATTCGCGTTTGAGCCGCATGAGGTCGAGGTTCGGATCGGAGATTCCAATCTCGCCGAAGGACCAGGCTCGGGCGGCAGCCGAACCACCGCCTCGGTGGTGCCGCCGGCCCTGCTCGCGATTCGGAAACTCAAGGACGCGATCGAGAAAAACGCCAAGCAAAGGCCCGCACCCGGCTCCAATGCTCCCTGGCGCGAACTGATCGCCGCATCCGGCGATATCAGCGTGTCAGCGACACGCCCGGAGGATAGCCGGCATTTGGCGCCCGGCGTGCGCTCACCGCTCAAGGAGGCGGGCTTCATGGGAGCGGTGTTCGGCTGGATGCTGCGGCGGTTCTCAAACCTCGCCGTTGGCGCGGGCGTACCGAGCTCGGTGCAGGTGGTGGAGGTTGAGGTCGATACATGGCTTGGCCATGTCCGCGTCCTCAACGTTCACACCGGGATAGCGGTCGGCAAACTGGCGGCGCCCGCGCTCGCCCGCAGCCAGGCCGCGGGCTCGATCATCCAGGGCATCGGCTATGCGCTTTACGAGGGACGCGAGGTCGATTCCTTGAGCGGCCATATATTGACCGCGGGACTTGAGGACTACCGGATTCCCGGCATCGCCGACACGCCCAACATCGACGTGCACTTTGATGAAGCAGGTTTCGACCATGTGCTCGGCGGCAGTGTCGGCATCGGCGAAGTCGCGACCGTGCCGACGTCGCCGGCGATCGCGAACGCCATCCGCAACGCCATTGGCGTTCGGACCAACGCGCTGCCGATCCGGCCCGACCGGCTGATGGGCCTCCTGAACCAGAGGAGCGTCGCATGAACAGCAGCACAATGTCTGCCACAGAATTCCGCGCCGCCGGCACCGACCTTTCCGAACGACGGCGCAGCGGCGTATCGCGCGGACCGCTCGTCGATCTCGTTCGTCCAGCTGACATATCCGACATCACCTGGGAGGCAGATGGCGCGGCACGGCTCAGCGCGTTCGCAACCATCGCAACGCTGGCGGCAGATTCAAGACTCGGCGCGGCCTATCCGGGGCTGACGGCGGCGGCCGCAGGGCTCGCGACGCCGCAGATCAGACATGTTGCGACACTTGGCGGCAATCTCGCGCAACGTTCGCGGTGCTGGTACTACCGCGACCCGCACATTGCCTGTCTCAAGAAGGAGGGTCCTGCTTGTCCGGCCCGAGACGGCAATCATCTCTACGGCGTCGCCTTCGATCGCGGACCCTGCGTCGCACCGCACCCTTCCACAATGGCGGCAGCTTTGATGGCCTATGACGCCACCGTGACAACGAATCGTCGCCGGCATCTCAGCATGACGCAGTTGCTGGGCGACGGCTCCAACGGGCGTGCCGACAATTGCCTTGAGGCGGGCGAAATCATAGAGAGCATTGAGCTCGGCGCCCCCGCCGCCTATGAGCGCGCGCTGTATCGGCGCGCGATCAGCCGAAGTTATGCGGAGTGGCCACTGGTCGAGGTTGTCATCCGCGCGGTCATCCTGGACGGCAATTTCGAACTTGTCCGCATCGCAGCCGGTGGCATCGCTCCGGTGCCGCTTCGACTCGAAGCCGCCGAGTTCGTAACGCAAGGCGCCGCCGTGAATGCTGCAACCATCGAAAGAGCGGTTGCACAATCCACGGTCGGCGCCAAGCCACTGGCATTGACCGGCTATAAGCTCGATCTGCTTCAAGGGCTGGTACGAGACCTGCTTGAGAGGATCTCAACCTAGCGCCGATTTGATTTTATTCCGCGGGCCGCGCTGTCTGCCTCGCATCGGCTTCGTGTACGCTGCGTGAAGTCCAAGGCAGCATCCGTTGCAATACGTCATCGCGCAGGATCAGGCGGTGGAACAATGCAGCGCCAGTGTGCAAGGCGATGAGCGCGAGAAGTGCCTTGGCACCCAGTTCGTGAGCTTCGACGAACAGGCCGCGAATTTCCTGATTGTGCTCGAACAGCGCCGGCACTTGCCAGATCAGGAAATCGAAGGGCTGGCCGCGCAACAAAACCCTGCCAAGGCCCGTGATTGGCTGCACAACCAGCAGCACATACAGCGCGTATTCATTGGCCTTTGCGATCGATTGCTGGAGTTTCGGCATGTTCTGCGGAAATGGCGGCAGATAGGCATAACGATGCCGCCAGACGAGCCGCGCTACGCCCACGATCCACGTCAGAATGCCTGCCGTGCGGTGGGCTTCCAGAATTGACGCGGCAAGGCTTGTTTCACGATTAACGGCTTCGTGCAGCCATGCGCTGGCAAACTGAACAACGATCAAGAGCACCGTAAGCCAATGCAGGGCGATGCTTATTCGATCGAAACGTCCGCTTGCCCCGGCCGCCTCTGCCGCTGTTGTTTCTGCGGATTCTAAATTTTTCGTCATGTCGATTGGCTCCAGCTCTTCGTCAAACGCCAACGCGCTGCCGAAAAGACCTGAGCCATCGAAACTTTATTCCCTCGCGGATCGCTGGCGTCAGACACAAGCGCCAACGAGCCGACGCATCGCCTTCAGATCACACGGTTAAAATACGATGCGGCGGCATGTCGCCGCGTCAGGCCGGTCTGATCACGAAGCCAAGCTGCAACGCAGCGGCACCTTCATGGGATGATGTTTTGCCGATCGGCAGAGATCGTCACAACGTGACCGTCTCGTTACGGCGGCGTTCGGCGGCCTTCGCTACGGCTTCGGTTCTTGTGCGCGCGCCCAGTTTCCGGAACAGGGATTCCACATGAAATTTCACGGTGTGCAGCGAGATGTCCAATCGGCGCGCGATTGCCTTGTTGGTCATACCTTCGGCCAGCGCGGCGAGCACCTCCAGTTCGCGCGGCGTCAGGAGCCCGCCAATCTCCGTTTCGCGCATCGCCCCAAAGCCGCTTTCGCGAGCAACAGGCGGGCGGACAATCAGGCCGGCTGCAACCGCGCGCATGGCCGCATCGATCTGATGTGCGTCCGCTTCGCGCGGCAACACGCCGCGGAAGCGGTCGTCCATCACGCCAAGAGCCACCACGTTACGAACTTCGCCCGGCGGATAACCACCGTCTGCCAGCACAACGTCGGCTGCGTTCTCAATGTCGACGATCAGGTGGCCGGCCTCGGCCACGATCCTGCTGAGCGCAGCCCGGCGGTGCGGATCGTCCGCATGGACCGCCACCCGCAGCCGGTGGGCAAACACGATATCGCTCGCCACTTCGCTCACGCAGCCTGCCGTTCCGCAATCGTGGTTTGTACGGTAACCACGGCGCCGCCCCGGATCAGGCGGACGTCCGCCCTGCGTCCGATACTGTCGCCGCCGAAATGCCTGGCGATTTTCCGGAATCGATGAGCCGATATCCCGTCGACACTCAGGATGATGTCGCCCGCCACGATTCCGGCTTGCGCCGCGGGGCCGTTTTCGACGACGGACATCACCATCATCCCGCTGGTTTCGTCAGCGCTCTCGCGCAGCGCATCGGGGACCGCGACGGCATGCAATGCGACCCCGAGCCAGCCGCGTGCGATATGGCCGTCCTTGACGAGTTGCGGCACCACACGCGCAAGGGTCGCGTGGGGAATGACGATGACCTGACCGCGCGGCCCGAACGTCGACATGCCCAGGCACGCGCCGGCAGCATCGAAAACGGGTCCGCCCTCCTCGCAATGAGCGAGCGTGATATCGAGAACGATACGCCGCTCGATCAGACCGCCACGGCGGGAGTGCCATTCGCCGCCAGCGAGATTGACGATGCCCAATCGTGCGCTGGCGCCACCCACGCCATCCGCGCCGATCGCGAGCGCAACCGCGCCCACATGTGCGTCAGCCGCGGCAAGAGCCGGCGCAACCAGCGGTTCGGCCGTCTTCAGAATTGCAATGTTCGTGCTGGGATCGCGTCCGGCAACCTGCGCTGCCAAAATCGAACCGCCCGGCGCGACCAGTTCGAATTCATCCTTGCGCGGCAAGGCCTGTTCGGAAACGACGACAATACCGGGCTGCCACACCAATCCGGTCAGGTGCCTTGCTTCCCTGGCGCGAACGGCGACGACCGCATTTTTGGCAGTCTCGACCCGCGCCGCGAGTGCGTTCGCCAATTCGGTGAGCATGTCTGCTGGTTTGGCCATGGGTTACTCCTATCAAATAAGATAGGAACAAATCTGGTGAATGCAGCACCTTCATACTATCGGCCGTACGGCCGGGTTCACCCCGGTCATTTGACTGGGCAGCTTCGTCTCAGGCAGCCATCCATCAGATCACGAAGAAACCATGGGTGCCGTCGCGCCGGAGCTGCTCGACAAGTCCAAACTCCCAATCGAGATAGGCCTGCATCGCGCTGGTATTGACGTCGGTGCCTTCATAAGGACGCCGATAGCGACGTGACGGATCGAGCCTAGGCAAAACCTGCGGCGGTCCGACCTCAAGCGTGCGATCATAACCGCCGTCGAGCACATAGGTCTCAAAGTCCATTTGCGCGAGCCAGGACGCCGTCATGTCGGCGCGAACGCCGATATCGATATGGTCAGTCAAGAGAATGCGCGCGCCGCGCACCGGCGCCGCCATGTCGATCTCCTGGACAAGCTGCCCGCCGGGATAGTGACGAAAACCGGGAATATGCCCGGCGGCGTACTCCTCGACCGGGCGAACGTCGAAGCGATAAAGCGTGCGTATGGTCTGCGCCTCGAGCGCGACAGCCTCCTTCGGACTAATATGCCGGACGCCGGCGCGGTAGGCGACCTCGCGAGCCCTGGCCTTCGTCCCCTCGAACAGACCGATATCGCCGTGACGATCGGCGCCGTGCTCGAGTGTCTGGTTGGCAAGCGTCCAGCCGATAGTGCCGTTTCGCAGCGCCACCACCTTGTTCGTGACGCCGGCATTGATCAGCGACTGGGTGCCGATGATTGATCGGGTGCGGCCGGCGCAATTCACGATGATGGTGGTCGCGGGGTTAGGCGCGACGCCACCGGCACGAAGCACCAATTCTGCGCCGGGCACGCTGATCGAGCCTGGGATATTCATGGTCGCGTACTCGTCGGGTCGCCGGACATCGAGAATCCTGATATCCGCTTGGCTTGCGATCAGCGCGGCAACTTCTTCTGCGGCTAGTGAAGGCGTATGCCGGCGGGACTCGACCAGCTCGCCAAATGCCTTGGCATAGGAATTGACGTCCTGAAAAATCTCTAAGCCCGCTTTCCGCCAGGCCTCGAGCCCGCCTTCGAGCTGGCGAATGTTGGTATAGCCCAATGCGGCGAACCGATCCGCAGCCTGGATGACCAGACCCTCGCCGGCATCGTAAAGGACGATCGGCACATCCTTGCGCGGCAGCCTTGCCTCGGCCTCAAGAGCGATCCGGTCGGCGGCCATGTTGGCGGCGAACAACGGATGGCCCGTGGCAAAAATGGCCTCGTCGCGCAGATCGAGCATCGCGGTCTCCTCGCGCATCAGCAACATGCAACGGATTTGCAAAGGGGTGACGGCAGCAACGGTCATAGAGAAGGGCACTTATGGAAGGGGCATTTGGTCGGATGGAAGTTCAGACTTGCACGGTTGCGCCGGCTATTTCAACCGGAGGCGAGGCTTCGAATGGCCCCTGCAATCGCCGCCCCTCACCGGAACCACATGGCTTGAAAGGCGTTTATCTCCGTTGGAGCGGCGGGTTTTTGGTAGAGATAGGGGGACTGCGTGGAGCATAGAGAGCGGTTCGAGGCATCGAAATCGAGCGAGGGCCGCTACCGCATGCTCGTCGATGCGGTCACCGAATACGCGATCTACATGCTTGATCCCGACGGGACCATCACAAGCTGGAATCCGGGGGCCAGGCGCTTCAAGGGTTACGACGGGTCCGAAATTATCGGCGAGAACTTCTCGCGTTTTTACACCGAGGAAGACCGCAAGACCGGGCTCCCCCAACGCGCGCTTGCGACCGCCGAACGCGAAGGCAAATTCGAACATGAAGGCTGGCGGGTCCGCAAGGACGGGACGCAGTTCTGGGCCTATGTTGTCATCGACCCGATCCGAAACAATGCCGGCAAGCTTGTCGGATTCGCCAAGATCACGCGCGATCTCACGGAGCGCAGAAAGGCCGAAGCTACCTTGCTCGAAAGTCAGGAGCAGTTTCGCCTGCTGGTGCAGGGCGTCACCGATTACGCGATCTATATGCTGAACTCCAAAGGATACGTCTCAAGCTGGAATTCGGGAGCGCAACGGATCAAGGGTTACGCTCCCGAAGAGATTATCGGTCAGCATTTCTCCCGCTTCTACACCGAGGAAGACCAGCAAGCCGGCTTGCCACAACAGGCTCTGGAGACCGCCGCGCGCGCCGGCAGGTATGAAAGAGAGGGCTGGCGGGTTCGTAAGGACGGAACGACATTTTTCGCCAGCGTCGTCATCGACGCGATTTACAACTCCGACGGATCCCTGCTCGGCTTTGCCAAAATCACACGCGATATCACCGAGCGGATGAATACGGCGCGCACGCTGGAGGGGACGCGTGAGGCGCTGCTTCAGGTGCAGAAGATGGAAGCGATCGGGCACCTGACCGGCGGCGTCGCTCACGACTTCAACAATTTGCTGATGGCCATTCAGGGCAGCCTCGAGCTTTTGCAGCGAAAGCTGCCGAAAGACGATCCGAAAGTGGCGCAACTGCTGGACAATGCGCTTCAGGGAGCACAGCGCGGAGCTGCGCTGACGCAGCGGATGCTCGCTTTTGCGCGCCGCCAGGAACTGAAGCTCGTGCCACTCGACGTGCGCGACGTTGTGCAGCGAATGACGAACCTGCTGCAAAGCTCGCTTGGCCCGTCGATTCGGATCGACACGCATTTCCCGGCAAATCTTCCAAAGATCAATGCCGACGCGAACCAGCTTGAGCTTGCGCTTCTCAACCTTGCAATCAACGGGCGAGACGCGATGCCCAAGGGAGGATCGATCGTCATCAGCGCGACGGAGCGCACCGACGTGCCCGGATTGAAAGCGGGGCACTACCTTTGCGTGAGCGTGACCGATACCGGCACTGGCATGGATGAAGAAACGCTCAAGCATGCGACGGAGCCGTTCTTCACCACAAAGGGCGTCGGCAAAGGCACGGGCCTTGGCCTGCCGACGGTTCATGGAATGACCGAGCAATCGGGCGGCAAGCTCGTCTTGAAGAGCGCGCCCGGTCGCGGGACGTCAGTCGAACTCTATTTCCCGGTTGCGCCTGGCGAGGCGGCTTCGGTGGTCAAGGAAATAGCACCCCGCGCGTTCCATACCGTCAACAAGCAGCTCGCGATCCTCACTGTGGATGACGACCCGCTGGTCGCGCTCAATACGTCGGCACTGCTCGAGGAGCTCGGCCACACCGTTTACAGCGCACCATCCGCCATGAAGGCGCTCGAAATCTTGCGCGGCGAGAAGATCGATCTCTTGATCACCGATCAATTGATGCCCGACATGACCGGCTCCGAGCTCGCCGTGCGGATCCGCGCCGAGAGAGCACAACTCCCAATCATTCTCGCGACCGGCTATGCGGAACTGGCTCCCGGAGAGGGCGAAGGATTGCCACGGCTTGCAAAGCCTTTCAGCCAGCGGGAGCTGGCCGAAGCCATCGCGCGCGCCGTCTTCCTGATGCGCCCCGGCGAACTATCGCCTGATCAGAAGCGCAGACAGGGCGCTACCCACACATAGCGCGGCGACAACGGGGAAAATAACCGACGTATCTCCGGTGTGGTCCATCAAGCGTCCGATCAGGGGTTCGCCAAGGCCCGCGCATGCGTAGGAAATGAAATTGAGGATGCCGGTTGCGGTTCCCGAAAGATGCCGGCCGAAAATATCCGGGCAAAGCGCCCAGAACGACGATGCCGGACCAAATACGAAAAAGCCGCAGAGGAAGAGTCCGAAAATCCCGAGCGGGCTGCCGTGCGGCACGAAACCCATCGCAATCGCAATGACGGCGGCAAGGATCATATAGGTGATGATCGCCGGATATCGTCGCGACTGGAACAGGATGTCGGACAGCCAGCTATTGGTTGAAGCGCCGAGCGCCATTCCAACAGGAAGCGCAACCGTGATCCATGTCGGATCGATCACGGCGGCTGCCGATTTCCAGTTCGGGCCGAGAAAATGCACGGGGATCCAGACCAGCAAGGCGTATCTCGCCGCGTTCTGGAAACCGATCGACAACCCGGCGGCATAGAGCCGCCAGTTCGACAGCACTGCGCGATAGCGCGACAGGCTGGCTTGGGCCGCAGCAGGTTCGTCCACCGCCTCTCCGGGCGCGCGTTCGTCGGCCGGCTGAGCCAAGCCGAGATCCTCGGGCTTCTCGCGAACGGTAAGAAACATCACGATCGCGCCGAACAGCATGAAAAAGACTGACAGGCGGAAAATCCAGCGCCAATCGAGGCCGAGGCCGCCGAGAATGACGATCGGAAGGAAGTACGCCAGGACCGACGAAAAGCCGGACGTGCCGACGTAAAACGAATAGACGAAGCCGCGGTTCTTCTGCCCCCACCAATTCGAAAGCAGCCGGCTTCCCGGCGCGAAGCCCATCGCCTGGAAATAGCCGTTCAATCCCCACGCCAACAGCAGGCCGATGAAGGTCGTGGCAAAACTGGTGGCCCAGTTGGCCGCGAACGACAACAAGGCGCCCACGAACATCATGATGCGCCCGCCGAATTTATCGCCGAGATTGCCGTTGATCGACTGGCCGATCGCGTAGGACCAAAGCATGGCCGCGCTCACCCACCCCAGCATTTCCTTGGAAAGCCCGAGTTCTTTTTGGATGCCGGGAATCGCAAATCCGAATGTCTGGCGGCCGGTATAATAGAAGAGATAGCAGAAGGAGACGCCCAGCAAGGCCGCCCATTTGTAGCGCCTGTACAGCGCAGCGCGATCCGACGTCGCGGCGAGAGAGCCTATGATGGCCTGTCCTGTCTCAACCATCGCGCAACTCCTCGATGAGGTCTAACCGATGTCTTTCGTTCTGAACGCTTACTGCACGCCGTTGAGGACGAAGTCGAAGATATCGAAATTACGCAGCCGCCTGACGCCAGCGAGATTCCGATAGGCTTCGTTCAACGGGTGCGAGATAATGAAGGGCACAATCTGCTCGCTCAACCCGCCATGGGATCGAAGACGATGGCCGGCAAGGCCAGCAAGGTCATGCTCGGCACGGCTCGAGCCGATCACCGCGTGGGTATCGCCGATCGCGACAAAGTCTCCCTCGCGATCGAGCGGCATCTCATAACGGAGAGCCGCGCTCACCCCGTCGAGCACGAGCGCGATGCCGGCAATGGCGGCGGCGGCGTCCATCACCTCGGCAAGTTCAAGCGGTTTGCGCAAATAGACCCGGACGAACGATCCAAGCGCGCCATGATGCTTCACGAACGGATCGGTGATCGGGCAGATCACACGTACCGAACCGGGGCCGAAGCGTGCATTGAGCTCTTCTTCAAGAAATACCACACGCGGCGTTCCATCGGCGTTGGTTTTGTCGTTCATGCCATGATCGGCGATCAATCCGACCACTGCACCCAGTTCCGCCAGGCGACCGGCCTTGGCGTCAACGGCGCGGTGGAACGCATCTGCCTCAGGCTCGCCCGGACCGTGGGCATGCTGGACCAGGTCCGACAGCGAAAGATAAAGCAAATCGGCACGGCTCTGCTCCAGCAGCTTGACGCCCGCGTCGAGCACGAACAGCGACAAATCGGGGCTGTACATGTCGGGTGCCGAACGCCCAACCAGCGCTTCGACATTTTCAATGCCGTTTTCGGCCAACGTGGCGTGGCCCGCCTTCTCGGACGAGAAGCAAATCCCGCCAGTCATGCGGTGGCCCAGCATCTTTCGAAGCTTGTCCTTGGCCGTTATCGCGGCAACGCGAACGCCTGCGCGCGACATCTCGGCAAGGATCGTGGTGGCACGCATCGGGCTTGCGTCCACGATCATGATTTCCTCACCCGTGTCCCGATCGAGATAGTAGTTGCCGGAAATGCCGTGGACGGCCGGCGGCGCACCGGTCACGATCGAGACATTGTTGGGGTTGGTGAACGTCGGCATCGCTGCATCGGCGAGCGCCGAGAAACCCTCGCGCATCATCCGTGAAATATTTGGAAACACCGCCGCCGCATTGCCAAAATTGAGATAACGCGGGTCGCAGCCGTCGAGACACACGACGACGGTGGGACGGCGGGGTTTGGCGTAGGTTCGCCCGTTGACCTGAATCATATTGCCCTTGTTTCCCTGATTTTTGCAGCCGTTGAAGAATGTAAGATGACAGAACGACAGGACGATTCCAGCATATACGCCTGCCCTTATACGCTTTCGCCGCCGCCATTTGACCACCACCGGTGAGACGCTAAGATTTGTCGGAAAGGGAGAAGCAATATGGAGGACATCGCG
>Ga0181532_10002915_pt1 | contig 15740 bp, 15 predicted proteins | sample PEATcosm2014_Bin_33_FD_119768 | JGI IMG/M metagenome (GOLD analysis project Ga0181532, IMG submission 119768) | Peatland microbial communities from MTU Mesocosm Facility, Houghton, MI, USA - PEATcosm2014_Bin11_30_metaG | ecosystem: Environmental > Terrestrial > Soil > Wetlands > Peat | place...
GCACGCACGTCCTGCGTTTCACGGTTGAGCAAATCACGCATGTCGGAACTGGTCTCGGAGATGCCGAGCAGCCCAGACTGAAAATTGACCATTTCGTTGAATTGCTTCGCGCTCATTTTTTCACTGCGCGCCAAGTACCAAACCAATCCAGGATCGAGATCGCCGGAGCGGGTGCTCATCGGCACCCCGGCGGTCGGGGTGAAACTCATGCTGGTGTCCACGGATTTGCCGTCGCGCACGGCCGCTAGGCTCGCGCCATTGCCGAGGTGGCCGAGAATGACGCGGCCCCTCGTTGCCGCCGGGTCGCCTGAACGCGCAAGTTCTTCCATAAGAAAGGCGTATGACAAACCATGAAACCCATACCGGCGCACGCCCTGCGCCTCATACCGGCGTGGGATCGGCAGCAGTTGCGCCACGCGCGGTAGATCATGGTGAAAATTCGTGTCGAAGCACGCTACTTGAGGCAGATGTGGAAATCGGCGATGAAACGCCTCAGTCAGCAGGAGCTCTTCCGGCATGTGATCAGGATCGAACGGACTAAGGCGATGCAGCTCCGCAACCATTTCCGCAGTGATTCGCTCGGGCTTGCTATACTTCGGGCCGCCATCCACCACGCGATGCCCCACCGCCGTCAACGCATCACGCCCACTGTGTTCCTCGATCCAATCCATCAGAGCGCCCACCGCCACGGTGTGATCCGGCGCCGTCACTAACCGCGAAAAGTTGTCCGCCGGGGTCTCGCCCTTCACCCGGAAGGTGGCCTCCGGCAGTCCAATCCGCTCAATGCCGCCTTCGAGAATTCTTCGGAGCGACTCACCAGCCTCGAAGAGCGCAAACTTGATGCTTGACGAGCCTCCATTGATGGTCAGGATGCGTGCGCTAGCGCGTTTCATGTATTACTCCGTCGTCGTTCTTCAATCCGAGCGAAGCCAGCTTCGCGCACGTGGACCTGTAATCCGTGTGAAGAATGCTTCGAATCCCCAAACCTTCCGCGATCTGGACGAACATGGGAGTGTTCTCGATATAGACGATCTGCCGGGCTGAGGTTTGGGCGACGTCCAGCGCAAGCTGAAAGATTCTCGTGTCGGGCTTGCGAATGTGGACGAAGCAGGAAGAAATAAAGAAATCTACAAACCCGTCCAGCTTGAACTTGCGAATCCGATGAATATTCAATTCACGAGCTTCGTTGCTTACCACAGCGATCTTCAGCCCATGCTGGACCTTAAGCTGCGCGATCAGTGCAATCATCTCGGGATAAGGTTTCGATTGCCCAAACATGAAGCGGCGAAATTCCCTCCGGCTGAATGCTCGTTTTTGGTAAAAGACCACCCGGCTTAAATATTCTTCCAGCGTTAGCTCTCCCTCCTCGTAGGTGTCGAACATCAGTTGATGCCGATCCTTCATCTCGTCCCAATCCAGCTTGAAATTGGCTGCCGCCCGTTTGCGCGCATGATGATCCCAGCCGTCGGTGAGCAGGACGCCACCGATATCCAGAAACAACGTCGTGATCGGAATCGCTCTTTTCATTCGATCCCCGCTCGTCGAGCAAGAAGTATTGCGCTGGACCAAGGGGACAGGCGATAAGTGAGCGGATCTTCCCAAAGCGGTTGCTCGCCCGCGGAAAGCAGATCTTCTGGCGGTTCGCGGGAAGTGTCGACGGCCAGATGCCACTGAGTGCGGGGGAGGGAGGTGGGCAAACTGAAATCGGCCGCATTGGCTCCAGCATTGAACATCATGTAGAGGGCGCGCTGCTCCTCCTCATGGATCAGACAGGCGAACTGTTTTGCTTTCGGGTCAGCCCAGTTGGGTAAACCCCCGTGCGAACCAAACCACTGGATCTCGGCGTCCGTATAGAATTGCTCCTTACTCAGAATAGGATGGGCACGACGAAAGGCGATCATGCCTTGGGCAAACCTATGAATTTCCTGATGCTGTTCAAGATTGGCCCAGTCAACCCAACTGGTTTCATTGTCCTGGCAGTAGGCGTTGTTGTTACCGCCTTGTGTGCGACGAAATTCGTCCCCGCCGAGCAGCATCGGCACGCCCCGTGAGATCATCAGGGTCAGAAGAAAGTTCTTGATCTGGCGATTCCGCAAGGTCTCAATCCCGGCATCCGTCGTCGCACCTTCACAGCCATAGTTCTCGCTGAGGTTGGCGTCGGTACCGTCGTGGTTGTTTTCTCCGTTTGCTTCATTGTGCTTGTAGCGATAGCTCACTAGGTCGTTCAGAGTGAAGCCGTCGTGGCAGGTGACGAAGTTGATACTGCTCTCAGGGCCTTTGCCGGACTTGGAATAAATATCGGCGCTACCGCAGATGCGGCTGGCGAACAAACCGAGCGCCCCCTCGTCGCCGCGCCAGAAACGCCGAACATCATCCCGGTAGCGTCCGTTCCACTCCGCCCAACGCCGTTCTGAAAAACTACCCACCTCGTACGCACCAGCGGCGTCCCATGCTTCGGCGATGATCTTTACATCCCTTAAGATCGGGTCCTCGGCGATGCGTTCGAGAAGCGGGGCATCGGGTAGCAGATTGCCATTCCCGTCGCGGCCGAGAACCGATGCCAAGTCAAACCGGAATCCATCGACATGCATCTCGACCATCCAATAACGGAGTGCAGCCAGGATGTGGTCCCGGACCACGGGGTGGTTGGCGTTGATGGTGTTGCCTGTGCCCGTATAGTCCTTGTAGTAGCGTTTGTCGTCCGCCAGCGTGTAGAAGATCGCGTTATCTAGCCCACGGAAGCAGAGCGTCGGACCTAGTTCGTTTCTCTCCGCCGTGTGATTGAACACCACGTCTAGAATTACTTCGATGCCGGCCTTGTGAAGGGCCCGGACCATATCTTTGAACTCCAGTTTCTGCTGGCCCGAACCTCCCGAACTGCTATAGGAACCTTTAGGCGCAAAGAAAGCCACGGGATCGTATCCCCAGTAATTCCTGAGCGGTTGACTTGTCTGCGGATTCCTGCGCGCGACAGAAGTTTCATTGAACTCCTGCACGGGCATCAGTTCCACAGCAGTCACTCCCAGAGTTTTGAGAAAGGGAATCTTTTCGATAAGGCCTCGGTAGGTTCCCGGATGGTCCACGCCCGATTTGGGATGGATAGTAAAGCCGCGAACATGCGTTTCGTAGATGAGGGACTTCGACCAAGGATGCCGAGGTGGCTGGTCTCCGTCCCACTCGAACGGCTCGTCAGCAAAGACACATTTCGGCATCGACAGGGAATTGTCCAGGTTCGAGATGGTCAAATCTTGCTCTGGCGACGATGGGTCATATCCGCGGGCGGATGCAAAATCCCACGGAGGCAGCCTCGAAATTGCGGTAGCGAAGGGATCAAGCAGAAGCCTGTTGAAATTGAAGCGATGTCCTTCGCGGGGTTCGTAAGGACCATCCACACGATAAGCATAGTGTTGGCCGGCACCGATCCCCTTCACCCAAACGTGCCATACATCGCCGGTGTGGTTGAGCGCTGAATTCAGATCGATTACGAGGGCGGGTACAGCGTCTTCAGGATGGTCGAACAACTCCAGTCGAACACGCTTGGCGTAACGGCTGAAAATGGCGAAATTAACTCCTCCTCCAGTTTCCTGGGTTCCCAAGGGCAGTGGAGAGCCCGCCCGAATATCATCGCGTTTGGAAATCTCCGAAATGCAACCGTGCAAATCGCGTTGGGACGTGTTCGTCATCGTTGCCATAGAATTCGAGCGGATTCGAGCGGAACAGCCACCCCAGAGCGGTGAGGTATTGCTCGCGCCGTGTAGTCTCCTGCTGGACGTGTAGTGGGTACCGTTGCACGATAGACGTAGGGCCGGGATCCGTCAGGAAGTGGTTGTGCGCACTTCATTTCCTGGCGCAAAGGATCACTCCCGTGGATTCCGTCCGCATAAAGCTCAACTCGCACCGCATTCGGGTCAAGACCGTTCAGACAGATTTCGACTTCAAACAGGTAGAGATTTGCATTGGTTTCGACCCGCACGTCTCCGAAGCGCAAGGAGCACCAATTCCGATCGACTGCATGCTGCCAATCGACCATTTGTTTGCCGATGGCGCCTTTATTGGCAATGCGCACATGGTAGTCGTTGGCAGCGGGGAGGTAGTGTTGCTCGGTGTATTCGCGCACCGTGCGCTCGGCCGAGAAACGTGGCGTCAACCGCGCCATGCTTTCTCGCATCCGCTTTACCCATGCGGTGGGAATGCCGTTCGCGTCTCGGGTATAAAACTCGGGGATCACTTCCCGCTCGAGCAGGTTATACAGGGCTTCTGCTTCGGCCGCGTCCCAGGCCGGATCGTCGCCATGTTCCTGCCCGTCCCCCAACGCCCAACCAACCTCCGGCGTATAGGCTTCTGCCCACCAGCCGTCCAATTCCGATAGGTTGATGCCGCCATTGACGAGCACTTTCATCCCGCTCGTCCCGCAAGCTTCCCAGGGACGGCGCGGCGTGTTGATCCACACGTCCACGCCCTGCACCAGATGCTCCGTCAGAAGCATGTCGTAATCGCTGAGAAACATCACATGTGGGCGTATCCCGGGCTGCCGAATGAAATGAATCCATTCCTGAATCAGAGCCTTCCCAGCCTCGTCGGCCGGGTGCGCTTTTCCGGCGATGATGAGTTGCACCGGACGCTGCGAGTTGCTCAATAGACGAAACAGTCGCTCTGGGTCGTGCAGTAGCAAGTTGGGTCTTTTGTAGGTCGCGAAGCGGCGCGCAAATCCCAGCGTCAGTGTGTTGGGATCGAAGAGATGCTTGGCATCGTCGACCGCCTCGGGCGACGCGCCCGAAGTGGCCAGTTGCCTGGACAATCGCTGGCGAGCATATTCAACAAGAGACTTGCTGGCGGCGGTGCGAAATTGCCAAAGACTGGCGTTGGAGACGCTGCGAATGTCTTGCTCCAGGTTTTCCGTTGTCCCCAGCCAACGCCCCTTGCCACAGGCTCCCGTCCACAAATCATCGGCCGAGGCCGAGTCCCAGGTCGGCATGTGCACTCCGTTGGTCACGTGTCCCACAGGCACTTCGTCCTCTGGCCAGTGGGGAAAGAGGGACTCAAACAGGTGTCGGCTGACTTTTCCATGCAAGCGGCTCACGCCATTTACAGACCCGCTCCCCCGGATTGCCAAATAGGCCATGTTGAAACTCTCGGAAGAATCGTTCGGATTCTGGCGACCTAGGCCCAACAAATCGTGGAGTGTGATGCCGAGCTTCTGCTTGGCATAAGCACCGAGGTACTGCTCGACGAAGGTTGGAGCAAAACGATCAAAGCCAGCGGCTACTGCCGTATGAGTAGTAAAGAGATTGCCGACTCGAGTTGCGGCTAGTGCCACTTCGAAGGACTGGCCGGTGTCTTCCATAAAGCTCCGGGAACGCTCCAACACGGCGAAGGCCGCATGCCCTTCATTTAGGTGACAGACTTCTGGTTGGATTCCGAGCGCGCGGAGCAAGCGCCATCCGCCAATCCCGAGAAGCAGTTCTTGCTTGAGGCGTAACTCTGGCCCGCCTCCGTACAGCTCGCTGGTGATCCCTCGATGAACAGGAATGTTCGCCGCGTCATTGCTGTCCAGCAGGTACAGCTTGACCCGACCAACCTGAACCTGCCAAGCGCGCAGCCATACTGAGTATCCAGGCAACGCAATCTCTAACCGCAACCACTCGCCGTTTGGGTGGCGCAACGGCGTGATTGGCAACTGTCCGGGGTCGTTGAACGGGTAAAGAGCCTCCTGCTCTCCGTCCTTGTCGATCTCCTGACGAAAATAACCTTGTTGGTAGAGCAGCCCGACCCCGACCACCGGCACGCCCAGGTCGCTGGCAGCTTTGAGCTGATCACCGGCCACATTACCGAGCCCACCTGAGTAAATGGGCAGCGCTTCGCTCAACATGAATTCCATGCTGAAATACGCTACGCAAGTCAAAGGTGCTTGCGGATGCTTTTGCTGAAACCACGCGGGCGTCTCCGCCGCGTGACGCTTAGCTCGCAGCAAATAATCAACGCTCTCACGGAAAGCAGGATCGGTAAGGACGCGCTCGAGTTGGTCCCGCGAAACCGTCTGCAGGACAACCCAAGGATTTTGGGTGAGCTCCCACAGTATCGGATCAAGTGTGCGCCACACTCCGTCCGTGGCATGGTTCCACGACCACCGCATGTCCAGGGCAAGCTCTGCCAGGGAATCGAACCCCTCGACTTCCGTGGGTAGGAGGCTATATATCGGGTGGCTGACGCGAGTTTGTTTGCTCATGGTTTCTGCCAGTCGCGTTCTCGAAGATGCAGGAATTCGAGGTCATCCTCTACAGTCCCTCCTCCCGATCGGGCGCCAGGGCACGTCGCCAGCGATCGGATCGCGAAGGATGCAATTCAGCCAGATGGACTGTCGGCCAAGAAACACGCCTGCGGACGAGGCCCAAGGAGAGAGCCTTACCCACACAACTCGCAGGAAAGCTAAACTTTTGCCGCTGCAGCAGCTTGACCGGAGTGCACCGAGAATTGGGCGGGATGCGTAGTTTCGATGATGTCCTTCGCCTTCGCTACCTCTGCGGCCGTCCCATGTACGATCAGTAGGAACTGATCCGTTTTGAGTGCTGCTTCATACTTCACAATGCTGTCTTTGGGAATTCCCATGCTGTAGAGGCCCGCTCCAAGTGCGCTCACCCCTCCCACCAGCGCAGCACCTTCCAATGCTCCCACGATCCATGTGACTACCGGTCCCGCCGCCAAGATTGGGCCGAGACCCGGAATCATGAAAAAAGCAGATCCGAACAAGAGCCCCCAAAATCCTCCCCAGAACGCGCCAACTTTGCCCCAATACATCATACGGTCGCCGGTGTTGTAGTAGCCCACCGCGTGCTCATCGGTGTGGTACCCCTTCCCAACGATTGAGAGCTTGCGGAGGTCAACGCCGGCGCGTTGAAGCTCTTTCACTGCTTGGTCCGCTTCTGTATGTGTTGGATAAATTGCCACAACTGAATTGTTTGTGGACATTGTATAACCTCCTCAGGTACTCGCCATCGTTTTCAGGCCATCGAGCTAAGTCCTAACCCGAACTATCGCACTACGATGCAATCGAGACTGTTCCGTATTGAACAGTAGGCGTCGCGAATCCATGCGGCTCCGTTTAGCGCGGAATTGAAAATCTGCTTTCCTGACCTCGGGCTGGCTCAAGGAGCAAGCTTCCATGGACGTGGTTGCGCCTTGGTCATGGGCGCCCGCGGCACCTAGCCAACACACTCAGAAACCAGGAATTCAAATTCTTTTAAGCTACTCAAATTCCTTCTTAACCGTTCCGGGAGATGCGACAGGACCGATCGCGAAAGCCAAAGTACTAGTATCCACAGCCGTGCTGCGATCAGGATTGAAATGTTCCTTTTTGAACAGAAGTGCATGTTCCCAGTATCTACGATACCGCCGTGGAGCAACCTCTGTTGACTCGTAGCCAGGAGAAAAGAGATGGAGCCTGCGAATCGAAAAAAAGAAATGACAACTGCAAAAGGCCAGAAGTGTGCTCACCCCGTTTGTTCGTGCGTGATCACTTCGGACAAGTATTGCAGCACCGAGTGCGCGGCAATGGAAAAGACGCCGGACGTCGATTGTGCGTGCGGACACCCCGGCTGTAAAGGTAGAACGTCCGAATAAGAAATGTGTTCAGCAGTTGGTGAACGAACCATGGGCTATGAACGAAAAGCCAACAGTCACCGCAGGGTCGATAGGACCCAGAAGAGGGTGCCCAGCCGCCGATTAATCACAGGACAGAAGGGAGCGCCTGAAACTCGGAGCGAAAGGAGCCAGACGTAATGAACGACCACGTTGTAGAGAATTTACACGAACTTACGACAAAGCTGGCCTACGAATATTGGGAGCGCCGGGGCTGCCCCCTCGGCTCGCCTGGAATTGATTGGTCTGCGGCGGAAAAGGCTCTGGCCACTTCCCGTGGACATTTGGAAAAAGACTTTTCCTTGTACAGCCTTCGGATGGAGCCCAATGAGAAGTCGTATCGCTGACGAAGTGTTTCGAGCGCACGGTTTCGAAAATTCCGCGGCGCATAGCCGGTCACATCGCCTGCTCCCAGCTATAGCGTGATTGAGCGAGAAACGCGATAAACATCATGTATTTGTTTGCATGCAAGCAACCACCAATGAAACGTCAGTATCTTGGATGTGGTAGATGACAGTCTCGGGCAAGGAAGTGCTCTTGGTCGGACAGAATTGGCATAGTGCACAGATCTTGGCGGACAGGCTGCACCTTTGGGGATTCCGGGGCCGTCTTGCCAGTAACATGCGAGAAGCCACCGATCTGTTGAACTCGCACCCTGATGATTTAGTGCGCAGCAATACGCATCTTCCCGACGGAACTGGCCTCGGCCTGCTGACGGCTTTGGCCGGCCTTCCGATCAGAATATTCCTGTGCTTGCCATTCGAAGACAGCTGGTATTGGCTGCCCGCCATTGATGGTGGAAAAGATTGCTTAGGATTGCCAGCTCTCTGCCCTTCGGAGTTTGCGAGCGCATTTGAAGAAATGGCCCAGCGTTTAGCCGTCGGGCCGTCGGTCAACTAGTCGGTCCCAAGGTCGGGGCAACGTGATCGCGTGGAGAACGGGGTGCGCCCGAACGATGCCTCTGTTATTTCGCGCGCAGGAACAAGAATTTGACCTGCAGAAAGGAAGGAAGCCATGAAAGACCATTCTTCACTTGAGTCATCTATCGAAATCAGCACTGATGTGAATCTTGTATCCGTCCATGAACTCTTCCAACATACACAAGACGTATTCAATTTGATTGCCCAGCGCGCCTACGAGATTTTCGAGGCTCGCGGATGCGTGCACGGAAACGATCGGGGAGATTGGTTTCTCGCGGAATCCGAGCTACTCACCCCTGCGAAGTTCCATCTTTCGGAATCTGGCGAACAGCTTACCGCACGCGCCGACGTTCCTGGATTCCGCCGGCAGGAGATCAAGGTGAGTCTCGAGCCGCGCCGATTGAGCATCAGCGGAAAAACCGAGCCACGCGAAAACCAAGAATCTGAAAAGCACCCCCATTCGCATAGGCATGCGCAACTGATGTTCCACGTCATCGATTTGCCCTGTGAGGTTGATCCTTCGAAGGCCAAAGCAACATTCAATGATGGCAGACTGGACATAGTGATGCCTAAAGTGGTTCTTGCGAAGAGCGCTCGAGTGTAGTCGATATGGGGTTGTTAGAGAGTTTGCCGCCCCCCTGCCGGGCATTGGTAATCTCACTACACGCTGTTTTGTCAGAGAGGTGTAAACTCCAAACTGGCGTGCTTTGCTGCTTTCTCGGGAAATTTCTGGGCGAAACGCCGGACACCGGAGCCGACATGGGGACGTTTCTGAATGTGGGGCGAATGGATCGCGCCTTGCGCATGGTGCTGGGAATTGGTCTTGGGATCGCGGGAATCCTCGTCAATGGCCATCGTTACCTTGGCTGGGCGCTTGGAGTCGCCGGAGTTTTGGTAATTCTTAGCGGTACCTGTGGGATATGACTAACATATCGCGTGCTCGGGCTGAGCACGAAAAAGAGTAATGATAGGACCGCCTAACCCGCTCATTTCTCTTTCCAAAGGGATGGTTGTTCTCTAATGTGGGCGAGCACTAGCCGGACTGCCTGGAGATCAGCTTGAGTCCGGCTTGGTAGCACAGATAAGGACATACCCAAGATGCCCCTGTTTTACCGCCGCCATTGCGCTGCCCGCCATCCGCTTGGCCGCTCCTAGATCAAGACCGGGCACTTGGAGTTTGTTCAGTCCGGTCATGATCTCCGCGGCGAGCAGTTTGATGCGAATCTGATTCACCATCTCCTCCAGAGCGTAATTCTGCCGCTCGATGCTACCCACAGAGAATCCGGCATCTTGAAGGAAGTGGTTGTAACCTTCCACGGTCTGGGCATCGCCGATGCATGCAATCCATGCGAGTAACCCATCTAATTCCTCCGGGAGCACTGTTTCTCGGGTGAGATCGCTGATGCCCACGTGTCCTCCTCGATGCAGCACGCGGAAGAACTCTTTTGCTGATGCCGCCTTGTTGGGAAAGGTACAGAAGGCGCATTCACAGATCACAGCGTCGAACGACCCGTCCGGAAACGGGAGAGTTTCGGCATCGCCACGCTCAAATTGCACGCGAGCGTCCACATGCTCGGATTGCGCCAGTAGCCGTGCAGCCGCGACGCTCTGATCTCCGTAGTCGATGCCGAATACTTCGCACCCGAACTCTTTTGCCAGGAAGATCGCTGTCGTCCCATTGCCACACGCCGCATCCAGAACCCGGCTGGCTGGACTCAGCCCAAGCAAGCGCCCGAGCCGACCCGTCATTTGCAAGCCGCCCGGATGAAACGAGTCGCCCAGCAGAAAACGGGGCAGGTCGCTTTCGTACAGTCTGGCGCAGCACTGTTTCACGTGCTTGTTGCCGGAGGGAACCAGAGTTGAGTTGTCCTTCGTAGCCATGCATTTCACCGCCGCGAGTCGATACCGACTGGCCCTGTGGCAGGAACCGCCACCTGCTTTACGTTGAATTCGACAGGTCGTGGTTCGAACCTGCGGCCTTCTGCCCTCGCCCGCCTGCGCTCGGGCTCCATTGCCTCCAGTTGCTTTCTCGCTTGTTCGCGGTACCCGATGGTGTTGTAAGCGCAGAACGGAATCTGCTTGCCGCCTGGCAGCAGGAATTCCTTGCAGCACTTCATCAGGTTCTTTTGGTTAAACGTCCAAGGGTCCATGAAATCTTGCAGCAGGATCATCATCATGTGCTTCGCCAAATCACCAAGGTTGAAATCGGGAACGCTGCACGCCTGACAGGACATCAAAATCTGATCGACAGATTTCTGAGAACCCGCCACCGAGGAAGATGACCACAGCCCTTCCAAAGCCCGCCTCACCTCCAGACTGAAGTCCGGCAGCACGCGGTTGGAAATGTAATCGAGGTAGTCGTGGACATTGACGATCCGGGGCAGGGGCGTGACTTGATCTCCCTCTACAAAAGCATAGGTCACTGAGTTGCACGTAGGGAAACAACAAGGTACTGGAACAAAATCGCTCGTTCTGAAAGTACCTTTTGTCTGCGCCTCAATCAGCCGAAGAACGTCGGGGATGGTCATCCGCTTCATCGGATCGTGCTGCTGGTGACGACCCGCATGGAAGGCTGGCTGAAAATTGATCCCCCGCACTGCCGGGTGTTGAAGGGCAAAGTCCACGATTTTGCCGATTTCATCCTCGTTCACACCCCGCTCAATTGCCGGAACAAGGGTGACGGAAAGGCCGATCTCAGCAAGCCGATCCAGTGCACGCAGCTTCTCCTCCAAGATGTTCGGTTCTCCCCGAAGAATGCGATAGGTATTGGAATCAAAGCCGTCGAACTGGAAGTAGATGGCTGGACGGACTTCGTTGAGTTGTTCGAGGAATCGGTCGTCACGAGCAATGCGCTTCCCGTTTGTGTTAATCATCACGAAGGAAATGTCGCGCTGCTTGGCTGCCCGGACGAATTCGATGATTTGGGGATGAATCGTAGGCTCCCCGCCCGAGAACTGGATGACTTCGGGTTTCCCCTCGGTTCTCACTAAGTCGTCGAGCATCTGTTCGACTTCTTCGAGCGTCAGGCTGAATCCGGGGCCAGCTTCCGAAAAGCACAGTGGGCAATCCATGTTGCAAGCGCTGTTGACTTCAATGATGCCGAGGCAGGCGTGCTGCTGGTGGTCGGGGCAAAGGCCACAGTCGTAGGGACATCCCTCTCGAATGTCAGTTCCGTAGGCAAGCGGGATCGTTCCCGGCTTGTTGAATTTGCCAAAACTCATGTATGCCTCAGCATCGCTGTAAACCAACGCCTCGAACGGGCCGCAATCTGGGCATCGCTTGACCATGAAGACCTTGTTGTCCCGCAAGATGATCTTCGCGTCGATCACTTTCCGGCACTTCGGGCAAATGCTGCGCGTAAGTTCGAAAAAGATGTAGCCTGCATCCTTTTTCGAGACCGTGGCAACGGCTGGACTCTGACTGGGCAGCGCATCATTACTCATCGACCGTAGCCTCCAGAATCGACAACGCTGAGCACACGGCTCAGCGCAGCCGCCATATCTCCCATAACAGAATCGGGGAAAGAATAGTCGTCAGGATGCAGTAGAAACAGAAGCTCCCGAGATTCGCCATGTCACGAACACCGAGGAAGTTCGCAAGCGCAGCCGCAGAACCAAGAACCAACAGTGGCACCCATATCCAGAGCTTTGCTGTCGGCCCAATCAAGAGCAAAAGGATCACCGCATAGAGAACCGCCGCGATATATCCATCCGGTATGCCGAACGGTTTTGCAAAGGCAGCATCCGCCACCGCCTCACAGCCCTTGGCAAAGACTGGACACCAGATGTGCCGGACCGCTCGGCTCTGGTAAAGCCCAACATAAAGCATCGCACCCATGCTTGTAGCGGCGAGCACCATCGCCCATTCGCGATGGGAGGGATGAACGAGATGTTGCTGCATCGGTGCCGCCACTGTCCCCAGTTTCTCGAGTATGATTCCCGATAACGAGGGAGGTTACAAGCGTCAAGCGAACGCGATTCTATCCCGTGAGATGCATTTCAGACCTCCGCATCGTTGCTGGAGAGTGCTTCCACCCAAACGGTTAAAAACCCTAAGAACGGGTGGAGAGTCGGCTCGGACTAGTCCGCTCGATCGTAACGATGGTGCAGCCCGTGATTCCGCGTACTCAGCTAACGAACCCCGGCTTCAGCATGGCTTCCATCATGGAGGCACCGTCTTCAACGCGCGATTCGCTCCGGATGGGCAGACCAATGTTTACGAGGCCAGCATGGACGGCAGCGTGAAACGAGGGTTGGTTCCAGGTTCCCTTTGCGGCAGGCCAACCCGACAGCCGCAAAATCTAGATTCGCTTGATCACGATCGCTGTGAGGTCATCTTTCTGTGGTGTTCCTCCCGCAAAGCGAAGTACATCTTCGTAAAGAATCGAGATGATCTCGGCAGCGGATTTATCACGGGAGGCCCGAACACTATTTTCCAGGCGTTCACTGCCGAACAATTCCTCGGAGGCATTAGCCCACTCGAAAAAGCCGTCGGTGGCAAGCATCAGGAGATCGCCGCTGGCAAATTGTAAGGTTTGCGGGGGCTCGGAAAGAAAATCGGAAGAAATGCCAAGTGGCAGACCTTGTGCTTCCATTTTGTCGAAGCGATCGTCTTTGAGCCAATACAGAAAGAGCGGGGCGTGGCCGGCGGAAAGGAGTTCGAGTTCGGAACTGTTCGGTCTAAGAATTGCGGCAACGAAAGTGACAAAACGCCCTTCTCCAACGTCCGCTGCGATGGCGGTATTGACCTGCTCCATAGCTTTCAGGAAACCGTTGTGTTGTCCGAATGATGCGCGGGAATATGCTCGGCAAACTGCTGCGAGTAGTGCTGGGCCAATGCCGTGACCGGTTACATCAGCCAATGCTACAAGGATGCGGCCGTCTGGCAGTGCCTGCCAGTCGTAGTAATCGCCGCCGGTTTGATCGGCAGGCTTGTTCCAGGCAGCTATGTCGAATCCCGGAACCTGTGGCATTGATTTGGGAAGCAGGGACTGCTGGATGGAGCGAGCGACCTCCAGGTCGTGCTGGAGATGCTCCATTTCCCGACGCGTCTCCGCTTCGCGCAGTGCGGCATCCACTTGCTTGCGGATTTCACGCGCCACGAGCCCTGCGACTACTCCGCCGACAAGTAGGCTGATTGCATATGTGACGACGATTTTCTGTGGAGCGAACAGGGAAAGATTCCCAATCGCGGAGGCCGGCCGCCAACCGTGATAATACGCCGCCGCAAGGTAACTCGCGGCAGCACAGGCGCCACAAAGCGTGCTTACCCGAGGGCTGAGGCGCAGAGTGGAAAGAATGATCAGCAGGAAATAAAGGCTAAAAACGGGATTGGTGAGGGCGCGAAATTCAGGGCTAATCGAGGAACTGCTCATGAAGGCAATGATCAGCCCCGGTATACAGGACTCGACCAGAATGTTAACGAGCCAGGAGGAGTGGGAAAGATCCTGTCCTTTCTGGATCGCAGGGCGAATGGCGCGGAGAACAAAGAGCTCGTACAACGCCAGGCCGATGCTGAAGAGTCCTATCCAGAGCAGCCCGGAGACATTTTCTGGGTTCCAAGCGATGGCCGTGCGAAGGATGCGGAGCAAGAGGAGAGCTGCAAGAGCGGAGAGGAGAATCAGAATGCGGAGTCGCTCGCTCCGCAGGAGTGCTTGGCGAAACGCGGGGGATTGATTGTGCAAAAGGCTCATGAAACTGTTCTGCTCCTTGTAGACTCTGCCGTGTTCCAGTCTTCGATACCCTGCGCATAGACAATCTTTGAAATGAGCGCAAGGCTCCGGATCGGCAAAAAGGGGAACAAGAAAGCGGGGAGGCAGGCAGGTCAACCCACCTCCCTTCATTCCGCTTCTTGTTGGGTCCGATTAGCCCAAGGAGATAGGCTAATCAGTTGTTTATTGTCTTACATAAGGTAACCCCGGAAACGTAAAAAATGTCAAACATTTCAAAAACGTAACTGGAATTGTTCGAGCAACCTATACACCAAGCGTCGCGATACTGATTGTCCAATCGTTGCTTTGGCGTAGGCGACCAAGTGATTTTCTCTTGCCGCTGAACCACGGGGATGTCGGTGGAACTTGAAACTTTGGTCAAGCATCAGTCAAGCTCGAAGGGTGTAACAGGTAAGGGTCATGAGCTTGTGGTAAGGGGGAAAAGGATTTAAGCTTTTAGAACACGGCTCGTCTGAGGTTTGGCGCTCGAACCGGACTGCATCAGATTTCCTCGTTATATTCGACCTGAGGAATCCCAAAACCGTTTCGTTCGCGCAGACCTGGAAGCGGGACTTTAGACCTACAGTTTCGTCAGAAGACCGAGCGGACTAAATAAGCAACAGGGTTAGAGTTCTCGGCGGAGCGATTCGCATGACAGGCTCAGCTCGCTGCGAATTATTATTAAGGAGAATGATTGTGAACAAAAAGACAGTAGTGTTGTTGGTGTTGGCGGGAGTTTGTTTTCTGTCAGGACCGCAGGTTAATGCCCAGACGGCGACCGGAAAGCAGACGACGGCGAGCAACAGCGGAAAAGTAGGGGTCGATCAGGATATTCAATTGTTGCGAAAGGATATTCGGTCGCAGAAGAAGCAACTGATCGCGGAGAATTTGAATTTGACACCCACCGAGGCAACGAAGTTTTGGCCAGTATACGAACAATACCAGACTGAGTACACGAAGATCGGCGATGCAAAGGTCGCGCTGATAAAGGAGTACGCCCAGAACTGGGGTACGATCACGGACGATCAGGCGCTGAATTATCTTAACCGATCCCAAGAAATTAACGAGTCCGTGATCAAGTTACGGCAGAAATACCTGCCGATCGTGAATCAAGTGCTGCCGGGGAAAAAGACGGCGACATTCTTCCAACTGGACCGGCGAATTGACATGTTGTTTGATGTACAGTTGGCATCGCAGATTCCACTTGTACAGACCCAGGGGAAGTGAGCGCTAAGCAGCAAATCGTCTTCCGCACCATCCGAGTGGGGACGGCTGACGATACGGTTAGCGGGGCCGACGGAGTCAAATTTGAGTTGCCGGAGAAGTGATGGCTAGTACCGACGGTAACCCCGCTTATCAGATTGGGATGAGAAGGCCGGTCTCCTGCGGGATGCGATACGCTCCCAATGTTCGACGTGCTCGAAGCACAATGAAAAGGAGACCGGCAATGCAGAAGATTAGCACTATGCGCACGA
>Ga0181532_10002916_pt1 | contig 15731 bp, 8 predicted proteins | sample PEATcosm2014_Bin_33_FD_119768 | JGI IMG/M metagenome (GOLD analysis project Ga0181532, IMG submission 119768) | Peatland microbial communities from MTU Mesocosm Facility, Houghton, MI, USA - PEATcosm2014_Bin11_30_metaG | ecosystem: Environmental > Terrestrial > Soil > Wetlands > Peat | place...
CTGACCCAGGTAAGCGGGTTTCTCAAGCGAATCAAAACCACTGCGGAGCAGTTGACGCAAAAGGAGCGATGGAAGTTGATTCTCAGCGCCGCGTTCCGTTACTTCCTTGGTGGCAAGGTCATTAGAAGCACTGGTCGGCTCGCCGATGCCACCGGCTAACTGCCGTTTTTAGGTTTATGTCCCAAACCGCGTGCCCGCTTGTGCGATTACTCGGTCATCTCCCCGCCATTGTAGCGGCAGGCTCAAAGCTGACCGCCTGAAAGGCGGTGGGATTAAACCCGGTACGTCGAACTAAAACGCCCGAAATTGAGAATGGTTGACACCGGAAACCTGCCACTAGGATGTCGTGCTGGGGGCAAATCGTCTGATGCTACGGCGCGGAGATCACCGTGCGGCTTTTCGCCAAAGTTTGCTTCACACGTGATCTGGGCGTATTTATCCCAATCGGAGGAAAAAACGCACTCGGCACCGGCAGACTCGAAGGCCAACCGCATCCCGCCGATTCCGCAGAACAAGTCAACGAACTTTGGACGACTCACGTTGTTACGTTGCACTTGTGAGCCGAAGATAACACAGATCAGACCAAATGTGAGCGAGGCTCTGCTTGGAATCTCGGCCTGGGACATCACACAGCGGCCACGTCGTGCCGCATCACATGCCAACGTGACCTGCGCACTTGCGGAAAACAAGCGCGGCGCGGTATGAGTGAAATGCGAGGACGAGGTTTTTGTGTGTTCGGCGGCCGCACCCAGCGTGCGGGCCGGGAAAAGCTCTTTGAAAGGCAGCTCCCAGTAGTCAGTTTTCAGTTGCCGGTAGAAGTACTGCTGATTACCAGTTGATACCTACGGCCTTCCCGGCTGTCTGGGAGGCTCTTGAGCCGGGTGCAATTCGTGCTTGTAAGTGATACAAACAAATAAGTTACTTGTAAACTGCTTGGAATCAAGAGGTTGTATGGAAAAGTCGGCACTGTCCTATTTTTAGGACAGTGCCGAAAAGTCTCGTAATCTAATGATTCTAAAGAACGAGGGGGGGCGTCAAATGAATAACAGTCCGTCCCGAAAGGGGAAAGCAGTGGAATGTGGAAAATGTTAGCGAGTAGTTAACAGCGGAGCCGGCAGTTGCCGTCGAGAAAAAGCCGTCCCTCCGCTCGGGCTGAAGTCCTCGGTCGGGATGACAACTCTGACGGCTGACGGCTGACAACTGTTGGCTGATGGCTGAAATGCCAATGTGCGCTGCCTCACAACAGGTCAGTGACCGGCGTCACCGCCATATTGGTCGAGGTATTTGTAGATTGAGGTTGTGGCTGTCGTGCGGTGAGGGCGGCAGCAAGAATCCTAAAATCGGAGACCGTAATCATGGCATACGTAATCACTGATACCTGTACCAAAGATGAACTTTGCGTCGACGCTTGCCCGACCGACTGCATTCACCCCAAGAAGGACGAGGAGCCTTTCGAGGCGGCCACCCAGCTCTACGTCGATCCCGAGGGCTGCATCGATTGTGGCGCCTGCGTTCCGGTGTGCCCAACCAATTCCATTTTCATCGTGGATGAGGTCCCTGCCGACAAGCAGGAGTTCATCGAGAAGAACGTCGCCTACTACGCCAAGTAACGGTGGTTCCAGTCTGGGCTGTTGCGAAAGAGAGCGAAGCCGCGTACTCTTCGCTCTTCGCGTGGCGGCCCGAGTGCGAGCTAGAGAACGGCTAGTTGCTGGCTGCTAGTGGCTATTCGTAAATCGAGCACCCACAGCCCGGCGAAGGCACGTGCACCTTCAGGAAGTCCGACACCTTCTGATACGCGTCAATCTGGTTCTCGACCCGCGCGAATCCGTGGCCCTCATTCTCGTAAATCTTCAACCGCACTGACCCGCCGCGCTTCTTGACAGCGTCGGCCACCTGTTGCGCCTCTTCCTTCGGACAGCGCGGATCGTTGCCTCCCGCCAGCAGCAGCAGCGGCGCCTTGATCTGGTCGACGAAGTTGATCGGCGAACGGTCCTCATACATCGCCTTGTTCTTCACCGGATCGCCCCACCACGCGTGGTCGAACTGCTGCAGCAGCGGATCTTCATTGGCGATCTCGGTGAACCAGTTCACGAACGGCACGATCGCAACTCCCGCCGCCCACAGTTCCGGTGTCTTGGTCACAGCCATCATCGTCATGTATCCGCCGTAGCTGCCGCCCATCATGATCAGCTTCTTCGGATCGACGAAGCCGCTCTTCTTGATCCACTCCGCAGCGTCGAGCGTGTCGTGCAACTCGCCTCCGCCCGGATCACCGCGATTGCCCTCAGTGAACTCCTTGCCGTAGCCCGCGGAACCGCGATAATTCGGCGCGATCACCACGTAGCCCTGGTTTACCATGTACTGAATAAACCGGTTGAACGAGTTGATCGATTGCGCCGCCGGGCCGCCGTGGACGTACACGATCGCCGGATACTTTCCGTTGCGCTGGATGTTGTTCGGCACATACGCGAGCGCCGAAATCGTCCACTTGCCATCGCGGCTCGGATAGTGCACCAGATACGGTTCCACCATGTCGGCGCTGCGCAGCCCGGCAACCAGCGAGTGCGTGACTTGCTGCGACTGCTTCGAGGCAACGTCGTACACCCAGGCATCTTGCGGAGCGTCGGCGCCGTTGTGGTAATAGAGCAGCTTCGAGCCATCGTGCGAATACGGCAGCGGATTGCCGCCAAGCGTGTCCACGCCCGGCTTCAGCGGTAGCGCTTCGGCATGCTTGCCGGCGAGGTCGTGCAGATAGATATAGGTGTTGCCATCAACATCGGCCGACCACGTCAGCGACTTGCCATCAGGCGAAAACGTGCCCGCCGCGATCTGCCACTTGTCATTCGTGAGCCAGTCGATCTTCCTCGTCGCGATCTCGAACAGTCCCACATTGTAGTACCCATTCGCCGCGTCGGAAGTAATCAGAAGCGTCTTGCCATCGGGCGAGATATCCGCCGCTTCGTAGTTGTGTTCGCCCTGATGCGGCGTCAGATTCGTGCTCTGTCCGCTGGCGAGATCGAGGACAAAGATGTTCGAGTCGTTGCCGGTGGCGTGCGACTGCGTATAAACGATAAACTTGCCATCGCGCGAGAAAATGGGATGGCTGTTGCTCAACTCCGCAGGCATGTTGGGCGTCAGATGGCGCACGTGGCGCGTGGCCACGTCCATCAGTTCGATCTCAAAACTCGAGCCCGTCTTCGGCTTGGTAATGTAGGCGAGCTGCCGCCCGTCGGGCGACCACGTCGGCTCTTCGTCTCCGCTCTCTGGCGAAACCGTCAAGTTCACCTCATCGCCGGTCTTGGGCGAGACCAGAAACACGTCCCACTGTTCATCGCCATCGTGGTCCGAGATGTAGGCGATCCACGTTCCATCCGGCGACCACGCTGGCTGCGCCTGCCGCTGATCGCTGATGGTCAACTGCGTCGGCCATCCGCCGGTCGCAGGCACCAGCCACAGATTATTGCGTCCGCTGATGTTGGAGATGAACGCGATCTGCTTGCCGTCGGGCGACCAGGTCGTGCCGCCGACCAGGCGCGTCGTGTAGAGCTTCTCGATGGAGAAGCTCTGCAAGTCGGGCACGGTCTGGCTTTGCAGCCTTGCGGGATCGGTAATCGCGACAGGTGGCGTAATCGTTAGCTGGGCGAAGGCGGTCAGGCTCATAACAATGACGATAGCAGACAAAAAGATGCGTAGCATCAGGCCGTAAACTCCGGAGAATCGCAAGGTCTTTTTAGGATAGCAGGTCGCGGCAGATACCCGGTCGTGCTCCGCGAGTGTTGTGGGTACTTCAGCGGGGACTCCCCGCGGCCCTGTTCGCAGTTTGAAGACCTGGTTCAGGTCTGGATGCCTGGCCTTCCATGCTTACCGGTGTGCCTGTAAATTCAACTTCGCACAATTACTTAGTGCGGTACGGGCTACCGGCGGAAAGAGCCACCGAAGCGGCCTAAACTGGGGAGTGGGTAGGCGTGATCGACACGATTCTGGAAGAAGACCAAAGCAAACCAGCCAAACAGCGACATACCGCGCAGCGGATCTTTCGACCGTTTACGGGCGGCGCACGGGTTCACCGGCGGTTACACGATCGTGAAGGACTACGTGCGTGCCGCCGGGCTGCGCCACCGCGAGATGTTCATTCCGCTGGCGCATGCCGCGGGTACGGGCGCAGGCCGACTTCGGCGAGGCGCTGGTAATCGTCGGTGGCGAAGAGTTGCAGCGGCTCATGGATCGACTCCGCGCCATTACGGTTGGCCCGACAGGATTCCTGCCGGTGGTGGCTACGCCGCTGACAGGCTGAGTAGTGCATAAACTTCTATGCGCTAGTTACCCTGCGAATCCAAGCGCTTAGAACGAAGGGTCACGAAAAAACGAGAACAGACTAACTCAGCGAAGCATCAAGACCCGAACCAGCAGGACCGATGAGGGCCGGAGATCAATCGGAAGCCTCGGGAAAGGCCGAAGTGTGCGCATAATCTGGGTTTAAGCGTTCGACTTCAGCCTACGAACGTGCACTTTCGCTCGATCCGAACTTGCCTTTCGCCGCTGCACAATTGATCACCAACCGCACGGAGCGGGGCGAACTTGTTGACGCATATGCGGAAGCAGCGGCCTTGGTTAAACGCCGCCCAGAGAGTGCTTCGGCCCATCTCGCTCTCGCGTATGTCTTGCGCTATGTGGGATTGCTTGAGGAGTCGGCAAGCGAGTGCAACACGGCGCTGGCCTTAGACCCCAGCGATAATTCATTGCGTTCTTGCGCCTGGGCTTTCATATATCTCGGCCAACCGCACAAGGCGATGGAGTTTATACAGCTCGATCGAGGTTCTGAATGGGCCTCCAGAACTATGCCCTTCATTTTTCTAACCCAGGGGAAATTGCCCGAAGCCAGAGACAGAGTTGACAAAATGGCTTCCGGTCCCACGTTTGGACGTGATTTGTTGCAGGCCTGCTTGGATCCCGAACGACGTTCCCCACTACCTGCGATCTCCCAAAAGTTCGAAGCCACCGTTATGGCGGAGCGTGATCCGGAGCGTCGATATGCCAACGGGACCTTGCTGGCGTACTGTGGCGAGAAGGAGTCTGCCTTGCGTGTGCTGAAAAGCGCAGTGGAAGAGAATTATTGTGCTTACTCGGCCCTTCAGTCTAGTCCGATGCTGGCGAAGCTTCGGTCAATTCCTGAGTTCAGTTCCTTGCTGTCTGCCGCAAAAAAGTGCCAGCAGAATTTTCTTGCCAAGCGCGGGCAAAGCGGCAAAGTTCACCTTGAAAAAAATCAATAGCGAAAAATGGAGCCGCACCCAGTTCCGGTGCACTCAGGAAGCGATTGACGGCTCACCGATTCGTAAGTGGGCGTTCAAAGCGCGTCTCAGGCGGTGTTTGTTCGCGTCAACTTTTAGACAAGTTTTAGACAAAAACTAAGGCCTCTTGTCGGAGGCCTTGATTCTAAAGAAGTTAGTGTTGGTTGCGGGGGTGGATTTGAACCACCGACCTTTGGGTTATGAGTTCGCATGAATTAGGCTAAGTCGTTCATTTTGCGGTACGCATGGCAATGTAGAGGAAGGTTGAGGAACGTTCGGTAAGGCTTACAGCACCCAAATCGAACCCAAATTCTGTCGTTGGCTCAAATCAAACTGGGGTCTGACCGCTGTGCCAGAAGGCAACAGTTTCGGCCCGACTTCTGCATTGCCGACGACTTGGGAGTTGACCAAATCGGGTTTTCGCTTAACTTAACAATCAAACAAGTCATACGCAGGTTCTCCAGGCGGTTAATTGCTGGACGTGATAGGTATCACAGACGGGCATGGCCGCACCTGAGAAACTTTCAGTGCATGGCGTACGCCGTACAAGTACTGTGCCGCGATTGTGCACATCACTGTTGCCGGGAGCGGCGATGGTGCCTCTAGCGCTTTTCGTTTCACTGCTCTTCCTCTTTAGTCTGGTGTCGCGGCCACTGGAGCGGACGATTGTCACTGCGCCTATCGTTTTCACGGTCGCGGGAATGTTGATGTTTCCCACCTTGCAAGGGGTCCTGAGAGCCGGGTTCACCGCAAACGTCGCGCTCCATGTTGCCGAAGCCGGCCTGGTGATGCTGCTCTTTACGGATGCTAGCCGCACCGACCTGAATGTTTTGCGCAATATCAGGAACCTGCCGGTGCGGTTGCTAAGCACAGGCATGTTGCTAACGATTCTTCTGGGCGCAGTCGTCGCGCTGCTGGTGTTTCCGCATCTCTCTATCTGGGAAGCGGGAATCCTGAGCGCTATCCTCGCGCCGACCGACGCCGGCCTGGGGCAGATCATTGTGAACAGCCCGCGTGTGCCGATGCGTATCCGCGAGGCGCTTAACGTAGAAGCCGGTCTCAACGACGGACTTTCCGTGCCTTTCCTCCTGTTCTTCATCGCCATCGCGGCCGCCAAAATCGAAGGTGGCGCGGCCAGCCTGATGCAGTTCATTGTGGAACAGCTTGGTTTCGGTGTGCTCGTCGGTCTGGCAATTGGCCTCGCCGGCGGATGGTTGCTGGGCGTCGCGCGCCGCAAGGAGTGGATCGCGGAATCGTTCCAACAAATCGGCGTGGTCGCGCTGCCGCTACTCTGCCTTGTAGCGTCCGAAATGGTTGGCGCAAGTATGTTCATCGCGGCGTTCGTCGCCGGCCTGGCGGTGCAAATCGGATTCAAACACGCCGGCAAGCACAGTGTCGAGTTCGCGGAGGAATGGGGACAGTTGCTGAACCTTGGCGTGTTCTTCCTGTTTGGCATGGCAGCGGCGCGGGATTGGCCGCAGTTCGGCATGGCGTCGTGGTTGTACGCGCTTCTAAGCCTGACGCTGGTGCGGATGTTGCCGGTGGCAATCGCGCTCATCGGTACGCGCCTGAGCCCGGCCAGCGTGGTCTTCATGGGCTGGTTTGGCCCGCGTGGCCTGGCTTCCATTGTTCTCGGACTGGTCTATCTTGAGCGGGAAATGCATTTCCCGGGTGAGCCAACCATCCGTTTCGCGGTAATGCTAACCGTGCTGCTTAGCATCTTTGCCCACGGACTAAGCGCGATGCCCGGCATCGGCCTCTATGCGCGCAAGATCGAATCGCTCGCCGCCGACGCGCCGGAGCACCAGGAAGCAAGATGATGAGTTGGAGAAAGAACTTCGGGAGGATCAAGGTGGCCTTTTCTCAGTCAAGAACGCGGTTTGTCAAGAGGTATCTGGATCCAGCAGATCGATTGGAAGAAGTCCTCTGCGGCCTGATCATGGTCCTCGACTTCACCCTCATCGGGGGGCTGACGGCGGGCGAAGGAAAGCAGGGAGTACGCCACCTACTGATTGCTGCTCTCGGCTGTAACATCGCCTGGGGCATCATCGACGGTGCATTGTATGTGATGGGCAGCGTAACCGCTCGCCGCCAGCGTCTGCGCTTCCTTAGCGAGGTCAGAAACGCTCCAAATGAGAGCGTGGCATTGTCAGCCATTAGCAGCCAACTCGACCCACTGCTTGAACCGGTGACGAACGCAGAAGAACGCACTCGCATTTGCCGGGCAATGCTGCCTGTCGTGTCACGGATCCAACTACCTGAGGCGGGTATTATCAAACATGATGTCTATGGGATGAGCGCCATCTTCTGGATCGATCTAGCGTCGGTAATCCCGGCGGTGATCCCGTTCCTGATCTTTTCTTCCGAGCCGCGCTTCGCGCTTCGAGTTTCGAATGCCCTGTTGATCGCGTCGCTGTTCGCCGCGGGGTTCATGTGGGGAAAATACACAGGCTTCAACCGCTATCTGGCGGGATGCTGCGCGATGCTGATTGGCTTAGGGCTCGTCGGTGTTGCCATTGCGTTGGGCGGATGAGCCACGACATCGGTCACGATCGTATTCTGAAACTTATACAACAACTCGGAGTGCTCGCTGTGGCTGTCCTCCTGGGCGGCCAGGCATTGGGCCAGGGAACGGCGGACGGCACGCCAGCTAAGCCTCCTGATGCCGCCAAGAACCCGTGGGCCTACAATCTCACGGTCGATGGCTACATCATTCAGGGCAGTCAGTCCTACGTGGATCCGGTTTTCACGGCGGACCACAATTGGCTGCATCTGGAGGCCCGCTATAACTACGAGAACCTGCACACGGGATCGTTGTGGGCAGGCTATAACTTCAGCGCCGGCAAAAAGCTGGTGCTGGACGTGACGCCTGTGATCGGAGGCGTTTTCGGAAGAACAACGGGAATTGCACCCGGTTGCGAGGCCTCGCTGACCTATAAGAAGGTCCAGCTGTCGATCTCAAGTGAATATGTATTCGACACGACGCATAAAGCCGGAAACTTTTACTACGCTTGGCCGGAACTTACGTACTCGCCATTGAACTGGTTTCGAGTGGGCCTGGTGGCGGAGCGCACGAAGCCTTTCCACACCAGCCTTGATGTGCAGCGCGGGTTCCTGGTCGGCGTGTCCCATAAGAAATGGGAATTCACGACGTACATCTTTAATGCGGGCTTTACCGATGCGACGGTAGTGCTTGAGGCGGGCGTTAGTTTTTGAGGGCCAGTGTAGCATCACGAGCGCGACAGCAACTCGGAAACCCGAATGTTCTGTGTGTGGAAAACATGTACTTCCGTCAGGATCTAATTTCACAATTCCTTGCCCTGAATATCTGTGACTTAGACCTCCTGCTGAGGAGGGATTTCCGGCACACTCGAAAGACGTGGGGTTATCCGCCTGCTTCCAAAAACGTCCTGTACGGCTACTGCATCAACACTTGACTTTTCGGCATTAGAATCCGGCGTTCCGGCCTTTCCAAAACCACTTAGTTTTGGGGAGCCGCTCGTTGATGGATCATTGGAGTCGAAGATTTGACGAGAACGTGACAAGCTGTTGACACACGCGCCGCATCCACGAGTTCTACTTTCCCCTGTCGCCGGCCAGCTCCCATGAAGAGGCGGTTCGGTAGGCACCCCTGCTCTCGCGAACCGGCGGCAATTTCAATCGACAAGTGAGGACGCCCATGAAAACATTCGCTGCTCGGAAACACCATTCGCTCTTAGCGAGCAAGCTCGTACAGCTTAGCTTCAGCGCCGGCCGACGACTTGCATTTCTCGCGGCGGTTGTCGTCATCGCCTCGTCAACTCTTGCCCTGGCCCAGGCGGGTCAGCTTGATTCAACATTTGGGACGGGCGGAATCTTTACCACCAACTACTCGCAATACGATGTGACGATAGACAGCGCAATAGCGATTCAAAGTGACGGCAAGATCGTACTCGGTGGAACGATACCGAACGGCTCCTCACAGGTCGCCGCACTGCTGCGACTCAATACCAATGGAACCCTCGACTCCAGCTTCGGCACGGGCGGCATCGTCACTAGCAACTTTGGCATTACTGACGGCGCCGCTGTGACGGCGGTTGCCATCCAGCCCAACGGACAAATTCTCGCGGCGGCGGTGGGAGATTTCTTACTCGAAGGATCGGTTGGCCGGTTCAACCCCGACGGCAGTGTGGACACCAGCTTTGGCAACGGCGGCTTTGCTGTCTCGAGATCACTCAGCTCCGGGGCGGGCACACTCAGTCTTATGGCCTTGCAGGCCGACGGCAAAATTCTGGTGACTGGTGCCAGTCTCATCGGGCGTTACACTTCCACGGGCCAGTTGGATCCAACCTTCGGCAGTGGCGGCATTGCCCCTTTGACTTCCGCGTTAGCAACCGCAATCGCGCTGCAATCGGATGGCAAGATCCTGGTAACCACTGGTGTAGGAGCGCCGACAACACTCGCCGGGGCGCAATTCTTGCCCGTCCAACAAGCGGGTGCGATTTCACGCTACGACACTGACGGCAGCCTGGATACCACTTTCGCCATCTCGGGACAAGCGGCTTGCGTGTCGTCAGCCGCCGCTATCGCGATTCAAAGCAATGGCAAAATCGTCGTAGCTGGCACCATCCCCAGCGCGCTGCTGACAACCGTGAGCGGTGGCATAACCGTCATCAACAACCAGACAGGATTCGGAGTGGTCCGCTATAACTCCAATGGAAGCGTCGACACCACCTTTAATCCTGGTGGTGGAATCGGTAGCGGCGGTGGCGTCATCACCGGGTTTGGAAACTCCTTTCCTGCGGGTTCTGCCTTTGCGCTTGCGATTCAATCCAATGGCGACATTGTGGTGGCGGGACAGGCGGGAATTGGCAACCAATATTTTGCTTCGTCGTCGTTCGTATTGGCCCGCTACACGACCACCGGGCCCCTGGACACCACCTTCGGATCCAACGGGGTTGTGATCACGACCCTGAGTCAAGGCCCGATCTCATTCGTTAGCGCACTCGCCCTGCAGAGCGACGGTAAGATCGTTGCTGTTGGGAACACGGGAACTTTAGTACAACGAGGCTTTTTCTTGAATAATTTCGCCGTCGCGCGCTATCTGGCGCACTAGAAGGTAACGCGATTGTGACATGGGTCGGCAGCCGGGAAGAATTTTTCCAAAACCAAGTGGTTTTAGAAAAGCGGGAACACCGGACGCTAGCGCCGAAAAGTCAAGTGTTTGTACACTAGGCGTACAGGACGTTTTTGGAAAAAGCAGGCGGACAACCCGACGCCTTTCGAGTGTGCCGAAAATCCCTCGTGAGCGCGCGTCTAAGTCACAGATATTAAGGGCACGGTGTTGGGAAATTGAATTCTGCTGGAAGTACATGGTTGTGGCACGCTGAAGATCCCAGTTTCCCTATAGCCCGTCATCCGCCCAGAATCCATGGGCGTCGATAGACCCGAATTGGAGTGGAGGATTCGAAGGCGTGGTCCGATTCGCTCACTCCCGCCCGAGATTAATTAGTCCTTCCAGCAGAACGATGTCGGAATTACCCTCGGCGACCGCGGCCAGGATAGAGCGCCCGTCTGACGACCATGACACGCGGCGAGCGATGAAGGTCGCGCGTTCGCCGAAATCGGTAATCTGACGCCATTCGCCGGTCGCTGTCGAGAGCAACCAGATGTTCGTGGTAAACCCGTCGGTAAGTGCTTGCGCCATCCATTTTCCGTCGCGTGACAGTGCGGGATTGACGATCTGCCAGATCGGCACCCGCGATGCCGGAATGCGCGCGAGCACGCGAAACGGAGCGTCCTCGGGAGTGGCGACCCGGATGTCGAATTCCGGCGCGCCGTCGACGAGCGGCCGCTCGAAGGTATAGTACAAAGTCGTGCCATACAATCCGATCACATTGCGCAGCGGTTCGGTTCTTACGGTGACAGCCGGCCCTCCGTCAACCCGCACTTTTTTCAGCACAGTGGCGGCTGCGCCACCGCGCGTTGAGTAATACAGCCAGCGGCCATCCGGCGACCAGGCGGGGCCGAGACCTGGGTTCACCAGATTGCGAAGGTTGCTTCCGTCCGAATCTACCAGCCAGACTCCAAACGTCAACCCCTGGTTGCCGCGCGAGGAGACGAAAGCGATGGTGTTTCCATCGGGCGACCACACTGGGACGCCTATGGCCACCTTCGGATCGCGCTCGTCAGTGATCTGGCGCCGCGCTTCACTCTCGGTGTTCACCACCCACAGATTTGCATGACCGCCGCTGTCGGATAGAAACGCGACCTCTTTGTCGTCGGGGCTGGCCGTCGGGGTAAGGACCTCTCCGGTCTGTCGCGTCACGCGAACGGCTCGGTGCACGTTGTCGTCGGGCCGGCCGCCGACCGGGAATTTCCAGATGTCGGTCTGCAGCTTCATGCGGCTGACCAGGACTGCGCCACTGCTGGAAATGTCCGGACTCATGTACGACGTCTCGCCCGATGTGACCTGCCGGACGCTTCCGTCACGCAAGTTCGCTTTCCACAGGTTTAACGTCGGCAAATAAGGCATCGTGCCGCCGCGGCTTGAGCTGTAGAGAATGCCCGTGCTGTCGGGTAACCAGGCAAAGCCGTTTATCATATCGTTGTCATGCGTTAACTGGCGTGGTCTCCCTCCCGTGGCGGGCGCGACGAAGATGTCGAACCTGATGCTGTCTCCGCGTTGAAAAGCAATCCATCTGCCGTCCGGCGACCAGCGGGGAAACAAGTAGTAGGTGGCTGGTACGAAATCAGCAACGACGTCGAATCGGGAGCCATCCGGAGGCGCAGTCACCAACTGAAGACCCTCTTTCGCCAGCCGGAAGAGCGCAAGCCGCCCATCAGTCCGACTGACGTCGGCGCCTCCCACGCTGTTGACGACCCGCCGCGGCGCGCCTCCCAGTGCCGGGATCTCCCAGATGCTCCCTTGGACTGTTCCTGGTGTAGCCGGTGAAAAATACAGGATCGAGCTCGAGTCGGGCGACCAGCGAGGGCTCTCGTGATCGACGGCGTCGCGCGTGACCTGCAGCGGCGCGCCGCCTGCAATGAGCTGAACAAAGACCTGTCGTTTGCCGCCCACACCAGCGGTGAACGCCACCGATTTGCCATCGGGTGATATGGCCGGAGACTCCGCGAGGCCGGGGATATCCGTGAGACGCGTCATGCGAGTATCCGCTGCCGACGGCGCCGCCGCCGTCTTTTCGGATCTGTGGCGCGCCGCCCAGAGGAAAACCAGTAGGCTCACAATCCCGAGCAATAACGCCGCGAATACCGCGCGCGACCAACGCCGCGGCGTCGGCACTGTAGCCGGTTCGGGAGGCGCGGCCATCGTCTCTTCGAGCTCGATCCGCGCGTCGGCGATGTCGTGGAGCCGCCGCCTCTCCTCCTTTTGAAGACAACGTGCCAGCAGTCGCCGGATGCTGTCCGGCATATCGACGGGCAGCGACTTCCACTCTGGTTCGGCTCGGACGACCGCGGCAAGGGTGTCAGTAACAGCCTCGCGTCCGAAAGCCGAAGAGCCCGTCAACATCTCGAAGAGCACGCACCCAAAGGCCCAGATGTCGGTGCGCTTATCGGTAGGCTTACCTCGCGCTTGCTCCGGACTCATGTACGCGGCGGTGCCGAGTATCACACCCACCATCGTCGCGCCCACAATGGTCGGGGACTCCGACGAATCCGGACCGGACGCTTCGGCCGCAAGGTCTTTGGCAAGACCGAAGTCGAGCACCTTGACCGCGCCGTCGGGCGTGATCTTGATGTTGGAGGGTTTGAGATCGCGATGGATGATCCCCGCCCTGTGGGCGGCGTCGAGGGCCTCGGCGATCTGTTGCGCGAGGGCTAGAGCCTCGGGGAGAGGCAACGGGCCGAGACGCAAGCGATCTTCCAACGTGTCGCCCTCGACTAACTCGAGTACCAAGGCCGGCGTGTTGTCGGCGTTTTCGAAACCGTAGATTGCGCCAATGTGCGGATGATTGAGCGCTGCGAGAAGTCGCGCTTCGCGTTCGAAACGCGCCACGCGATCAGAGTCCGTCGAGAACACCGGCGGCAGGAGCTTCAGCGCCACGTCGCGGCCAAGCTTAGTGTCGTGGGCGCGATACACCTCTCCCATACCACCAGCGGCTAGCGGGGCGATGATCTCATACGGTCCGATCCTTGTGCCGGGTTTTGGGCCCATTCGTGCACGCAATTATAGTCCGACGAACGAGGGCCACAAATTGGGTAAAATTCGGATGTTACGGGAACATTAGGCGCGACGGGAGACAGGAATGCCCCATCGATGGCGAGTACTCTTCACCCTGCTGTTCATCGCTAGCTTTGGTTTGGCTGCACAAGAAGCCCACGAGCACAAAGTGCCTGAGGCGCTGGGAAAAGTATCGTTTCCGATTTCGTGCAGTCCGGTGGTTCAGCAGCAGTTCGACCGAGGCGTCGCGCTACTTCACTCGTTCGCTTACACTGCGGCTGAAAATGCATTTCACGGGGTGGCGGAAGAGGACCGCCGATGTGCGATGGCACATTGGGGCATTGCCATGACGCACTTCCACCAACTCTGGGACCCGCCCATTCTGACAGCGACAATTTCGATTGCCCAACAGGAGATTCAGTGGGCGCAGCAGATCGGCACCAGTTCCGAACGCGAGCGCCAGTTCATCAATGCACTCGGCTTGATATATCAGGAGGCTGCCACGGTCCCGTACCCCACTAGGTTGTTGAACTACGAGCTCGCAATGAGCAGCCTGGCGGCAAAGGACCGAAAGGACACGGAAGCACAAGTATTTTACGCACTCGCCCTCTTAGCCAATGCATCTCCTACGGACCAAACGCATGCAAAGCAGAAACAGGCAGCGGATTTGCTTGAACCGCTTTATCACGCGTACCCGGAGCACCCCGGAATCCCGCACTACCTCATCCATGCCTACGACAATGCGGAACTCGCGCCTAGAGGCCTGGCTGCAGCGAGGGTTTATTCAACGATCGCGCCGTCAGCTCCGCATGCACTGCACATGCCGTCCCATATCTTCACTCGACTCGGCTTATGGCAAGACTCAATTGCGAGCAACCTGGCGGCGAGAGACGCAGCGCACCGGCAAAGCGACACGGGGGAAGAGCTGCATGCGATGGATTATTTGGTGTATGCCTACTTACAAAGCGGACGCAACACGGAGGCGTTTGAGGTCGTTCAGCAACTTAAGAACATGCCGGAGCTGAACACAGGAAACTTCAAGATCGGATACGCCGCTACGGCGATGCCGATTCGCTATGCGCTTGAGCGGGGACAATGGGCCGACGCTGCCAGCATTCTTCCTCCGACGGCAGCCCCGCCTCAGGTAGTTGCAATTGCGGTGTGGGCCCGTGGAGTTGGACTTGCTCGCAGTGCACGTGCCAGCGAGGCGCTCAGGGAAAGCGATAAGTTAGCGCAGATTGAACAGCAGCTGCACACGTCAGGTAACGACTATTGGGCCACTCAGGCAGCTATTCTGAGACGCGAGGTCATGGCGTGGTCGGCCCAAGCGGACAGGAAACCAGAAGAAGCCGTGGCTTTGATGCGCGAGGCAGCCGATAAGGAGGACGCAATCGAAAAGCTTCCGGTGACGCCGGGACCAATTGTTCCGGGCCGGGAGCAGCTTGGTGACTTGCTGCTGGAACAGAACTACCCGGGTTTAGCATTCAAAGAATTTCAGACGGCGCTTGTCAATGCACCTGGACGGCGCGGGGCTCTGGAGGGCGCCGCTCGGGCTGCTGAACTCTCCCGTCAGAAATAGACTTCATGATGTGCAAACGCCAATTACTAATAATCCTACTGTTCGACGGGCCAGATAGCGTATTTCTTTGTCGAATAGCTTCCGGGGGTCGAAGCTCAAGATTGCCACGTATCTCGACCCTCGAACTAGCGGCTTGCTTGGCGCTTCCACGCGACAACTCATGGATCGTCGGCAACACGGAAGTTGGGCCGAAACCGTTCCCTTTCCGCACAGTAGCGGAGTTCTCCACCATCTTCGGGAAACTGATTTCACAATCCGGGAAAATAGCCGAATAGATTTTTCGCTATTTCTTTCAATTTCACGCGCGCGCGAGAAACTATTTTGCGCCGTCGCAGTAAGAGGCGATCGGGAATCGCCAGCAACGCGCTCGGTTGCGTTTTTGAGTTTGTCTCGCAGTCAGCGAGAAAGCTAAAAGTTAACCGATACAAATAGAAATGCCACACCTCCCGTCCGAGATGCAAGTATTCGCGGGGCGCTGCGGACGACCGGAGCTGTAAGGGGGTGCCGTGCCGGTTTGTGGAAGTTTTCGTGGGAGCACAACAGGCGGCCTCTGGTGGCCGCCTGTAAGTTGCTGATTCTAATGGTTGCGGGGGCTTGCAACCATCCGAACGTACCCTCACTGTCTTTCTGCTTTGAACTCCACCCGAGCCATTTGAGGACCAAGAGACAGATCTAAATAATGTCCTGAAAGACTTTGCGGCAC
>Ga0181532_10002918_pt1 | contig 15729 bp, 11 predicted proteins | sample PEATcosm2014_Bin_33_FD_119768 | JGI IMG/M metagenome (GOLD analysis project Ga0181532, IMG submission 119768) | Peatland microbial communities from MTU Mesocosm Facility, Houghton, MI, USA - PEATcosm2014_Bin11_30_metaG | ecosystem: Environmental > Terrestrial > Soil > Wetlands > Peat | place...
GTCCAGAGCGAATCAGTGTGGCCGAGGTTGACGCCCTCCTGTATTTGCCAGGACATTCCAGCGAGCAACTGCAACGCGCGCTGCAGATTCCTGCACTTAGCAAGGGTTGGCAGAGTTCGTTCCGAGCAATTCTCCAACAAGACTTGAGCTCCAAAACTACGGGGAATCCGGGACTCGCCTATGAGGAACAAGCAGCAGCATGGCCCGGATTTCGACAGATGCGAGTCGCGAATATTAATAAGGAAAGCGATAGCGTAACTTCCTTCATTCTGGAGCCAATCGATGGGCAGGCTCTTCCTGTCTTCCAGGCGGGTCAATTTGTTGTTTTGCGGCTGCTCGTCGATCCGGGCAGACCGCCGGTTCTTCGCAGCTATTCGCTGTCTGATCTGCCGGCAGCCGACCATTTCCGCATCAGCGTCAAAACGAATTGAATGGGATTGGAAGTTCATTTCTGTGCAACCGTGCGCGAGAAGGCGATCTGTTGGATTTTAGTGCACCGCGAGGAAGCTTCACTCTGCGTCCCAGCCAGGGTCCTGTGGTTCTGCTGAGCGCTGGAGTGGGCGCAACGCCCGTGATGTCGATGCTGCACACACTCGCTGCCGAAAGATCGCAACGAGAGGTCTGGTGGATCTATGGAGCCCGCAATCGCGTCGACCATCCATTTGCGGAAGAATCGCGTTCTTTACTGAAACAGCTCTCTCGCGGACGAGGATACATCGTGTACAGCAGGCCCGCTGCCATCGACCAAGTCGGGGCAGACTTCGATGCTCCCGGGCACATTGACACAGCTTTGCTAGGGAGAATTGGCGTGTCACAGGGTAGTGACTTCTATCTGTGTGGCCCCTCTTCATTCTTGCAGAATATGCGCGATGGGCTGCGAAACTGGGGTGTGCTCGCCGGGAATGTGCACACGGAAATCTTCGGTTCTCTCGAGGCTATTACCCCTGGTATGGCGCAGGTTGATCACACTCCTCACCTGCCACAAGGGCCACCCGGGTCTGGCCCCCCAGTCTCATTCGCGCGTAGCGGGATTACCGCCGCTTGGGATCCGAAATTCGGAAGTTTGCTTGAACTGGCGGAAGCTTGCGACGTTCCGGTCAGATGGTCGTGCCGGACTGGAGTCTGTCATACCTGCATGACTGGTCTGATTGGCGGATCGATTATTTATAACCCTGAGCCGCTGGAGAGGCCCGCTCCCGGGAACGTGCTCGTATGCTGCTCCCAGCCAAACGCGGGTGTCACTCTGGATCTTTGAGATAAACGGGAGGAGTCGAATCATGCGTTCTGACGTTGTGCCCGGAAGCGTTTTTCCCGATTACCAGCTGCCCGATCACACCGGCAAACTGCGCAAGCTCAGCGAGCTACAGGGCGACGATCCGCTAATCCTCACGCTCGCGCGCGGCCACTATTGCCCAAAGGAGCACCAGCAGCATTTGGAACTCGCCGCATTCTACCCGAAGATCGCAGTGGCGTACACTCAGATCGCCACGATCGCCACCGACGATCACCATACTCTTCAGGAATTCCGTGCGCCAGTCGGAGCCGAGTGGACATTCTTTTCGGACCCCGGCCGAACGATTCAGAAGGATCTCGACATCCAGGAGTACACGGACTCCGAGCACAATCCGATGATCCCGCATACGCTTGTGCTCAAGCCGGGCCTCGTGATTTACAGCATCTATAACGGCTACTGGTTCTGGGGGCGTCCGTCGGTCATCGATCTTTGGCACGACCTGCGCGCCGTGACGAGTGAAATCCGACCAGACTGGGATCTGAGTACTCCTGGACTCCGCGAGGCATAGAATGCGGGTGACTTCTCGCGTTTCCACGGATGGAACAAGCAGGCCAGTATGGAAGATACCTCGATTGTGCGGAAGAAATAGCACAGCCACCAACTCGGTGTCGGCGGACGTCGTTTGGTACAAGACGATACCGGACAGCTTCTGGCATCGTCCCCTTAACGTCCCCAGAATTGAAGTGCTTAAGTCTTGCTCGGCCTTCTCTTGTCAGCATCACTCGCGATATCCCTTCCACCTCATTGGTGTGCCGTCATCGCGAGGGTTGGGTAATCCGTGTAGCCTTTTGTCCCGCCGCCATAAAACGTCAAAGGGTCTGGGGCATTCAGGGGTGCGTTTGACTTGATGCGTTCAACTAAATCCGGATTCGCAAGGCTCATCGATGCGACGGCAATCACATCCGCAGTACCGTCATCGATATCCGCAATCCTCGTCGGAAGGTCCTCCCCTCCGCGGTTCAAAACGAGCACACCGGGCCACTTGCCACGAATTTTCCTGAGCAAGATTTCATCGCCCATATGCGCGACATGCAGGTACGCGGGCCCGATGCGACTCAGTTCGCGAATCAAAGCGCCGTAAACGGTGTAGACATCGTTTTCTGCGATGTCATTAAATGTGTTTCCGGGTGAAATTCGGATGCCCGTGCGGTCTGCGCCAATTTCGTCCGCAACAGCTGCGGCCACTTCTACGGCAAAACGAATTTTTCTTTCAATAGACCCGCCATACTGGTCGCTTCTCAAATTCGCGTTGTCGGAAAGGAACTGATGAATGAGATAGCCGCTCGCGCCGTGTATCTCTAAGCCTTCAGCGCGGGCCCTTCTCGCGGCGGCAGCGACGTGCCGGAACTCCTGTATGACCGCCGGAATCTCATCAGCCCGGAGCGTGCGCGGCTCGGGAATGTCCTGCAGCCCCGAAAGAGTGAACACCTTCGTGTTGGGCTTGACAGCGGACGGCGCTACCGCCTGCCTGCCGTGCGGCGTATTCGCCGGATGAGAGATTCGCCCCACGTGCATCCGTGCGCTGTTGTGTTCCGGAAAGCGCCGAACAGGCCCTTGATAAGGTTCATTAAACCGGAATGCTCACTGCGTTCGCTATCCGTCGCCAGCGAGTTGAAAGCCAGCCTTGGCCAAGCCGCCTTGCCGATGCCCAATGCCTCGTCGACGAGCTGCGACCCGTCCGACACCAGGCCAGTCTTCTGTCGCAGCTTCTCGGCGACGCTTTTAGTTGCCTCAAACACCGCGTGGAAATAATTGTCGACGAGCAATTCCGCACGACAGAATTTCAGGACATCGGCATGCACTTTTCGTTCGACCAGTGCCTTTCGAAGCGCACTCGCCATGGCCTCTGCTTCTCCGAGTGTGCTTGCAACCGCGACTTCACGAAGTCTACAGTCTTCTCCGAGACTGAGTCCGCTGAACGCCAGCACACTGTTTAATTTGCTGCGCTCCGTCTCAAAATACTCGCGGCTCCCGACGTGTCGAACTGGATTCATCACACAGGTGACGAATTTCAGAACGTTGTTCCGCACATCGATCAGCATCCTGCTTCGCTGAAAGCGCGGCATAGAGACGATGACGCTTGGTCATTTGCGGCATCGGGTCAGGAATGCCGCATTCCCGCAAGTACCGCCCGATCTCTGAGCCGGTCAGACCACTGCTGGTATCACCGATAATGTCGCTGATGGCTTGAAGATTTGCTTCGTCGAATTTCGGGATCATTGCCACTGCACAACCCGTATCGTCGTCTGCAGCACTTTAGTGCGAGTTCTTCGGCACGGCCGGCAGCGGTTCTCCCGCCAACCGCCTTTCAACGAGGCCTGCCAGAAAATCTGCAAACGGCACAATATTCTCGCCGACACTCGCTTTTTCGAGGGCTGCCATATATGCCTTCCGCTCCGGCAGCGGTATGACGGTCCATGGATATCCACCCGACGCCATCATGAGGTTCATCAGGAAACGGCCCATGCGCCCGTTGCCGTCCATGTAGGGATGGATGTACACGAACACAAAATGCCCGAGCACTATGCGGACGGCAGGATCTTTTTCCTCCGTCAGCAGATCGAAGAAGGCTGGCATGGCGTCCCTCACCGCGTCGCGGTTCAGAGGCACGTGCATGGACTGACGAATGTACACCTGGCCGTTGCGATAACCCGCAAGGTCGGCGGGCTTGAGAATACCGGCTGTGACGCTCGGGGCAAACATCTCCCGATACCAGGCACGGTGATCTTCTTCTGCGACCACACCGGGGTTTTCGCCCTGCAGGACCCTGCCGATGCTCTTCTCCACGACTTGATAGGCCTGCCAGTATCCACGCGCCGCCATCGCGTCGGTCTGTTCCCGGTCCTGCTCATTCGTTTCCGGGTTCCATGTCCCGCTCCGCACACGCTCGATCAGTTCCGGGGTCACACGATAGCCCTCGATCGAAAGAGAGTGATAAGCGTCGGTGACATACGCTTCCTCGACGCGCTTCATATACGCGCCGGCATTGCGCGGCACTCCCGGTGCTTTCGGGAAGCGTTCAATAACAGGTTCTCGCATCTTGTCCCACAGAAGTCTTATGCGATTCACATAAGGTGATGTTTCACGCGCGGGCAGCGCGAGCGTCGGACGATCATCAAAAGGATCGGTTTCGCGCACGTCGTGGTCGGCGGCCGCCATTGTCTTTACAATCTCGTCCGCCAGACGGCCACGGCCGCTATTTCGGAAAGCGCCTGCCAGCCGGCCGGCAATCCGGCTGTGGCCCCCTTCCAGCAGCTTAGCGAGCAGCCCTGACACGTCGCGCGTCATCGCCATGGCGGCCCGCACGTCGGTCGCATGGCTGGAAAAATACTGCGGCGAGCACTCGATCAGAGCTGATTCAAGCGAGAAAATACGCAGACCTTCCTTTTCCTCCCTATTGGCGAGTGCCGGCAGCGCGGCGCGAAGATCGAGCAGGGATGTGCCGTGCGGGAGGCCGGTGACCTTGTTACCGCCCTTTGGCGACCTGACCACGAGCTGGCGCGGAACTGTCCAGTTTCCCCCGTGCAAAGACAACGATTGCTCCGGGGACAGGCTCCAGTTCTTGTCGAAGCGTGTTTCCAGATAAACAGCGGCGAAGCGCCAGAACGATGCGTACCAGGCTGTGCTTTCCCCTTGTTTTTCGTCCGGGCAGCTCGGAACATACCAGCCCTTCATGACCTCGCGGAGAAATCCGTTCGCTACAAGCCGTTCTCTGTGCGTCCGCGGCATGTCTCTTGCCCGTATTGCGGCGGTGCCGTTCTGAAGGCCGTGCAAGAGTTCGAGTGACTCCGCGAGTTTTTCTGACGGTGAAGCCATGACTTCGTCCTGTTTAGCCCCGTTGTGCGTTCATTATTATGCCGTGCATCCATTAGGTTTTGGCGTTGTGCATTAGTTAGGTTATTACGTTGTACCATTTTTAGGTTATTGTGTCGAGCACCCATTAGGTTTTTCTGCTCAAAAGCCCGTTCTTCAACCGGTAACTGCCTGATTTTCAAAGCAATCGCTTGCCGCCGGTCCCGGCCCGGTTCGGACATGCGCCCCCACACTGCGGAGATCTAAACTCCCAAGCCGCTGTGTAGCTGAAAATGTGGTGGCCAGGGACAGAGTTGAACCGCCGACCTTATGGGTTATGAGGGCGACAATTAACAGAATCTAATGGACTTACGCGGCGCAAAGAGTGACGTAATGTCCTTGATTGGAACCTATCGGAATCGTAATTGCCCTCTCGTTGCCCTTGTGGGCGTACGGCCATTTGACTCGTCCTGGAGGCCCCCCGCGAGACGAAGGAATCGGGATCTCAGCTTCCTGACACTAAAAAGACCTGTAATTCAAGCGACTGCGAACGGCCCTGTCATTGCATTTGGTAAAGGTGCCCTCCTGTGGTGGCAATCGTTCGAACATCGGCGCAGGCAATAGGAGAGCCAAAGTGAATCAGACGATTGAATCGAAAAATAAAGCGCTCGTGCTTGAAGCATTCGACACACTATTCAATAAGTCGTCGTACCGTAGACGGAGAACTCACGTCTTGGTTTGATCCCTCGGACCGAGGAGCGCTTCACCCGCGCTTGATGATGAACACGGTCTTGTCGTCGATGCGGTCCTCTTCATTAATCTGGCGCAGGTTCCCGTCTTGCTCCACTGCGTACTCCAGGATCGCGTTACAAATCTCTTTCGCCCCTTGATCTTTGTGGTCGCGGATCACTCGCTCGATCTGCAGTCGGTCCTTTTCGTCGCTGCCGTCGTAAACTCCGTCGGTGTAAAGGAAAAGAATGTCGCCTGGGCTCATCAGAGTGATTTCCGCAACGTCGGAGGAGTTCACCTGTCTCTTCCTGAGCTTCATGGAAAAATACCTATTCCGGTCAGGATGGTCCTCGGGAATCTCCAGTCCCAGCGCCAGGAACTGCACCATGTGGTCCTTATCGACTTCCACGAACCGTTTGTATTCTGCCGAAAATATCAGCGGTGGCGGATGACCGAAGTTTACGAAACGAAAATGCCCACTGGGACGTATCTCGCCGTACAGCATCGTTGCGATTTCACGCGGATTGTCGTCCGAATCGCGTCCCAAGGCGTTCCGTGCGCTAACGGATTGCGCCAGCCGGAGGTTGATCTTCTCAAAAAACGTTGGCGTCGTTTTTCCGTTCTGATCCAGTTCTGAGAGCATAAATGCATGGAAGGTGTCGTGCACCGTCGAGGCGATTTTCGCCGAGACGATCCCATGTCCCTGCGCATCCACCAACAGCACGCCAGCCGTGGTGAAGAGTTCCTGCAGATCTTCGGCGATTCTCAGTTGCTCCGAGCTTTTTGCCTTTCTGTACTCCGCTCCGATGGCCGTGTTAAAACCTGGTCTGGTCTCCAACCACTGGACATGGTCATCCACCGAATTACACGGCGTCTGCCCTTTGGGAAGAGGTTCCAGATATCGGCCAGACAGTTTGAGAGCCCTGGCGATACGGGCGTCAATGTTGTATCGCTGTTGGAAATTGATGTACTCAAAGAGATCGCCTCCGACACTTCCAGCTGGAATTGAATTGCCGTACATGTCGATCCCAGCCAGTCGGGGAATCGCGCCTTCCACTGGCATGAGTCTCTTGCGAAGATATTCGTCAATGCTGGGGTCTAGCCGTAGTGTCGCCATAGGGCAAATGCCGTGCAGTCATCAGCTTTTACTCTCACATTATGGACCAATTCAGAGGGGAACGGATCGGCCAATCTTTTGTCTCAGGGCGATTCACCAGGTCGCTTGGAACCGCCCTCTTCCCCGATTCGTACCATAAAATCAATCAGGTTTCCGCTGTTTCCACACAACACACACCTGCGGTCCAGATTTACGTGCGACGGGAGCGCACGGAGAAGCTGGTTTCCTACAGCAGCAATACTGTTATCCGGCGTCCCGTTGTAGTGGCGTACAACCTCATCTCACTCCAAGCGGACTCGGTGGATTATGACGAAAAAGACAAAACGATAAGGGCGTACGGGAACGTTGTCTTCGAAGACCAATCCGGTCAGGGCGTGTAGGGTCTGCTGCGTTCAAATTCAATGAGGGGAAAGCAATCCGCATTTGGTAATTGGCGAAAACCGCGATTCTTCAACAACTACAGACTGGTTTAACAATTTTGAGCTAGTATGTTCTTGCTGTGGCCGAATTCTTCATCGACGCAGACGAAGCTCTAACCTTGTTTCGACTGTACCCAATCGACGCAGTGGTCACCGACTGTCATCCCGAAACACTCGGTCGAGAAGTAATAGCCCCAATACTGAGACGGATCAATCCAGACATTCCAATCATCATGATGTCGGCCTTCTGCGGTGCGCCATGCACACGCTTACGATATGCGGACGCCTGCATTCAAAAGGGAGATGTCACAGCCTTGCTGGGCGCGTTGCGGATGCTGCTCTGCTCTCGCGCCTATGGGCTGTGCCAATCTATTGCGGCTTAAGAATGTGTGGGGGGCGTAAGTGTCAGAGCAAACACACGGTTGACAGATTGAATTCGCAGCCAGCCTCACTTCGCCGACGCTTGACCAGCAAATTCTCAGGCGGCCAATCTTCGTTCCTTCGTCCAGGGCGGATTACCGCCGGTTTGCCCGTCATCGGTCATCTTGGCCGTTGGCGGTGTGTTTACGCCGGTGCTCGTAAAGTGCTCAAAGTCGTCTTCGTTGTGAATGCGGACTTCTACGCATAATTTCGAATCGATAATCCGGTAGATCGCCTTCCTGCGTGCCGGCAAAACTGCGTGCGAGCAGCTTCGTTATGTTGGGATGGGCGTTCGGGAAATCATCTCCACTCGCCCTCTACAATAAACGGCGCCCAATACGATGGATATTTCCACCTCGTATTATTGATCATCGAAAGCTGAGCCGCTCTCAAGGCTGCAGCCGGACGCAGATGTTCAGCCCCGAGCATCTTCTGATAGAACCGGGCCATCAGCTCAGCGGTGGCTTCGTCATCAACCTTCCACAAGCTCACCAACATGGTGGCCGCGCCCGCGTACATGAAGCCTCGCGTCAGGCCCACCAGACCCTCGCCACCGACCAGTTTTCCCTGGCCGGAGTCGCAGGCGCTTAACACGACCAATTCCACCGGAAGCTTCAGGTTGAAGATCTCGTTCAGCCTGAGGAACCCATCTATGCTTTGCCCGTTTTGGTCATAGAGGGAAAGCACAACTCCCGACAATTCCGGATGGGCCGGATCTATCAGCCCGTGGGTTGCGAAGTGCACCATCCGGTAATCGGCTAATTCGGAACTCTCGGCGTTGGCCTTGCTGGCGGCGAAATCCAACTTGGCAAATGACTGGGCCGGCGTCGTTAGCGCGAGGATACGATTTGCCTCCTCCCGGCTCTTCGGCAAGCGGTGCAGAGTGGTTCCTTGTGCCGCGGATCTCAGCTCTTGGGCATGGCCTTCGTTGACGGGGCGGTTTGAAAGGCCCGCCAAACGCTCATCATTCGCTTCAAAGACGGGGTCGGCTAGAACGGCCACGACTTTTGGCGGCTGCTTGCGGCCTGAGACGTTGCGTCGTAGAGCGACGACCGCCGACGCCGATGGTTCAATGACGATCTCATGGTCCGCGATGAGGGGAACGGGAAACGTTTCACTCGCCCCAGCGCGGAGAACGGAAGGCACAGGAAGAGCCGAGAACGGCACAAGTGCCTGCACCAGATCATCGCCGACGATGATCAATCGTTTCTTCTTCAGCTCTGAGGCCGCCGGCCCAAGCAGAATATCGCTCAGCTTCTGCGCCGCTTGTTCCAGGCCTTCCGGGTTCTTAAGCCACTCCTGAAAATCATCGGCCGTGTCCTCGATTGCATCCCGTTTCGGCAGCTCATACGCAAACAAAGACGTGGGCGTAACGGCCCAGAGGTAGCTTTGCTCGTGGCCCAGAGCATATTCCAAGAGCAGGGTATCCGGGTCGAGTTCGCGCTGAATTTCTCGCAAAGAGAGCGGCTGCGGCTGAGTCAGCGCCGCATAGGTCGGACTCGCAGCCCGGATCTGCGCCTCAACTCCCTCGTAAGCCGAGGTCAGGTCTTCAATCTCGCGATTCAGATTTTTCCCATCGACGCTGTCCTTGTCGGAAAGTTTGCGCAACTGCAAAGCCTTGGCATTGAGAGACCGTTTGATGGATTGCTCCTGGGCAAGCAGTTGCGGATCGACACCCTGACGGATGTTGGCACGCGACTCGGTGAGCAAGTCCAGAAGGCTGCGGGCTCGTGCTCGCTCGCTGGTTTCGAGCGCTCGCGCATCATAACCCTGGCCTTTATGCAGTTGATCCAGTTGCATCAGGATAGCTGTGTCCAGCTCGTAAGCGTTGCCTGCGGTGGACAGCAGGGTCGCCCGCAGATCCTCGCTGCCCAGACGGCTACGCAAGGTTTCCCTCAGGCGGATGGAATCTTCCACGTGAGCCAGAGCTGCTTTCATGTCGCCCTGTTTGCGTTCCATTTTCGCGATCATGTACAGACTTATGGCCTCTCCCTCAACGCTATTAACGTGCCGCCAAAGAGAGAGAGCCTGATGGAAATGGTCGAGCGCTTGTGGCAGATCGCCAAGTTTTTCGTAGACTGTGCCTAGGTTGTGGAGCGCAAAAGCCTGGCTCTCTATGTCCCCTGTCCGGCGGGCAATCTCCAGCGAATGTTCCAACTGATCGAGTGCCAGGCGCTGGTCCCCAGCATCGCTATCGATAATGCCCAGGCCAGAAAGCAGGTTTCCCTGTCGTGCCCGGTTCCCGAGTTTTTCGGCCAACTGCAGCGCTCGGAGGTAGTACTGGCGCGCCACCTCCGGGTGCTCGTCGGTCTGTTCTAGGACCGCCAGGTTATTGAGGGTCGTCATGCGTCCGTCACTGTCATTAGTCTGCTCGCGGATCTGGAGCGCTTGCTCATAATACATTTGGGCCCGGTCATGCATGCCCAGTCGGTGGTAAATCGAACCCATGTTATTGAGTGCGGTGGCCCGCTCCGGTGGATCATCGAACTCCTTGAAAATTGAGAACACTCGGTCGTAGGCGTCCAGCGCCTTCTGTAGTTCGCCCGTATCGCCGTAAAAAACCGACAGATTCCCGAGGGCGATGGCTTCTCCATGATGGTCGGCAAGTTCGCGGCGAATCGACACCGCCTGCTTCAGCGTATCCTCGGCCTCCTGCTCTTCTCCGAGTTCGTGATACACCATACCGAGACTTGAAAGTGTGCCCGCCTCTTGATACCGGTCTCCGACCCGACGAATGAGTGCGAGCGATTCGGTATAAAGCGCTTCGGCCTGCTTGCTGTCGCCGAAGTCCTGATGCGTCTGCGCCAGATTGTTAAGCGTCGCCGCCTGCGCCTGAAGTTCGTCCCGCGAACGAGCACTGGCCAGCGCGGTCTCGAAGATCGTCAGGGCCTGCGTCTTATTGCCCATGGCGGAATAAGTCAGCCCGAGATCGTTCAAGACCTTGTTGGATGTCGTCGGCTTGTTGAGAGGACGGAGAATGTCCGCAGCCTGTTGCTCAAGTTCCAGCGCTTTCTTCTGGTCGCCCATTCCGCTGTAGACATCGCCCATTGAGTCCAGTACTGCAGCCTTGGCCACAGGGTCAATTTGGCTCAGCGATAGAGACTGGTCTAAATACTCAAGGGCCTTCTTAGCATCGCCGAGCTTTTCATAGCAGTCGCCGGCTGTCTTCAGAGCCGTGGCCCTGCCCAGCGGGTCCGGATCGTTTTTCAGTAGTGGTATCGACTGCAGAGACAGATCCAGCGCCTTCTTGTAATCACCTAGTGTGTAGTAAACGCCTGACATTCCAATCAGCGCCGCAGCCTGTCCCCGCCCGTCCCCAGTACTTTCATGAAGCTTTGCGGCCGTGGAATCCGCTTCGAGGGTACCTTTCCAGTCGCTCTTTTCGAAGAGCATGGTGCCGAGCATCAAATAGGCAGTCGCCTCGCTGTCCTTGTTTCCTGCGGAGTGCCACGCGGTTATCGCCGCCTTGAAGGCATCAATCGCCCGCTCGGAGTCTCCCAGTTTCTGACGCGCCTTCCCCAGATGCGCAAGCGCCAACCCCTGGCTTTGCTCGTTACCATGCGCTGTCAGCAACGGCAGCGCCTGCTCATAGTAATCAACCGCTTTCTGCACATTTCCCAGCGCATCCTCGTCCTCGCCCACATTCAGCAAGAGCCGTCCCAGCACTTCGTCATTCTTCTTTTCAGCAAAAAACGGAAGCGCTTTGAGATAGGCATCCAGCGACCTTTGTGAATGCCCGAGGCGGTCATTCGCGTTTCCCAGGTTCCACCAACAAATGGCTTCATCAAAACGATCGGAGTCCGCCCGGAACAGAGGCACCGCCTCCGTACAGCAAGCGATGGCTTTTTCGAAGCCCTCCGGCTGATTCAAGTCGCTGTTCGTCTGCGCCAGATTTAGCAAGGTCATGGCCTCGCCTTTGCGATTGTTGCTGGCGCGGAACAGAGGCAGAGCCCGTTCGTAGCTGACCATTGCGTTCGGGATGTCCTTCAACTTTCGGTAGATGGTGGCCTGCATCGTAAGAACTTGGGCTTCGTCGGCTTTATCCGCGAGAGCTTGGAAGATAGTCCGGCTGCGCGCCGCCTCGTCCAGCGCCTTCTGTTCTTCGCCAAGACTGTCGTAGAGAAGAGCCGATCTGGTAAGGACCATGGCTTCACTACCGCGGTTGCCGGCGGCGCGGGCCAACTCTCCGGCCTGCGTCACTAGAGCACGCGCCTCGTCAGTCCGGTGAAGAAAAAACTGTGCTGTGGCTTGCGAGAGTAACGCCTCCACTTGCTTTCCTGTGTCCGCGAGTTTATGCCAGAGAGAGAAGGCTTGTTGATAATCGACCACGGCTGATTGCAGTGCTTCCGGAGTGCGCTGGGCCAGCAGCCCCGCTCCCTCTTCCATCAGGCCGACCGCGTGGGCGCGTTCGTCGGCTTCACCAGTGGAGGTCGTGGCTTGGGGCTGCGCAGCCAATGCCGTCGCGAGCAGGCAGGCAGCCATGAATCCAACCACATTGTTCCTGGTATCCATTGCTCATTGCTCTGGTGTAATGGTGATCATCGCGCCAACCGCCTTCTGAACCATGGGAAGGCCTTCCGCAGCGATCGCAATGACCGTGCGCATCTTGAGCGCCATGTTGCCGATCGTCTTCTTTTCCCAGACTCGTTGCTGAGTGGTTTGGCTCCGAAATTGTTTCATCCACAGCGGAATTATGCTTACAGGCACAGTCGATAGGTCTTGGACAATGTAAGCTTCAGGTGGTTTGTCCGCTCCTTCCAGCGGCTGAATCGACGAAACAATGTATGGCCCATCTCCTTCTTGTTTAAGTTCTTTCAGCAGGAAGCTGGCTTCGGAGTAGTCATAATTCTTCAGAATCCAATCCGCGTCGGGCGGATTTGCAGTCGACCTGCCAGTCACGGGAACATAAGTGATGTTCAGTTCTGAAAGTTTGAAAGCTTTTTCCAGGTTGACGTCCTCCAGTTTGAGATAATTCTTCAGAACTTCCTTAAGCTGTTCGTTACCGCCTGCGTCTATAGGTCTTCTTGCCAGAATGTAGCTGTAGAGCCCGTACCCCTTCCGCTCCGTGCGTCCCTTGACGAGCAACGCGCGCGCGGCTTCGCTGCCCAGTTCTACGCCATTGGAAGCGCCTCGATGCTCCTGTTCTTCGCCGACCTCCGCCTCGACGGAACAGGAGCCGGACGCACCCTTTGCACCCGTGACGGTCACCGAGAGAGTGTAAACACCCGGCGCTGCCCCGTGAGGGTTCCACTGCACCGTAGCGTCAGTACCCTCCTTCGCCAGTCCAGTTTGCGAGCCCGGCTTGGCCACGAAACCGCCCGCGGTCGCTTTCCACAGGTAGCGTACATCGGTGCCTTTTGGCGCACCGACCAAAACCCCCGCCGTCACCTCTCCATCTGGCGCAACAATCGGTTGTTCGAGACTGCAAACAACCTGCAGTGCGGCGCCGGAAAGTTGGCTGGCAGGTTGGGTAGCCATGGAATTATCTGCCGGCCCCAAGATTGACAGCAGAATGAATGTCTTCACGCCACGATGACCGAAACTGATCATTTTGCTCCTCCGCTTTTGTCTTTCCGGCTTCGCCGAATGCGTGACCAGAGCCACTGCGCCACCACTACCAAGACCGTGGCTGCCAACGCCACGACAACAGTAGCCGCTTGGTCGAGTTGCATATGCTTGACATAGAGGTAAATCCAAACCGCTAACGTAATCAGGAGAATCCATATTCCCGTTCCCCAGGAAACCTTTAATCCTCCCAACGATGAACTCGGCTTGCCGTCGCCGTCAGGCTCCACGGCCCCTCCTTCCATATCCTGAAATTTGCTCGATGCTAGCCTTGGCATTATATTCCGAAATCATTTCTGGGCCTGGGAGGAGCAGCGGAAGTCGCCGCAACGAATATCAGATACGCTCTTAGAGAAGGCAATGCGCATGATAAGCGGGTGTGCATTGGTCTGGTGCTCATATAGATGATAAGGACTTCAAGGATGTCATTGACCGCATTGACCGAAGAAACTAGAACAAGCATCTGTACGAAGTCTGTTCATGACCTTTGGGTTTGCAATAGACTAGGCTCACTAAAGCACCACCAACCCGCCAGAATCGGGCTCTGCAGTCCGCGAACAGATTCCTCCTGCCGATGCCCGGCGAGTGCGGTCTTCGGACGACGTCTCGAACGACGGAATCGTTCCGCTATTCGATCACAGGAGTAGAGTTGGTCCTGCGAAACCACCTAAGATGGTACAATCCGGGCGAATCGGTGCTGAAAAAGGAGATTCCAGATGAAGCGTCCACTCGTCGCATTGATCGTCTGTATCGCGCTCGCTATTGCCGTGTTCCTTCCCGCTGCTCTCCCTGTGCAAGCCGGAAACGATTTGAAAACCCCAACCCTCTCTGATATGGCCGAGGATGCCGCCACTCTCAGCGCCGCGGCAGCCTATTGCGTCAAGAAGGGCGGCGAGGTCGATGTGCGCACGCCGTACTTCAACACGAATGACGATCCCAGCAACTGGTTTCGTCTCTCCGGGAGTCGTAACTTCTGCAAGTTCACCTCTAAGAAAGATGGCTCGCGCATCCACGTGCTGCTATCCACGCTTTACACCAAGCAGCCCAGTCTTGCGGCTCTGGCGTACTACGCGAAGGTGCCCTATGGTGGCAACTGTAACGGGAACCCTGCATCGTGCTACTGCTCGCAGCTAGGGGGCACCGATCTGTTCGGTGGCATTAACATGAATGGCGGCGGATGGGTTATGAAGTCCGATCCAGTCGATACAGTGCTCGAAACCTGCATCTTCCCCGACATGTCTTCGATCGACTCCTGGGGTCTCACCTATCACCAGGCCAACAGTGTCCGCGGAAAGAACCTCAAAGGAGTGTTGCGCTATCCCGATCCCTACGCAGCCAAGTAGTCGTGCTGCCCTGCGGATGTCCAGCGGGAGTCCCCGACCGCCGCGATGGCAATGCTTCTCGGTTCTCGCGCCAATACGATGTTGGTAGGCACGTGTCAGTGGGCTTGGATCGACGGGCCTAGTTTTGCCACTAACTGTCTTACGACGCGATCTCAGCGTTGAGATCTTGAGTCTCGCGGTTTACATCCGTCACTGCAGACGGCCGGTACCGAATACAAGAATTAGGGTGGTCAGGAGTCCCCGGCCTGTCTCAGGCAGACATCGGGTGGGACTCTCAGTCGATTGTGGGAACATCCCCCGGCGAAATTCCATCGACACGCCGCGATGAGCCTCTCCAGACCCTCATCAATAGGGGCGTTTTAACGCACCCCGAGCGAGTCAGATACCTGATTACAGCAATTACGAGTGCAGGCTGCTACGATACCGAATATTCCAAGTTGGTTTGAGGCGATATTGACTTACGCCACCTATCAAAACATCCTGGCCTGCTTTTTTGGATTAGGCCTCGTTTGCGCTGGAATCAAACGGAGGGGAGTGGGTGTTCGTGGATTCCCACAGGTGAGTGAACAAAGTGACCCAGCACCCATTGAGTTCTCAGCCGTGTTGATCGTATGTGGTCTCCTGATCCTGGGGCATGGTGTGGTTTTGAGCGTAATCGCCTTACGTCAACTATCCAATCCCCACCCGCGTCAGCCCGCAACGCGGCGAGTTGGAGTAGAATGCTGGCCGAAGTTGTGTCTGTCGCTGGTTCACGGAGGCGAAAAATATCCGTTCCACCATTTTTCCTATCGACACAATCCAGCCCACGATGTAAGCCACGCGTAGGGAGAAAAAAATTGACCAAGCCCAAAACATGCGAGAGAATCACCGCCGCCGTGCGCGCCTTTCTGATGCTTACGGCGGCCTGCTGGGCCATGCTTATTCCCTCCCCCGCCCAAGTCACCGCTATCCGGGCCGGTAAGCTGATCGACCCAGACTCCGGCACGGTTCTCACCAGCCAGACCATCCTGATCCGCGACGGCAAAATCGAGGCTGTCGGCAATAACGTTA
>Ga0181532_10002922_pt1 | contig 15707 bp, 7 predicted proteins | sample PEATcosm2014_Bin_33_FD_119768 | JGI IMG/M metagenome (GOLD analysis project Ga0181532, IMG submission 119768) | Peatland microbial communities from MTU Mesocosm Facility, Houghton, MI, USA - PEATcosm2014_Bin11_30_metaG | ecosystem: Environmental > Terrestrial > Soil > Wetlands > Peat | place...
CGCCAGCAAGACCAGCGACGTTGCCGGCGATGGCACCACCACCGCCACGGTTCTGGCTCAGGCCATCTTCCGCGAAGGCGTGAAGACGGTTGCCGCCGGCGCCAGCCCCACCGCTCTCAAGCGCGGCATCGACAAGGCCGTCGAAGTCGCCGTCGAGGAAATCAAGAAGCTCCACAAGGACGTTAAGGGCGAGATGATCGCTCAGGTCGGTACCATTTCCGCCAACAATGACAAGCAGATTGGCGGAATCATTGCGGAAGCTATGAAGAAGGTCGGCAAGGACGGCGTCATCACTGTGGAAGAGTCCAAGACCATGGACACCACACTTGAAGTCGTCGAAGGCATGCAGTTCGACCGCGGCTACCTCTCCCCCTACTTCATCACCGATCCGGAGCGCATGGAATGCGTCCTGGAAAACGCTCTGATCCTCATCCACGAGAAGAAGATCAGCTCGATGAAGGACCTGCTGCCCTTGCTCGAGCAGATTGCCAAGCTCGGCAAGCCCCTCCTCATCATTGCGGAGGAAGTCGAAGGCGAAGCCCTCGCTACCCTGGTGGTGAACAAGCTGCGCGGCACACTGCAGTGCAGCGCGGTCAAGGCCCCCGGTTTTGGCGATCGCCGCAAGGCTATGCTGGAGGACATTGCCACCCTCACCGGCGGCAAGGCCATCACCGAAGATCTCGGCATCAAGCTCGAGAACGTCAAGATCGAAGACCTCGGCAAGGCCAAGAAGGTCACCATCGATAAGGACAACACCACGATCGTCGAGGGCGCTGGCAAGGCTAGCGAAATCGAAGGCCGCGTGAAGCAGATCCGCCAGCAAGTGGAAAACACCACTTCCGACTACGACCGCGAGAAGCTCCAGGAACGCCTGGCCAAGCTCGTCGGCGGCGTTGCCGTCATCAAGGTGGGTGCTGCGACCGAAACCGAACTCAAGGAAAAAAAGGCTCGTGTCGAAGACGCCATGCACGCTACCCGTGCGGCTGTTGAGGAAGGCATCGTTCCTGGCGGCGGCGCGGCCCTGTTGCGCTGCTTGAACGCCATCGACAAGCTCAAGCTCCATGATGACGAAGCGGTTGGCGTCGGCATCGTGAAGCGCGCTCTCGAAGAGCCTGCTCGCCAGATTGCGCACAACGCCGGCTTTGAAGGCGCGGTCGTGATCGGCAAGATCCGCGAATCCAAGGACGATAACTTTGGCTTCAACGCGGACACCGGCGAATACGTGGACCTGGTTAAGGCCGGCGTCATTGATCCGGCCAAGGTCACCCGTTTGGCGCTACAGAACGCCGCGTCCATTGCGGGCCTGATGCTCACCACGGAAGCTCTCGTGGCCGAGGTCAAGGAAGACGACAAGAAGGCAGCTGCTGCCGGTGGTCCGGGTGGCCCAGGCGGCATGGGCGGCATGTACTAAGTTTCACCCGCTAGCCCAGATAACTCAATCCAACAAAAGGGCGGCCGATTTCCGGCCGCCCTTTGAATTGCTCTAGGGCAGATTTGCGGGACTTTTCACTCAACACCCATCCATTTTCAAAATGAGCCGGGAAAAGCTCTCACGGACGCACGTTTTCCTCCCGGTGACTCCGCTTTCCTTGTCTGCTTCCACCACACTCGATTACACTAAGAACGCCACGCTTAGCTCCTCAGGGGGGAGCAAGGTACCATGCCAGGATTCCTTCAGCGGTTCATGCCGCGGGACGGGGATTTCTTCGTCCTGTTCCAGAAGCAAGCAGAAAACATCGTCACTGGCGCGCAGGCATTCGTCAGTATGTTGGAGCACTATACCGGGGTGCCCGAGCAGGTGCAGATCATCAAGGCTATCGAGCACAACGGTGACGAAATTACCCATCAGATCTTCCGCAAACTCAACCAGACTTTCATCACTCCCTTCGACCGGGAAGACATCCATGAGCTTTGCAGCACCATGGACGACGTCATCGACCTGATTGATGCCGCCTCCAGCCGCTTTGTCCTCTATCGTGTGAGCGAGGTTCGTCACGGCACGATCGAATTGACCAGAGTCCTTGCCGCTGCCACCGTCGAACTAAAGGAAGCGATTTATGCCATGGAATCGCCGGATAAGGCCTTGCATCGGGTCATCGAAATCAACCGCCTCGAAAACGAAAGCGACCGCATCTGCCGCACCCTAATCGCCCAATTGTTCGAGGAGGAGAAAAATTCCGTCGAAATCATCAAATGGAAAGAGATCTTCGAAGTCATTGAAACTGCTGTCGATAAGTGTGAAGACGTCTCAAACGTAATTGAAAGCGTCATCTTGAAGAACGCCTGATCCCCGTGAACAGTTTTACACTGGTTCTCATAACTGTTTTTCTGACTCTGGCCTTTGAGTTTTCCAACGGCTGGCACGATGCCGCCAACTCTATCGCCACCGTCGTGTCCACGCGCGTTCTCACTCCCTTCCGCGCCGTCCTCTGGGCCGCCTTCTGGAATTTCATCGCCGCGTTCGTTTTTGGGACCGCCGTCGCGAAAACCATCGGTAGTGGTATGGTGCACATCGAGATGGTAGATGAGAAGGTCCTGCTGGCGGGCCTGATGGGCGCCATCACTTGGAACCTGATAACTCTGACGCTCGGCTTGCCCACCAGTTCCTCGCACGCGCTTATGGGCGGATACGGTGGGGCTGCAGTTGCCCATGCCGGTTTCGGATCCTTGATCCTCAGCGGCTGGACCCTCCCGGTTCTCTTCATCTTTCTCTCGCCCATTATTGGCATGGTGGTCGGGTCCTTGGTCACCATCGCAACCACATGGATCGTCAAGAACCAGCGCCCTCGGAAAGTAGACCGCTGGTTTCGCCGCCTTCAGTTGCTTTCCGCTGCCGGTTATAGCCTTGGCCACGGTACCAACGATGCGCAAAAAGGGATGGGCATCATCACGGCGGCTCTGGTCGCCGGTGGCATGATGAAGGCTTACGCAGTGCCCTATTGGGTCATTATTTGTTGTCATTTGGCGATGGGTGGCGGCACCATGGCCGGCGGCTGGCGCATCATCAAAACCATGGGGCAGCGCATCACCAAACTCACTCCCTTCGGGGGCTTTTCTGCGGAGACGGCTGGCGCGCTCACCCTGTTAGGAACCGCGCATTTTGGCATTCCCGTTAGCACGACGCACACCATTACCGGCGCAATCGTTGGCGTCGGCGCGACACGCCGACTTACAGCCGTACGTTGGGGCGTCACGCGGCGCATCGTCTTCGCATGGGTCCTTACCATCCCCGGGGCGGCGATCCTCGGTTCGGGGATCTATCACTTTCTTATCCCGTTCCTGTCCTGATCCATTCGCCATCTTTGCGTGGGTTATGGCCCATTCGGGAGGGTGTAGCAATACAGTCGCGTCGCTTTTTCCTTGTTTTCGCCCAGTAGTGTCCCGACGTTTTGCCTCTTGGCGTCCGTAAACTATTGAGGAGAAGAGCATGACCGGCAAATTCGCTTGGTCTCGATTTGAACTGCAAATACCGATTCCGCCACCCGGCGAAGCACAACTCCGTGGGGGCATGGATGAACCGCGGCAAGCTGGTGTCTGCGCAGCTGATGCAGCATCTTCCGTTGACCACCTTCCGCCGCTGCGTGACCCGCTATCGGGGCACGTTCAAAGTGAAGTCTTCTCGTGTCTGGATCAATGCCTGCGCATGGCGTTCGCTCAGTTGAACTTTCAGGAGAGTCTTCGAGACATTGAAGTATGCCTGCGGGCGCAAAGTTCCAAGCTCTATCATCTCGGGATTCGTCGGGCGGTTCGCTATCTGAATCTCGATGCCCATCTTTCATTCTTCTTTCCTTCCACTGCGATTTCGTTTCATACAGCACTCGCCTTGGGCTCGAAGTGTGGCGCTTCACGCATCATCTTCCGGGCATACCGCGATAACGGCCGCTCGTGTAAGATGCGTTCGGTGGCTTCGACCCGCACTTCTCGGTGGAAGAGTTCGGGGAAAATGGAGTCCGCCAAGAGGTTGCAGATTGACATCAGAATCATGCCCTGGTGATGCGCCATCCAAGTGTGCACGATTTCGAATCTTCCTTCGTTGCCACCCGCCGGAGATTCGTATTCCGCCGACTCGTAGAAGCCGAATTTGCCGACCCATCCGCCGTCATTCATTGCCTGGAGGTTCTGCACCGCAAGGAGCGGGCGAATCACCAATGCGAGGGCGCACGCATATGGTGTGATGACAATCCTTTTCGGCAGATTCGCCTTTAGCGCAATTTGCGGCACGCCGAACGCATGATATTCGTAGTGCCCAGAATCATTTTTTCTGGCGCAGGCACCTTCGGAAATCCCCCAGGGGATCCCGTGCGAGGCAGCAAAGGCGCGATGGGCGTCGACGGCGCTTCTCGCGCCGTTTTCCAGCAAAGTCGCAGGGAAATGCTTCAACCACAGTGTGGGCATCAAATATTCAAACATGGTGCCGGTCCAGGAAACCAGAACATTGCTCTTGGCATAACGGGTGTGCGTTCGACCCATGCGGAACCAGGCGTCTTGAGGAATCTCATTCTTTGCTATGCCAACGAACACAGCACTGCGCGCTTCGGATGCCAATAAATCGTATGAGCTCTTAGCGAGACAGTCGTTCGCCAAATCGTAGCCAACAGATAGAGCCTTACGCTCCTTGTCGTACAACAGGCCAAAATCCATTTCTGCAACCAAGGATTCGCAGTCCGCGGCGAGACGCGTCAGGCGTGAACGGAGAAGTTCGACTTCGGTCGTGCACCGAGGCACTTCCCTCTGCAGGTCCGCGATCTCGGGTACCTGGAGAGTGTTACGAATCTGGTCGAAAGTCTCAGGCAGGGAAACTGCGGTGAGTCCTTTGAGAAACTTCTGCTCGAACAAGCCTGGCAGCACCTTCTGTGTACCTGCAAATTTCGGTAACAGCCAGGGCGCGAACGATTCCACAAACCACAAAAAGTCCGCTAACTGTTTTTGTGTTTCCGCCAGCCAATAAGCTGCATCACCGTTTGCGGATTGTGTGGGAGCATCGCCAGCAGTCGCAAGCAAAGCACACATTCTCGCGGTCCTCGCGCACCACTGGGGGATCTCCCCATCGATGAGCTGGGATTCCGTGCGGACGTTTTCAACGACGGCAACTCGTTCGTTCGAATAGCCCTCGATCTTCATCGCTTCGACCGCCAGATCAAGGTGATCCCTGATGCACACAAACAGCCGGGGGTTAAAGATCGGGCGATTCATGGCCACAAGCGCACCTTGCTTCAGAGTCCACAGGCAGCAAGCAAGGTTGCCGTTGTCCACACTCGAGATGAACAACGGCATCAGCGGTTCGAGGGTTCTAGAATCGTACCAATTCACTAGCTGCCCGTGAAAACGCGGCAATCTTTTGGTCGACGTTAGGGTGTTCTCAGCGAGGACAGCAAAGTGCGCGGCATCCAGCATACCGAGTTGATACGCAGCCAGTTGCGAAGTAAGCAACAATCCGAGGTTCGTAGTTGAAAGGCGATGAGCGATTTGGTGCTCTTCTCCCTGGATGTTGTCCGGAATGAACCAGTTTTCTTCCGCGTTGGAGAATTCCCGGAAGAAGCGCCAAGTCTTCAAAGCGGTCTGGCGCATGAATTTTTCATCGTCGGCTGTCAGAATAGTCTGAGCAGAGCGCAGCGGGCGATCCAGCCACTTTGCAGCGGGTTTTGAGAACAACCAAAGCAGCAGGATTGGGGACGCTACCGCAAGAGCCTCCGGACGGAAAATTGCCAACGCGATACCGATCAAAACTGTAAGTATGGGCGTGGAATCGAGATATCTATCCACTGGGGTCTTGTTACGATTTTCCATTTCCGACTGCGCGGCCGTTTCCCATTCGAGAAGATTATGATGAGATATCGTCAGGCGGAAAACAGTGCGAATAATGGCATCGATCGTAATCAACGCCTGGTGCGGCAAAAACGCAAGGTAGATCAGCACGTTGACTTGAGACGTAACAAAGTCGCTCAAACCTTTGGCAAGCGCGCCCATCTTGTGCATCGAGCCCCACAGGCGCGCCACGGAGAGCAGACCCTGAACGTAGCTAGGAATGAGTAAAAGGGCAACAGCTGCAAAGGTCCAGAGGGCGGGTGATCCGGGTAGGTAAAACCAGCACGCCAGAAAGAGGACGAACGTAGCTGCCTCGACGACGCTGCGCCTCAAATTGTCTAGAAGTTTCCATCGTGAGAGCATATGGAGCGGATTCACAACGCGCTCACCATTCGCGTCGGGAACGTGTCCGAGCATCCATTTCAGAATTTGCCAATCTCCGCGAATCCAACGGTGCTTTCGCCGGTTATGTGCGCTGAAGTGAGATGGATAGTCGTCGATAATTTCGACTTCGCTATCCAGGCCGGCTCGGGTGTAGGCGCCTTCGATCAGGTCATGACTTAGAATCGCATTCGACGGGAAGCGATTAGCCAATACCTTGCGGAAAACATCGACTTCGTAGATTCCCTTGCCGGTGAAAATTCCTTCGCCGAACAAATCCTGATAGATATCGGAGACGGCCTGCGTGTAAATATCGAGACCGGTCTGCCCGGAGTAGATGTGGGCCAGTCGCGAGCGATTCACGGATTGTACGCTGATACCGATGCGAGGTTGAAGCACACCATATCCGGCTGTGACGGTTTTCGTGACGGGATCAACGACCGCCTGATTCAGAGGGTGAGCGATCGCACCGATCAGGCGAGCCGCGGAACCCCGCGGCAACTGCGTGTCGGAATCCAAGGTGATGACAAAGCGGACGCGGCGCAGGCACTCCATGCTGCCCACTTTGATTGGAAATCTGTCAATTCCGCCACACAGCAGTTCATTAAAATCGAGTAATTTTCCGCGCTTCCGCTCCCAACCCATCCAGGTATTGTCGGTCGCATTAAAGGTGCGGTTGCGGTGCAGGTGGAAAAATCGCGAAGTTCCGGGTTCGGCGTATGTTTCGTTGAGCTGTTGAATCATGCCCGAACACATTGCTGTAAGTTCGTCTTTTGCGTCGAACGCTTTATCAGAGTCTGGAGGATCGGTGAGAAGTGCAAAGTAAAGATTCGGATCCACGTTCCCCAGGTAACGAACCTCGAGCCCGCGAACGAGATGCTGGACCTGCTCCTTGGAGATCAGGAGTGTCGGTACGGCGACCACCGTCGCACAGTCTTCCGGAATTGAGCTTCCAAAATCCAAACGGGGAATGACACGCGGCGGCAGAAGGAACAGCAGCAACTGATTGACTGCTTCGATAGCCGACTCACTGGATGGCAACAGAAACAAAAGCGTCGCGGCCACGAACGGAACACCCACTTTGATTCCGCTCAGCAGGAATATCATGATCCCGAAAATGAAGAATCCCACGCCAACGAAATAAAACAGTTCAGGGGCTTCCAGGAGGATTCCACGAATTAATGCCCTGCCATGCGCGGTGTATTCAATTCGCCGCTCGAGCGCCACACGACCTCGGCCAACCAGGTAGTAGCCAACGTGTCCGTAACGCAGCGAATGGCGCGAGTTTGCCGGAAACCGCCGCAAACCTTGTTCCGCCATGGTTATCGCATGGCGAGCGACATCCAGCTCCGAAGTCTCGGAGTACCGCGCCAATTCTTGAATTGCTTCGCGATAGCTTGAGCAACTCTGAAAATCCATCCGTGCATATGCGCCCGCAGGATCTTCGCATAGCTTTCTTTCCGTAACGCTTACGGAGAGGAACAGCAACTTCCAATCGACGATGCGCAGACGGTTCAACGAGTCGCACAGGGTGCCCAACCGCTGTAGCACCTCCGGCTTGACCTCTGCCTGCGCACTCTCAATCGTAGTCGAGAGTTCCAGCAGTAGTTGCAGTTGCAACATCGGTCTGATCAGCCAGATCTCGGCGATATCAAACACGCTTTCGTCTTGTAGGCTGTTCAGGTAAGCAAGACAGCTGTCCGCATAAAATTCAGAATCGACGGCCGCGAGGTAGGCCTTCGCTGCGAGATAGGCTCGAGGAAGATTCCCTCCGGGATCTTCGAATTGAGGCACGCAGGGCTCGCCGCGTAACGTATCCTCTAGCTCCAATGAGATCGACTGCAGCAGTAGTCGGCTTGATAGCAGCTTTTCCCGAACGCCTTCGGGTATTTCTCGATCGGTGTGCCGGGTCTTGCCTTGACCGTAAGCAAGTTCGAGATTCTTCTCCGCTGTTTTGAAACGCCGCAGCAGTCGCATCCATCCCGAGCCTTTACCCGCCAAGCTCCAAGAACGAGCATGGGCGTGCGCATGCTCCGCAAGGCGAGCACGATCCGTGGCCGTGAGCTCGTCGTGCAGAACCTTTCCATGCGGTGCTGTCTCCGCAGGAGTAGACCGGCCTCGTTGTTCTCCCGGAAAGAGATCCCCTGTTATCTTCGGCGTTGCAGCCATCCCTTCGCCCACTCACCTATAATTTGAAGCTTGCATGTCATACATCTCCGCGTACCTGCCGCCATGCGCGATTAACTGTTCATGTGTGCCCTGCTCCGAAATCCGGCCCTTTTCAAGGACGATAATCCGGTCAGCCATTTTCACCGTGGAAAAGCGGTGAGAGATCAACACGGATAGCTTGCCTTCGGTCAGTTCTGCAAAACGCCTAAACACTTCATGCTCTGAGCGCGCATCAAGCGAAGCAGTTGGCTCATCGAGAATCAGGACTTGAGCGTCACGGAGATAAGCGCGCGCCAACGCCACCTTCTGCCATTCTCCTCCGGAAAGGTCTACACCTCCGTCAAAACGCCGCCCGAGCATTTGCTCGTATCCAGCTGGAAGCTTGCGAATCACGTCTTCTGCCATGCTTTTGCGCGCCGCCGCAACGATGCTGGGAAAATTCTCCGATTCGCTGATGCGTCCAATGGCGATGTTTTCGCGAGCAGTCATATCATAACGCATGAAATCCTGGAAGATGACTGCAACCTGGCTGGTGTAATCCTCCAAGTCGTATTCGCGTAGATCAACGCCATCGAGTTGGATTACGCCCTCGGTAGGATCGTAGAGGCGCATCAACAATTTAACGATGGTGGTCTTGCCTTCTCCGTTTTCTCCGATCAATGCGATACGTTCTCCGCAACCCAAGCGCAGGTTTAGATCTTTCAGTACCAGACGCGACGTTCCCGGATAGGCGAAGGAGACGTTTTGGAACTCAATGCCCCTCCGAATCGGGCGGGAGCAGGGCAAACCGTTTTCCTTCGAGCGAACCGTGGGGCGCAATTCCAGGAAACTCAGCAGGTCGCTGAGGAACAAAGATTGGTCCGCGATGCTCGAGAAAGTGGAGAAGATGGACTGCAAATTTATACTTGCTGCCGCGATGGCACCGGCGAGGAATTGCAGAGTGCCAACCGACAAGCGGCCGGCCAAAGTTTGATAAATGATGTAGATGTAGCCGCTGTAGTAACCGACGGTGGTCAATAACGTCAGGAAGGAACTGGCTAGAAAGCGCCGTTTCGCAAGGCTGACATTTTCGCTGTAAATCTGGTCGGAAAGGTTGGCGAAGCGGTCGGTAAGGTGGCGGTTCAGTCCGAAGACTTTTAATTCTTTCGCACTCTCCTTGCTGACCCCCAGATAGCGCAGATAGTCCATCTGCCGCTTGACGGGAGTTTGCCGGAACGCCTGGCTATAGCCAAGAAACGCGAAGTGACTCTCCCCTATAAATGCAGGAACTACGCAGATGATCAGCAAAAGGAAGAGCCATGGCGAGAACCAGACGATGCCAGCCGCCAATGCGATGGTGGCGATCACCTGCTGCAGCAACCGACCCATCTGCTGGATCATGCCCAAACGATCAGTTGCCTGAACGCGTGCGCGCTCCAGTTTGTCCTGGAAGCTAGGATCTTCGTAGGTGGCCAGATCGAGCGAAGACGCGTGCTTCATGATGCGTACGCTGATGTACTTCACATATTTGTCAGCGAGCAGGGAATCTGAGAAGTCTATGGCTCTGTTGAGGAAAGTGCTGACACCGGCAATCGCAAATTCCAAACCGACCCACCACCAAAAGTGAGGGCGGAGATGGTGCTCGGGAGAAAGATAGCGGACGATCGAATCTAGGATGATGCGTGCGACTGCCAGTAGGCCTACGGGACTGAGCGCGGTCATCAGGCGGAGAATCAAGCCCCACAAGACCACGTGCGGCCCCGATCGCCATACAATCCCCATGACGGACGGCACATTGCGCAGCGCGCTTAATCGTTTCGCCCAAGCTTCTTGGGACTTGTGGCGAGCCGCTGGACTTACTGTCTGCTTCATGCAGGACCCTACCGGTGGTGCATGCGATTGAGCACACTCTGACGGTGCACCAAGACGACCTTACGGGGATATAAAGCTGTCCAGCGAAAAATACAACAGTCGTGAGCCTAGGCGCGAAGCTTGCTCGCCAACCCGAACAGTGCCACTCCCGCGAAAACCACTACTGCCACCAGGCAGAACGTTCGTGCGACCACGGAAATCGCGCTCGTTGTGCACAATTGAGTTAGCCCCACGAGAGTTATTGCAAGGATCGCAGCCGTCGCTAGAGTTCGCATCAATGTACTTCCTCTCAGCACCCCAAAGCAAGATGAATGCCATCAGTTTACCCATTGCAATGCTTGCACTTAGCGATCAATGTTTGAATCGATCCAATGCAAAATCTTGCAAAATCGTGTAAATTATTCATATGGTGCAACTTAACTGACTTTTCTTTTTCCTGCTGTCCCATTTTGCACATCCCCGCGATATTTCGTATTCTGCCTCCTCGCGAGAGATTTCCGGCGGTGCTTGAACAGCAGCGCCCTGCTGGAGGCAGCTAGAGACCGAAGGGAACAGACCTCTAATCCGGTCTCGTTGTGTTCGCAATCCCCCCTCAGGACACCTTAACTGCCTTTTCAATTTCAGCTTGATGAGACAATTCGGGTTGGCAAAGCTTCGGTTTGTCGGGAAAGGAGCTGAGATTCGACTTCGAATGGACGCAATGGATGCCTTTAACACCCTCAATCTGCAGCCTTTCGTGCTTGGCAGAACCAGCAGGGTCCTGAGCAGACATTGCGAATCCCAGCCACCTCACACATCCGTCTTTTTGCCCGACTTTGCACTAGCTTCTAGCGGATCTCCTATGATCATCCGTGCCAATTGAGTGCCTATTTTCCACAGTGAGCCACCCTCATGGGGTCTGGATCCGCATGTTGCCGAGTTCAGTGTCTCTACACCGAGCGCCTCTCCATGACCTGTTCATTCAATAAAACCAGGAGTTGGGACGCCTTTTCGAGGGTTAGCCAATATTAGCAGGGGGTTCCCTGGGCACGCGTCGTTCAGCCCACCTAGAGTCCTCAGCCGAACACAAAGCATGGATTGCAGTAAATCGTTTCCGACGAGCCAGCTATCGGACTCTCAACGCGCTGTCATCCCTCGTCTCAATGCGATGTATGGATCGTTGTGACCTCTGGAGAATGCCATGGGCAGGTCGACAAATCCCGCTCGGAAGCGATCCGAAGACCTCCGCCGTGCTGCGGAACTTTGAGGGATGGTGTAACTCCTGAACCGCCCCCTCCTGAACTCGCGTTAGGCGAGATCCGCGCATGAATTAACGTGACTGGCCTGGCGATGCTTTTCCGGTTTGATGTTTCGGCGCGGACGGATCGGCCTTGAATCCCGCGCGTTCCATCCCGCGCTGCGCCTCCGGGTTCTTCATGAAGGTGTCCCATACGAAAGAGGTTCGCGCGTTTTCTGCCATGATCATCGAAATTCCTGTGTCGATGCCCACTACGTCGGTGTCGTACCAATCTTTCAGCGGGTTGAACGCGTCCACAAACCCGTATTGGGTCCACGCCTTTGCTCCATAGCGATCTTTGATCGTTCGCAGGACGCGCATTGTCGCCTCCGGCAAGAAAGGCAGAGAACCTGCGGTTGCGCAGGGCACAACCGTCCCATCGATTGGTCCCGTAGCGGGTGGGCCACCCCATACCACGTACCCTTTCTGTGAGTCCGAAGCCGTGATACCCCACAGGTCGTCGCTGTAATTGGGGAATTCGGCGGCTATGTCTAAACAGAACCGCCGGTGCACGTCTGTGGCAAGAATCGAATTCTTAAAATAGTCCGTGTACCGGTCACGTTTGCCACGGAAATCAAACCAGGCCTGAGAATATTGGTGTATGAACAGGGGAGCGAAGGACCCGATGTACCGAATACCATCATATTCGAAGGTGGTTCGTTTCCAGGCGTTCCATGCCTCGGCCGGTAACGCATGCGAAGAAGATCCCAATCCAAGAAGGTACATCATCATCATTTCGCTGTAATCTGCCCACCGGTACTGCAGAAAGCCGCTTTCCGGCGTCCATCCGTGCGGCAGGATTGGTGTGTCCTCGGACAGCCAATTCCAATCTACCCGGTTGAAGATTTCCTGAGCCAATTCACTGATCTCTGTATGCATGAAGTGTTGCTTGCAGGAGAGAACTCCACAGAGGAGGATGGCGGTGTCGACGGAAGAAACTTCGGAATCCCAAAGTCTTTCGCCGGTATTGATATTGCCGAAGTGATAGAAGAAGCCTCGATGGTTGGGCAATCTCTTCCACAGGAAGCGCAACGTATTGAGCGCGCGCGCTTCGGCCGCCGGACGCAGAACGAATCCGCGCTTTTCTCCGATGCAAAGAGCGGTCAGCCCGAAGCCCGTCGCCGCAATGCTTCCCAAGTCGTTCGTGACGGGATTGCGAGCGTTACTTCGGTCCAGTACGATGCCCGTTTCCGGGTGTGCCTCTCCCCAAAAATATCGGAAACTAGCCTTCTCTAGTTCGTTCAGAAACTCATCGTCGCTGTTCGAGAAACTCTTCCCGCTCAATGGCGGCGCAGATGAGCTGACCTGTTTGCTCCGCGCTTGCAAACCAGACAGAGTGCTCAAGCCCAGGAGTGGAACACCGGCTCCGGCCCAAGCAATCTGCTTTAGCAATTCCCGGCGCGATAGTCCGCCTCGGCTTAAATGTCTCTCATCCATTTTGACTAATTATATACACTACTTGGAGTGGGCGGAGCCTATATGATGGGAGAGGCCAACAAAGACAGAGGGATGTGTTGCCTCCGTCATTCGGTCCACGCCGCGAAACAAGAATACACAAACAAAGCGGTCTTGAATTCAAGCGGTTCCAGAGGTACGTTAGGAAAATGCCATGACGGGCAACCGTAAAGTCGCCATCTGGGCCAGCGTGATCTTAGGCCTTGGTGGCGTTTTGATTGCGACGCCGATTGCCGTTCGCCTGTACCGCAAACATCGACCCATTACGCTCAGAGGCGCAGTCCTTAAACTAGACTTTGACTCAAGAAAGCAATCCCCCATTGCTAATGTGGAAGTAAGTTCGCTCGATGGATTGATTGTGCATGATGCGAGGTCTGATTTTTCCGGGTCCTTTCGACTCATCTTGCGTCCCGATGTGAAACTGGGACAAACGATCCGGCTAGCCTTTCGACACCCTGATTTCCAGCCCCTCGATCTGCAAGAAACGCTCAGCGACAAACTATACGTCGTCCGGATGACGCCTCTTCATGGCGAGCTGGAGGCCCAGCTCAATGAAGCCGAGGTTGTGGTTAGAAATGTTCTCGTAAGATATTCCACCGAGGCAACGAAAACAGAGAACATCGGCAGCGCGGTGAAAACATTTCAGGTAATAAATTTGGGAAACGTTCGTTGTTTTGAGAGCGTCCCGTGTTCGCCAGACAAGAAATGGAAGGCCGGGGTTGCCTCCACATCCCTTGATGCAGGAGAGGGGAATGTATTCCGTGATGCGCGGGTGACCTGTATTGCGGGGCCTTGCCCATTTACTCGGGTGGACACCGACGACTTTTCGCGCGGGGGCCGTATCATCAAGGTGACCGTCCGTGACTGGTCCGACACCACCACCTTTCTCCTTCAGGCCGAGGTATTTCGCTCCCAGCTCGACGCTATTATCCGCAGGTCCTTTCCTGTGATATTCGGGCGATCGATGAATTTCACATTGCCATCTACTGCTGTGGGGCCCAGCATCGAAGCGGAGATGAACGGAGTTCCCGTTGTGTTTCCCCTGGGCCCGACTCCCGTCCTGAGCTGGGCCAATTGCCAAGTCCGCACACAAAACAATCAAGCAAGGGATTATCGATGTGAGCTTAAAGCCGGGTATCAGTTCCGATGAAAGAAAAGGATTGGCGGCGCCCGGGATATTGAGGGCTACCGTTTTTCGCCTCTTTTTGGGCTTCGAAGAGTTTCAGGGGGCTTCGCGGCCCTTTATGTGGACTAGTTGCAGGCTCGCTGCAGTAAAGGGGATCGCTGGAATTTCCGCGTAAGACGAGCTTTCGGCAAAGCCCGAGGTTTAAATCCCGCCTCTCCGCCACAGTTTATTTTCCTCGTCAAATTGCATGTTTTGACGCCGTGCCCACCCCGACGATGATTTCGCAGCAGACCATTGGTGGCGCGACTTGGGCAGCAGCTCGCAAGTCACACACGAGATTCCGGGCCTGTGGAATGCCTGGGCGGGCCTGCCTGTCCGGCCGAGCTCCCCTCCCGCCCGTACCGTTGTTGCAGCAGGCTCTGCGGCTCCAGAGCACACCAGCGCGGACTGAGAAAGCGCGGCTTCCGGTATAATAGGGGATACACCGGAGTAGCCATGACTACGCCTCCCAGTACCTTCTGTAGCGTCGAAGAAGCCGTCGAAGAAATCCGCCAGGGGCGCATGATCGTACTGGTGGACGACGAGGACCGCGAAAACGAAGGCGACCTCACGCTGGCCGCCGAAAAGATCACGCCAGAAGCTATCAATTTCATGGCCAAGTTTGGCCGCGGTTTGATCTGCCTGGCGCTCACCGAGCAGCGCTGCGAAGAACTGAACCTTCCCCTGATGTCACCCATCAACACCTCGGTTCACGGCACGGCTTTTTGCGAAGCGATCGACGCCAAATTGGGTGTAACCACCGGCATCAGCGCCTCTGACCGAGCCATCACCATCCTCACGGCTATCGACCTAAAGAGCCGCCCGCAGGATCTGGCCCGGCCCGGTCACATGTTTCCTCTGCGTGCGCGAAACGGTGGCGTTCTGGTTCGTGCGGGGCAAACCGAGGCTTCTGTCGACCTCGCGCGTATCGCTGGGCTCAATCCCTCCGGCGTGATCTGCGAAATCATGAATGAAGACGGCACCATGGCGCGTGTACCGCAATTAATCGAATTCTGTCAGGAGCACGAACTGAAGATGCTGACGGTGGCAAGCCTGATCGCCTACCGTATGCAGCACGAACGCTACGTCCGCCGGATCGCCGAAACCATTCTCCCGACGCTATATGGTGATTTCCGCATGATTGCCTACTCGAGTGACGTGGACCACGATCAGCACATCGCCCTGGTTCGCGGAGAAATCGAAGGCCCCACGCCTCCCCTCGTGCGGGTCCACTCCCACTGCCTAACCGGCGATGTTTTCGGCTCCGTTGCCTGCGATTGCAACCGACTGGTGGCGAAGTCCCTCGAACTGATCGCCCGGGAAGATCGCGGCGTGTTCTTATACCTGCACCACACTGGCCGCGGCTTTACCATCGACACACCGGAAACGCCCGGCACCCTGCCGAAAATTCATTTTCACACCCGCGGCCAGCTCGATCGCGAACTGGCTCGCCAGCGCATGGTCCAGCATGAAAGCGGTACTGGCGCTCAGATCCTGATCGACCTCGGGCTGAAGGATATCCGCGTGGTTACCAATCACCCGAAGAAAGTCGTGGCGCTCGAAGGCTATGGCATCCGCATCGCCGATCAGGTTCCCCTGGACCTC
>Ga0181532_10002925_pt1 | contig 15678 bp, 12 predicted proteins | sample PEATcosm2014_Bin_33_FD_119768 | JGI IMG/M metagenome (GOLD analysis project Ga0181532, IMG submission 119768) | Peatland microbial communities from MTU Mesocosm Facility, Houghton, MI, USA - PEATcosm2014_Bin11_30_metaG | ecosystem: Environmental > Terrestrial > Soil > Wetlands > Peat | place...
AGATCACGAAAGTACCAGTACGGGACAAAAATGCAGAGCTGCGCTCTGCGCCAGCCCGTATGGTTTTAATGCGCGGGTGGCCCACCCACGGTGATGAAAGCCGGGGGAGAAAAGGCGTACCTGGAAGCTGTGAAAAAATCATCTCTCATTCTGAGCGAAGCGAAGAATCTGCTTTTATCTTTTTGAATACAGACAACTGCAGATTCTTCGCTTCGCTCAGAATGACAGGACTGGGTGATTCTTTCACGCGTTTCTGACCCTTTCCTCTCTACGCCCCGACGGTTTTTGTCGGAATGTGGGCGCCTCTTGAGCATCAGAAAGGCGCAGACATGCCAAAGATGGGCACGTCTGCGCCACCCGCCATCCGTTGGTCTTTCATTTACAGCTTTCCCCAGCGAAACTCAAAGCCGGATAACTGTTTTATTTCACGGAAATAGCGGCCCGCCATTATTGACCGTTGGTCCACCCCAGCTTAGCCTAGATCAACCAGCCAGGCTGTTGTTCGGGACACCGGCGCTACTCAGAGGGGAAAACTATGGCGTGGATTAAAACCATTCCGATGGCAGAAGCTGACGATGCCTTGCGGCGCGCTATGGAAGGCCAGAGGGCGCTCTATCCAATCGAGTACGCAACACCCGTACACGCAACTGAAGGAGGCGGGGCGCAGATCGTGGAGTCACACAGCCTGATTCCGGATGCTCTCTACCACGCCTTCGCGACCTTTGGCGCGCTCATGTCGCCGCACCTTCCGCTCAGCCGGCGCCAGCACGAGATCATCACCACAATGGTCTCGGTGACCAACCGGTGTGTTTATTGAATTGAGTCCCACGCAGAGTTTCTGCGTCGCGTCACCCTGGATGAAGCATTCGTAAAGGGGCTCGAGTCGGATTACAAGACGGCGCCGCTCACGGCAGAAGAGCGCGCGATGGTGGATTACGTGGTCCAGCTCACCAAGGATGCCACAAAAATCAGCCGCGCCCACCACGAGCGGCTGCGCCAGGCCGGCTTCGATGATAAGGCCATTCTTCAAATCACCCTTATCGCATCGTGGTTTAATTACATCAACCGCGTTGCGGACTCGCTAGGCGTGGGCCGGGAAGGATAAGGGCTGCCGCGAAGACCAAGCAATATGGTCACCACCCAGAGTGCCAATGCGGCGCCCGGCCTGAGTGAAACCGATCCGCATTATTACGGCTGGCGTGTGGCGCTGGCGGCATGCCTGGGCGTCATGGCGGGGTTCGGCTCGCTGTTCGTGTACACCTATGGTGTGTTCGTCAGGCCTCTCAGCGCTCAATTTGGCTGGAGCCGCGAGGGAATCTCGCGCGGCTTCGGTTTCGCGGCGCTGAGCGTGGCCATTTGCTCCCCTACGCTCGGTCGCTGGCTGGACCGCTACGGCCCGCGGCGGGTCATCCTTCCCTGCGTGACGATATTTGGCTGCGGCATTGCCTCCCTGGCGTTGCTGCGATCACACCTGTGGCAGTTCTACGCCACTTGCATTTTGCTGGGCGCGGTCGGAAACGGCGCCGCTCACCTTTCCTACGCTCGAGCCATCTCCACATGGTTTCAACGCCGGCTCGGAATGGCGCTGGCGTTTGTCATGCTTGGGGCGGGCTTGGGCGCTATGATCCTGCCGCTGGTAGCCCAAACCATCATCAGCCGAACAGGCTGGCGTGCCGCCTATCTTTTACTTGGGGGGATTGCATTGGTGCTCGGTCTGGCGCCCACCTGGGCCTACGTCCGCGAGCGTCCGCAAACACAGGACGATGCTGCTCCTGTCGCACGCTCCGGCATGACGTGGCAGCAAGGCGTGCGGACCTACCCTTTTTGGATTATTGTCGTTGCACTTTTTGTGGGCTCATTAAGCATGAACGGGGCGATCACCCACATGGCGGCGTTGCTGACTGACCGCGGCGTCACGGCCGGCAGCGCGGCGCTTTGCGCGTCCCTGCTCGGCGGCTTGAGTGTGCTTGCCAGGTTGGGAGTGGGTTCGCTACTGGACCGCTATTCTGGCGGACGTGTTGCCATGTTGGTTTATCTGGCCACCGCTGCCGGGATTTTTCTCCTCGCCCGAGCTACCAGCTTTGTCACGGGCTGCCTGGCCGCCGCGCTCATCGGAGTTGGAGCGGGCGGTGAAGCGGATATCACACCTTACTTGTTAACTCGCTATTTCGGGCTGCGCGCCTTCTCGACGCTCTACGGTCTCACCTGGACGTTTTACGCCGTTGCGGGGGCTATCGGCCCGATAGTCTTGGGCCGCACATTTGATAGGACTGGCTCTTACGCCCCGATTCTGGTAGCCCTCGCAGTGGCGACAGCAATCGCGGCCGTGTTGCTTATTCTGCTCCCATCCTATTCAAACTCGCCAGCAATCGATCAGACCTGACCTGAATCCCAGCCGCGTCAACGCTTATTCAGTAAAAAATCGAGGCTGCGAGAATGATACGCTGCCGGACTCCGAGATCGACCAAACCCGCCACCTCCAAGTGCCCGGGGAATGCCAGAGCAATCCAGCGGAGCAATGCTCCGCGGCCGGGGCCGGTCCGGAAAAGAAAACTGTGATCAGTCGCGCATCGTCGCTGTAAGCAAATTCGATGATTTCCGCCACCTCGCCGGCCGATGGGCTCGGGTGCCAACTGAAATCGCCGAATCGGTTCCCAGGAGCGGCGGAGGGGTATTGTCCGTCCGGAGGAGAAAGGAGGCTGGGGGGCTCCAGGGCGTTGTTCGGAGACCAGGGTTTGGTGATCAGACGAGCGACGGCTGGCACTTCGCTCACAAATGCGTTGTTGGACACCGGGTCGGTGCTGGCTACCAGGAGGCGCCACTGTTCGCTGAGTCTCCGGAACACCATCACGGTACTAGCCCAACCGATTGTGCCAGGAGAAGTGTAGCTTGCTAGAGCAGGCACGAAGGCCAGATGGTCCGTCCCCCAGTAGCCGCAAGCCTTGACCGTCTCCACATGGCGCTCCTTCGGTTCCCTCACGCTAGTGTGGAGACGATCGGGATCTTCGAGGTTTCTGAGGGAAGGGTCATTCTGGAGATAGGCGCGGGCCGCCTGCATAGCAATCTCGCTAAGTTCCGGGGGCAGCGTCGCGCCGGCACTGGCGGCGCATTCCGGCGACCTTAATGCCAACGCTCGCGCGGCCTCGAAGTTTGGCGAGGTGCGGATCAGGTATTGCCAGCTTCGCGCTTCGAGAGCCCCCAGTGACACCGTCACTCGCAGCAATGCCGCGTGGATCTCCGGGTCGGATCCTATTCCTGTGACGCTTCCGATCGGCGTCGAACCGCCCTCGAGAACTCCCATATAGTTGAAAACCAGAATGTCCGGCGGCTGATGGTTCTCGAAGGCGCGGAAAAACAGGCTGGCGAAACCTCGGGTAGGGAAGGCTTCAACTCTCAATTCGTAACCAAGTTGTTCCGCGGCGAGTTCAAGGCTGGGAGGAACGGCGGTATCGGGCGTGCCGCCGGAATAAGGGTCTCCGACTTTCCAGATCCTGATCACTTTTGCTCCGGACTGAGGCGCGGGCCGGCTTTCATTCGAAGCTGAGTTCTGTGCCAAGATTGCGGGAGTAACGAGGAACATTACCATCAGGGCGGCTGCACGTGGTTGGGCGGGTACGTGCTTGGTCATGTTCTACCTCCTGGTCGAGGTTTCTAACTGCTATGATAATCCCGAGGCTGCTGGTGTTGCCTGCTTTTTGAAGGAGAACTGATAAACGTCATCGAGACAACCGCTTTAACACGCCGTTTTGGCGACTTGACTGCCGTGGACGAGTTGAATCTCGCGGTAGGGGGTGGCGTCGCGATTGTACCCGAATCTTGCCCGCTAGCGAGCTTGCTCGCCATCATGGGTATGGCTCGGCGAAAGAGGTTGACCGAAGGAGGAGCGTGGTGTACGCTCAGCGCCGATTGACGGCATCTGGTCGGGAGCGCACACAGGGCAGGATTTTAACTACTGCTGAGGAGGGTTTGGAGATGGTTCAACGCTTCATGATATTTGCGATTTTGTTTCTATCGGCGGCAGCAGCGCTGGCCGCACCGGTGAATCCCGTAGACGGCCACTGGCAAGGAACGGTCAGCGGGCCGAACGGCGATATCACGCTCAATTTCACGTTTAAAGCGGATGGCACTAAGCTGACAGGAACGGTCGAAACGCCCAACGGGGAGCAGCCCATTAGCGACGGGAAGATCGAAGGCGACAAGCTTTCGTTCAAGACGCAATTCCAGGACAACACCATCGAGCACGAAGGGACAGTCTCCGGCGATGCGATCCAGTTGAAAGTCAAAGGACCGTGGGGCGAGATGGATATGGCCCTGAAGCGCGTCGCAGAGAAGAAGAGCTAGAGGACCTTGCTCATTGCTTCGGCGCCTCCTCGGCCGGCTCCGCGTGGTGCTCTCCGGCATAGCGGCGGTTGCGTGAAAGGTCGTAATGTGCCCTCACCGTGCCGGTGGCGGTAACCGAAAAGCTCTCATGAGCCGAAAGGCCGTCGATGCCCTTGGCTGTGAGACTTCCCGTATAACTCCCAGCCAGTGTGTACGTGTGAGAAACGCTCCGCCCGGCGGCCTCCGTTCCATCGCCAAAATCCCAGTGATACGAAAGGGCCTGCACAGAATTGCTGCCCAGCGTGGCGGAAAGCGCGATGGATTGGCCCGCGCTTGCCGAGGCCGGCGCCTGGATGGTCACTTGGGGCGCCGCGGCGGGCACGGAGTCATCGACTAACTTGATCAGCCGCACGGAGTGTGCCGGTTGATCTGCAATCGCCAAAGTGCCGCCTTGCAGGGGAACTTCCGCGTCCTTGTTCAGCACGTCGAAGGCGTGGAAGGGGTGATCGGCCGGCAGACTGAGGCCGGAGAGAGTAAAGTTGTGCGAAAGCGGGTGCTCCGTCCAATTGAAAACCGCAAGCATGGCCTGGTGGGGATCTTCAGCGAGGAAGAAGACGCTAGGTTCTTCGTCCTCCGGCCGAAAGGTCATCAGGTCAAGCGGCAAGGCGGCTCGGCCCAAGCGGTTCATGTCGACAATTTCCTGGTTCTCAACCAGCGCCAGCCGGTCGGGTTGAGAGCCGAGAGTGGGCAGATCGTCGCCGATCTCGTACATGCCACCGGCCAAAGCCGCCAGCACAAGCTGCACCTGCGCTTCGCTCAGCGTAATCCCGGTTTTCGACCTGTGCCATCCCTGGTCGGGATCAAGATTGACGACCTTGGTTACGGAAAACGCGTCCGGATCGCTCAGGTAGAAGTTGCCATGCATATAGAATCTTGCCGCAATGTTCGGCACCGCATCCTTACTGGCTGAAAATGAGTGCCCTGTGTCCGGCGCGATGCGTCCCTCTTGCACCAGGCCCACGGGATTCAGCATGGCGCTGCCGTCCTTGTCCAACATCACGTCGTCGCCGACCGCTTTCCGAATGATCTCGAGGCCGATGCGCTGCGCTTGGAGCGCCGTGGTATTGGGCCGGTGGAAGAACCCTTCGATGGCGGTGCTATCCATGAAATCCAGCTTGATAAAGTGGATTCCCCACTCGCGGCCGATGATTTCATAGGTCTTGCGCAAGTATTCCTGGGCGCCGGGATGCGTGGGGTCGAGTACATAAAGATCGTCCTGGCGGCGCGCGACTTGACCGATCTTGATGGGCTTGCCTTGTGCGTCGTGGACCAACCAGTCAGGATGGTGTTCGAAGACCCAAGCGCGATTCGAAACATAGAAGGGGGCAGTCCAGATGCCAGGTATCAGTCCCAGGTGGGCGATATCATGCTCGATGTTCCACATTCCGTGCGGAAACTGCACGGAATTCGCGGTGGTGTATTCGCCGCGGGCATAGGCGTAGCCTTCGTCGATGAAACAGTAATCGAAGCCCAGCGATAGCAAATGCTGCGCCAGCCAAAGCGCGTTCGAGGTAACCTCGCCCTCGGTTATGCCTGCATAAAAAGCCGTCCAACTCCACCATCCGATGGGGGCGGGTTGCGGAAAATCGAGCTTATAGAGGCGGCGAACCACTTTCCCGTAAGTCTCAAGCTCCCGCAAATAGTCTGTGCCTGCTGAAATCATGACCCGTTCGGAAGAAAGCGAATCCCCGGGAGGGACTGACAGGTTCAACTTGAGTTGCTGGCTCGGCGCGATCTGGTCCCGATCGAGAACGAATTCCGTTGTGCCGGTTGAATCCACCGTAAAAGAAGTAATGTGCGCGTCGTGCGACGAGGGCGGGCTGACCTTCAAGTGCGAGACCGTGAGAAATCGATCCGAGGTGAGAGCCGATAGCATCAAGCTCTGTTTGCTGGCGAGGTTATAGATGAGATCGTTGCACGCTCCGGAGTAAACGCCGTGGGGAGCTTCAGCCAGCGTGCCGATTTTGATGGTCGGGTCCTCGGTAAAACCCTCGAACATGATTCGATCGTTTTCTTCACTTGCGCCCAGATTGACGAGTGGCTTGCCCGCCGCGTCGACCACGCGGATCGCCTGCACTGAAATGCTCTTGCCCGTCCCGTTGCGCACCACCACCGTGACGTCGCCATAGGGCGCATCCTCATAGAGACGTAAGGTGCATACTAAATCGGGTTTGTTAGCGAGTCCGCTGAAGGTTACTCGAATGAAGCGGCCCTGGCCCAACACATCTTCAAACGATGTGGGCGTGGCCTCGTGGTGCGGATACTGGGAAGAACTCAGCCACTCACCATTCACTTCCACGCCGACATTTGAAACCAATACCGGCTGCTGAAGCCCGAGCGAGCGGATTTCGTAAGCACCGTCTTGGGCCCTCACTGCGATCGTCAGTTGTTTGTTCTGAATCAACAGGTCTTTCTGTGCTGAGGCCTGTAGCGCTGAAACCACGATTAACGCTGCGGCGTACATGAGTCTGGTCTTCATGAGCAGAGGCACCTCCCGGCGCGCTGGGCAGAGCGCGCCACGTTGCTAAAGAAGCTTAGCACGGCGGTAACCGCGATGCGTAGTGTAACCCAGGTCACAACTCTTGCCAATCCCGGCCGACCAAGCGGGCCGCCGTTCGAAGCGGCATCACCTCAGTGGGCGGATTTGGGTTATCCTGGCCAGGAAGATGTGAACAAATCGTCTGTCATTCTGAGCGAAGCGAAGAATCTGCTTTCATCTTTTTGAAAACAAGCAACTGCAGATTCTTCGCTTCGCTCAGAATGACAGGACTCGGTGATTTCTTCACACGTTCCAGTCAGTGTTGTTGCTGCCAGATTCTGGAAAGGATGCGAAACCTGAATATGACCCATCAACAGCAGATTCTAATCACCACTAAAGGTCACGGTGACATGCACGACCTTACCGAGCAAGTGGCAGAGATTGTGAGTTCCTCGGCAATCCAATGCGGCACCGTCAACGTCTTCAACGTTGGAAGTACGGCCGCCCTGGGCACCATTGAATTTGAGCCGGGGCTTCAGCACGACCTGCCTGCCATTTTGGACAAGCTCATTCCGCCCAGCCGTAACTACGGGCACGAACAAGCGTGGCATGACGGGAACGGACACTCGCATTTGCAGGCGACGCTCCTCGGTCCGTCGTTCACGGCGCCCATAGCAGGAGGCAAACTCATGCTGGGGACATGGCAACAGATCTTCCATCTCGAATGCGACGTTCGAGGGCGCCAGCGCACAGTCGTTGTGACGGTGGCCGGCGAGTGAAGTGATCAATCGAGTTCTCGCAAAGACATGAAGTCTGCGAAAGTCGGCCGGAAGAACGGCGCGTCGCGTATGTCCTCGACTCCGCGCTGCCTTGTACGGCGCGGGTGCGAATCCAAGCCGGATCACGCCAGTCGGCGGTAAGTTCAATCGGAGCACGAGGACCCATCCGCCTCGCGCGCTTGAGGCTCGGTCGGCTCCCTCGCTGTATTCCTTTTACTTTCTACTCCCAACCCTCCGTCAGAACGACATGCCTCACCAGAGTTCACCTCGATCCCCATTTAAATAGGCACGCTTTGCCGGGTCCGGAACGGGCAGGCTTTGCCCTTTTCTCCAATTTCAGAAAGGCGCGCACAAGAGGTGTCGACACAACCCTCGATAAATGTGTCGCTTAAGCCATATCAGCGGGTTGGGTTGGCTGGCAAGAAACTTGTTCTACACCTGTGCGAGAGGCGGCCGACGAAACCCCTGCCCACAAGAGGGCCGCCTGGAGCGACGAGCCATAAGCTCCGGAAAGGAAAGGCGATGCCCGCACACGGTATTTCCAACAAGGGTATATGTAGTTATCTCAATTGTCATATTCTGAACATCCATAGGACGAGCAGTCGCAGGCGATCGTCCCAGCGTATCGTACTTCCATTGGTTGTAATCGCCTTATTTTGCGTCTTAGAATGTGCTTCGGGATCGGCCCCGCTCAGTATGAGTTCAAATAGCATCAGCTTCGGCAGTGTCACCGTGGGGAGCAGCATGACGCAAGTCGTGAGTGTTACTAATCCCGGGACTCGCAGTGTGCGAATTCTTGAAGTGGCCGTGAAAGGCGCGGAATTTGGCATTAGCGGGCTCGAGTTGCCCCTTACCTTGGGATCCAATCAGAGTACGACCTTTGGCGTGAGCTTTGCGCCCACGGCCACCGGCAGCGTCTCCGGTAGCCTGACGATCGTCGTTAATCTCCATTACACTTTCTCAAGCATCGCCCTGTCCGGGACCGGAGTCGTACAAACGCCTTCTGTCGTGATGTCCGCCAACAGTCTTGCTTTTGGAAACCAAGAGGTTGGCGCCACCAGCGCCGCCCAGACTGTTACTTTGAGTAATACCGGCAATGAAGCCTTGAGTATCACAGGTGTTGCGCTCACCGGTGCAAACCCTGGCGATTTTGCGCAGAGCAACAATTGCGGGGCAAGCATCACAGCGGGGGGCAACTGCACGATCAGCGTGACCTTCACGCCGGCCGCCAGTGGTTCCTTCACAGCGGCGGTAAGTGTTGCGGATAATGCCAACGGCAGCCCTCAGACGGTAACCCTCTCCGGTATGGGGACGAGCCCTGGCGTGAGTCTTTCATCCAGCAGCTTGGCCTTTGGAAGCGTACCCGTGGACTCGGTCAGTTCCTTGCAAACCATCTCCTTGAGCAACACCGGCAACGCAGTCCTGAGCATCACCAGCCTGGCGATCGGGGGCGGCAATTCCAGCGACTTCGCTGAGACGGCAGACACCTGCGGCAGTTCGGTTGTGGCGGGAGGGAGCTGCACCATCGGAATTACTTTCACGCCGTCGCTGGCCGGCGCTGAAACTGCGTCGATTACTTTCACCGACAATGCCGGCAGCAGCCCGCAGACCGTCGCGCTTTCGGGCACGGGAGCTCACGACGTGATTCTCACCTGGACGGCAAGCACGACTTCGGGAGTGGCGGGCTATAACGTCTACCGCGGCACGACCTCAGGTGGGGAGAGCGTGACTCCTCTTGATCCCACGCCGATTGCCGGAACTGCCTTTACCGATGCGAATGTTGTGGCCGGGCAGATATACTACTATTTAGTAACCGCCGTGGCCGCCGATGGCACCGAGCAGAGCCCTGGCTCCAGCGAGGTCTCAGCGACCGTGCCCTCTCCTTAAGTATCGCCGAGCGACGACGTATCGCTACACGATTGTGACCTCAATCCCGGCTTCCTCCAGGGCTTTGGCGTCGGATTTCGGGATTCGGTTGTCGGTAATAATCTGTTGAATGCTCGACATCGGCGCAATCAAGGAGAGGCTGCGGCGGCCAAACTTGCTGGAATCGCAAACGAGCACGGTGCGGCGAGAGATCTCGAGCATTACCCGATTCACTCTCGCTTCCAGCAAGTTTGGGGTCGTCAGGCCGAAGTGAACGTCAATCCCGTCAACCGCTAGAAACAGGATATCAGCGCTCAAACTGCGTAGCGTCTCCTCGGCCAACGGGCCCACTAGCGAGAACGACTTCTCTCTCAGAATCCCGCCTGTCAGGATTACTTCGATTGAGGTCCCCGCCAGTTCAGCGGCAATGTTAACAGCATTGGTGATAACGGTAAGCTGTTTTCGCTCCCGCAGCGCTCGGGCCACGGCCCTCGTCGTCGTCCCGGAGTCGAGGACCACGGATTCGCCTTCCTTGATCAATGCGGCGGCCTCCTGGCCAATTCGCTCTTTCTCCTTGCGGTGCAGCTTCTCCTTTTCCTGAAGGCTGAAATCCAGGAGCGCCCCGCTCTGCAAAGGAAGCGCCCCCCCGTGCGTGCGGTGGACGACTCCGCGGTTGTGAAGAATTTCGAGATCCTTGCGAATGGTGACATTCGAGGTTTTGAAGTGTCGCGAGAGGTCTTTTACAATTCCTCGCCCCTCACGATTGATGATCTCCAGAATACTCCGGCGTCTTTCTTCGTTGAGCATAATGACCCAATATAACATGTAAATTCTTCTCAGCTCTGGTAAGAGTTACACCGTGGTTCAGCGCCACTCCTGGGTATGCCTACGTCGAATCAAGATATTGGGCGTCATCTGCGGTTTGGCAGGTCATGTGCGAAGGGTTAGGCAAACAGTGATCGCCGTCAAGTTTCATTTACAAGTGCGGCGGCCGGTAAGCAGAATCCAGAGCGTGATTCGCGTCCCTCGCTCGGATGAAGAACACGCGGAGCAAGCATTCCGCAGGCCACATTCACGTCCAGTTTGTGGCAACAGACCCATATGAATCCCGACCCGGCGACACGGCCGTTAGGTGGCGTGGTGTCTGGCGGTAATGGCTAGCCAGGTAATAAGTCAGGAGGCAAGGGGACGAATTTATAGCAACAGAAAGTCCAAGACCGCTGGAGAAGGCATTTAAGCAAAGAAACTCATAACAGGCTCCTCGCGCCATAAAAGACCGACTGCAATCATTATTCTTAAACACGGCGTCGGGAGTAGCCTATATTGCCTTATAAGGCCCGCCTGGCACCACGGCCTACGGGCGAGTTGGCGCTTCTCCACAGTTGCGACCCTTTAGATCGCGACGATCATTCCCGCAAGTAAGAGCGTTTGGACCTGACTAGCTTTGTCCCCTAACAGCGAGCCGATGAGTTCGGCGACGGTGCGGAAGACTGCCTCGCCGACCCTTGATGACCAGCACCTGTTCCAAACCAGAGGAGGAGAAGTATGCCCGTTAGGATCGACCTGTTCAGAAACCGTCCCAAAACCCGCCGCACGATGCCCCGGCCGGGATGGCTATTGTTCCGGACGCTATTGGCGTTGCTAGCAGTGATTTCTGTTTTGAGATGTGCCACCGCCCAAGATGCGCCTTCAGTGAGGGTCTCGCCCACCAGCCTGGCGTTCGGCAGCCAACTGGGAGGTACTACGAGCTCGGCCCAGAACTTGACCGTGACGAACACCGGCGATGCAACTTTGAACATTACGCAGATCGGACTCACGGGTTCGTATCCCAACTGTTTTAGAGAAACCAATAGCTGCGGGACCAGCCTGACGGCGGGGTCCAGTTGTACCATCAGCGTCCAGTTCGCCCCCAGCGGTGTCGGCTCCTATACTGCGGCCGTCACTATTAGCGATAATGCCCCCAACAGCCCACAGTCGGTGGCCCTCTCCGGCACCGGCACGGGCAGTCCGCAGGTCAGTTTTTCAAACACCGCCTTGGCGTTCGGCAGCCAACTGGGAGGTACCACGAGCTCGGCCCAGAATTTGACCGTGACGAATACCGGGAGTGTAACCCTAACCATCACGCAGCTCGGGCTCACGGGTTCCTACCCCAACTGCTTTAAAGAGACCAATAGCTGCGGTAGCAGCTTGGCGGTAGGATCCAGTTGCACCGTCAGCGTCCAGTTCGCCCCCAGCGGTGTCGGCTCCTATACGGCAGCCGTCACTCTTAACGACAATGCCCCCAACAGCCCACAGTCAGTGTCCCTCTCCGGCACGGGCACGAACTCCGGTGGCAACGGCGACGCGGGTCCGAACCAGGGCGCAGGTATCAGCCTTTCACCCGGCAGCGTGAGTTTTGGGAACCAACCCGTCGACGTACCCAGTTCGCCGGAAACCATTACTTTGTCGAACATTAGCGGCGCACTCCTGAGCCTCTCCGCTTTAGCGTTCACCGGCGCGAATTCCGGCGACTTCTCGGAGAATAATACTTGTGGCGTATCGTTGGCGGTGGGCGAAAGCTGTAATGTCGTAATCTTGTTCAATCCTTCGGCCAGCGGAAGTCGCTCGGCCTCGTTGAGCGTCACTAACACCCTCACCGGCGACCTTCTGACCGCGTCGCTTTCCGGCACGGGAACGCACGACGTCGTTCTCACCTGGGGCGCCAGTCTAGGAGCGGCCGGGTATGACATCTACCGCGGCAGCAGTTCAGGCGGCGAAAGCTCAACGCCCCTTAACTCCGCACCGGTCACCGGTACCAAATACGAGGACACGACCGTCTCTGCTGGCCAGACCTACTACTATGAAATCACTGCTGTAGCCGCGAATGGGAACACTCAGAGCGGCAAATCCTCGCAAGTTTCTGCGACCGTGCCCTCCCCCTGATGCGCAGCGATTAAGCGGCGCTACCCCCGCTTCGTTCGACTCGAGCGCAAAACCGGTAATGCGTTACGGGCTCATCATCTGACACAAAGCTCGGCCGCCCGGCGATGGCGCAATCCGCGCCGCCGAAGCGGATTGCGGCGGCCGCGATCACCATCACTGAGAGTCGGGGGTGAGCCGGTTCGGAGTATTGGATTGAGCCTCGAAAGTGGCGCTCGAGTGGGTTCATTGTGGTTTGCCGATGCCCCGTCGGGTTAGACTGTATGCGTCGCATGAATTGTGCTGTGCAGGTACTCTGCGGCGTGTGCTTTCCCCCTAAGGCGCGATGAACACGTGTTGCATGAAGATCGCGGGCGGTCTCCTGGCGACGGCATTTCTCACGCTTGGCGCGGCGCGAACCGTGTGCGCCTACTCGGTGCTCAGCCATGAGGCGGTCGTTGACGCTTTGTGGCAGACTTCCATCCGCAATCTCCTACTCAAACGGTTTCCCGGCGCGACGCCGGAACAACTCCACGAGGCCCATGCTTACGTCTACGGCGGGTGCATTATTCAGGACATGGGCTACTACCCTTTCGGCAACGCTTTATTCAGCGACTTGACGCACTACGTTCGCAGCGGCGATTTCATTGAGTCCCTCCTGCGTCAATCGCAGGACATCAACGAATATGCCTTCGCGCTCGGCGCATTGGCGCACTATTCGGCGGATAATCTCGGCCATCCCATGGCCGTGAACTCGTCCGTGCCGATCTTGTATCCCAAACTGGGCGCCAAATACGGCAACGTCGTTACCTACGAGGACGATCCCAAAAAACACATCATGGTAGAGTTCGGGTTCGATGTTGTCCAGGTGGCCGCGGGTGTTTATGCACCTAACGATTACCATGACTTCATCGGTTTCGAAGTCTCGAAGCCGCTGCTGGAGCGTGCGTTCAGCGAAACCTATGGGCTCGAACTTCACGACGTTCTCTTCATCGAAGATCTTGCCTTGGGCACATACCGCTACGCCGCGGGCAAGATGATTCCGCACCTCACCGCGGCGGCGTGGCAGCTCAAGCGGGACGAAATTGAAAAGCTCATCCCCGGCATCACCAGGCGGAGATTCGTCCAGCGCTTCTCGCGCCGGGAGTATGAGAAAGAGTACGGCAAGCAGTACCGCGGCCGGCGAGTGACCGGGGAAATCGAGGGCTACGAGCACCGCATCGTCGAGGCGGCTCACACGCCTGGAATCGGAGCCAAAATCCTTGCCGTCGTCTTCACCATCATTCCCAGGTTCGGCCCGCTTCGCACACTCGGCTTCAAGCCCGCCACGCCCCAGACGGAGCGTATGTTCCTGGACAGTCTGAAGGCGGTTAGCTCCAATTACCGGCGGTTGTTGGAGCAAGTAGGGACGGGCACACTAGATTTGCCGAATTCGGACTTTGACACGGGCAAGCCTACTCACGCCGGCGAATACTCGCTTGCCGATCGTACTTATGCCAATCTCCTGGCCCAACTGCGAAAAGAGCATTACAAGAATGTAACTCCGGAGCTGCGGGCCAATATCGTGGCTTTCTACGATAACTTTGACGCCACACATCCGCCACGCCACTGCAAGGTCTGCCGGAACATTCCACAGGAACTGGAGGAGATAAAAGCCACACCCGTTCATGCAGTGAACGTTGCCGCGCAGCGGTAGCGCAGGCCAGTTCTTCCGGTCTGCGCCAACCCCGCAAGGAGCCCGGCCATTCACTCCGTCCCGTAATCAATCTGCATGCGACGGACTTGCAGGCTGGATAATGCCAGGATGATCAGGCACAGGACCAGCAGTCCCAGGATGGCCGTTGCCGGCGCGGCGGGGGAGGGATTGACGGCAAGGAAGGTGAGCAGGCTGTTCTTATCCACGTTAATCGCTTCCGGTATGGCGACCGGGCACGCCGACTTCAGATAGAAGATCACGCTGATCTTTTGGAGGAGCGCGGGCAGGAAGCCGTTCACAGCCTCCCACACCAGCACCACCACGGTGGGTATCAATGGGTTCCGAAAGAGCAGGCCCGCCGCGAGAAAAACGCTGCCGTAGCCGATGCAGGCCAACAGCGTCACGCCGACGTATGCCACCAACTGCGCGAGGCCATGCTCATGGAAAAGGAACTCCTGGATAGTGTTCGAGCTGAAATAGCAATACAGGGCAATAAACTGAAGGAGGGCGCTGGAACAGAAGATGACCGTCGCGGCGAGCAGACCGGAGAGGAATTTCCCAACCACCAGGACCTCTCGGCGCAGGGGCGCCAGGAAGTAATAATGCAAGCTCTTCTCCAATACCTCCCCGCGAAAGAGGTTGCCGAAAATCCCGACGCAACCGAAGAAGATGGCCAGCCGGAGAAAGAAGAACTGGAATACGGCAGCAAAGATGTGGCTATCCTCGCCCAGGTCGCCGTGCACGCCATTCTTCAACTTGACGAAGGAGTGGAAGGCGTAGAGCACTACGGGCGCGAACGCCAGGAAGTAAATCCATGCCCCTCGCCGGGTAAAGAAGGTCTTTTTCAATTCGAGGCGAAGGATGGCCAGAATCTGCGCTCGCCAGAGCGCCCAGGGCAGCCGCTGGAAGCTCATTTGGGTGACTCCTCCGCGCCTATCAGATATTCATAGACGGAAAGGACGTCGTCGTCGGCGGGCGCTACCGACTCGATGTTGATTCCGCTCTGGGCGATGCGATTCAGCAGCAAATAGAAGCGGTCAGCGTCGCGCGTTTTCACCAGCAGGCCCTGCCCGTCGGCGAGGATCCTGGCTTCCACGACATATTCCTGCTGGAATATCCGTGATGCAAAGTCGCTGGGCTTGTTGCAGCGGATAAGAATCTGCATGGGGTGTTCGTGAATTTCTTCGCGCACGCCGTGAATCTGTCCCTCTGCCACTACGTAGCCGTTGCTGAGGAGGACGACCTGGTCCGAGAGCGCGTCCACTTCGTGCAGCACATGGCTGGAAATGATCACATACAGACCTTCTTGAGCCAGGCTGCGGAACAGGGCGATCGTCTCGGCGCGAATCAACGGGTCCAGGCCGTTCAGCGGTTCGTCCAGCACGAGTACGGAGGGTTTGTGGCACATTGCCTGGGCCAGCTTGATGCGCTGACGCATGCCTTTGCTGTACCCGGCGATCAGGCGGTGCGCCGCCTCAGTCAGGTTCACCCGTTCAATCGCCTGCTCAGCCAGCCTCGCTGCGGCGGCATGCGCGTGTCCGAAGAGCCGCAAATAAGAGTAAACGAACTGGTAGCCGGTG
>Ga0181532_10002929_pt1 | contig 15656 bp, 13 predicted proteins | sample PEATcosm2014_Bin_33_FD_119768 | JGI IMG/M metagenome (GOLD analysis project Ga0181532, IMG submission 119768) | Peatland microbial communities from MTU Mesocosm Facility, Houghton, MI, USA - PEATcosm2014_Bin11_30_metaG | ecosystem: Environmental > Terrestrial > Soil > Wetlands > Peat | place...
AAATCCCCCATACTCATCGTCCAGCGCATATTTCAGCCAAAACGGCAGAATGTCGCCGCGCAACTCCCGCTCAACTCGCTCGCGCATTTCAACCACGCCCACTCACCCTCTTCCAGTGCCATCAGGAACCCGTCCGCTGCATCCGTGCCTCTACGGCGTGCTTGACGGCCTTAGGCATGCGTCTCGAGCCCCGGTCAGGCTGCTCCGAGGCAAAGTCTCAAATGGACCCGTTGCGGAGAAGGAGGTCGCTTCACTCGCGCTGAGTCTGGAATAGGCACCGCAACCTTGTCAAGGTTAGATAAACGTTAATGTAAAGGGAATTTGCATCATTCGGCCGGTTGCCATGGCAGGTCTCGGAGAGGCTATCAGGCGATGACAAAAGCTCAGAACCAAGGGGGTAGTCGAAGCAAGTGCGCCCTGGCCACCTCCCTTCGCATCGGGAGCAGCTGACTCGACTCTCTGGCGTGAGGGATTGTGGTTCTAAAAGAAGAGCTTGCGCGCGGGTCGAAGGGCTAGTCGTCTCTTCCCAACCGAGATGGCACGCCGGAAGAAGATGCTGCGCCACGCGGAGTTGCTTGACGTGAGATGAAACCCGCGTCATGAATCTTATAAATCAAGGTTCGGTAGCTTATCTTTAGCTCCTGTGCCGTCTTCCGCCGGTTCCACTGGTTCGCGCGCAGGGCCTCTAGGATAACGTTACATTCTAGTTCTCGGATCGCTTCCTTAGTCATGCGCTTCAGCGTTAGTTGCGTTCCATCCGGCCCATCCTTCTGTCGCGCTCTTTTCCCCCAAGGGGCGCCCTCTGACTGGATTATTGCTTCGGGCCCGATCAGAACATAACGCGCCACGACATTGGAAAGCTCCCTGATGTTTCCTGGCCATCGCAGATTCCGCAAGTAGTCGAGCGTTTCCGGCGGAAACGGTTCTGCTTGCAACCCAAATTGCATTTGAAAATGCTGACGGAAAAATTCTGCCAGCACCGGGATGTCATCACGGCGCTCGCGAAGCAAAGGCAAGCTTAATCGGAAACCGTGGATTCTGTAATACAGGTCTGTCCGGAATCTTCCCGCGCTCATTTCTTTCTGCAGGTCCTTGTTGGTCGCGCAGAGCAAACGAACATCAATCTTGCGTTCACCGGAATCTCCAATGCGGCAAAAAGTGCCGTCTTGCAAGAAATGTAGCAGTTTGCTTTGGAGATTCATGTCCAGATCTGCGATCTCGTCGAGGAACAGCGTTCCCCGGTGGGCCAGCTCTACGCGCCCTGGCTTGCTGAGATTGGCGCCGGTAAATGCCCCTTTCTCATAGCCAAACAATTCACTTTCAAGAAGAGACCCCGGGATGGCCGCGCAATTGACCTTTACAAACTCTCCAGTCGAATACTCCGAGTTCTTGTGGATCCACCGGGCCAGTGTCTCTTTACCTGTACCGCCGGGCCCAACCAACAGGATGGGGACGTTGGTTCGGGTAATTCTCCGGGCTTGTCTCGACAGCTCGGCCATCGCCGCTGAGCTTCCAAACAGCACATCCTCGCCTGGAAGCGGATTCCAAGCTTCAGGGTAACTCTGTCGGTTTGGGCTTGCAGTAGGCATGGGTGCTCGGACTGGGGGAAGCACATTGCCGACCAAAACTCTCATTCTGCTATCGAGCATGGAGGCAAAGACATAAGAAACAACCTATTTGAATTCAATACTATACGGGACCAATGGCGTATTGTGTCTAGTACTTAGGTTTGGTTTGTCTTCCTGTCAATGGAGCAAAAAGGGAAAATTCAGTGTCTTTTCGGGGAAGCTGAGTTCCTATCTACGGCGATCGGGCGACCAGAAACCATCCAACGGGGTTGTTCGGTTGACTCGTCTGCAGGCAACTGCGGGGGGCGTTTGGGAAGACGCGACCCGTGATGGAAGCCGGAGTCATCTGAACCGGGAAGCAGTCGCACGCGGCAGATCGATCTGATGGAGCACAATCGCTCCTTTCGAAGGACTTGCGTCACTGGCATGGACGTCTGTGTGGGGTTCACGCTCGAAAGTGGCAAATCATAGCCAACGATTCAGTGCAGCAACTGAATTCCACCTGCCCGTTGCTGATCTCCAGTTCGGACATCCATCGTTCAGGCCCGCGGTGTGTTTCCACGAATGATGTCATAGCGCTCGATAACGGCAGCAATTCCCATTCGCGTTGCTCCGTCCTCCAACCGAGGCTCGATTCTGACAACCTTCGCTCTGGCCCTTACGAGGACGTCCGTTCCGTGGGTGATCTCAGCCGGCAGGGTCAATGTGATGTCCAGTTCGGAACCCGCCTGCAGTTCTTGGTTCACCACAAAATACAAACCTCGTGTCGAGATATCTCTTGTCTTGCCCTCCTGCCTGTTGAGAAGGCTTTCGACTGCAAACCGTATGCTGACCGGAAGGGTCAGGTCATATCGTCGTGCTGTACGGCGTTCCGTGGTCACCGACATCCTCGACTCCGTTCACGGCCACTCGTCCCCGGCCATTTCATTTTTTGCCTCGAACCAACTTCATTGTGACGCACCACTCGGCAGGCTTCCTGTTCCGGATGATCGGCTGCCCAAGAGCAATACGGCACTCTCAAAACCCGAGTCATCCGGCGCTGTGGGGCAATTTTCAACAGACACTTCACGCGCCATCGGCTAGGGATACCAGCGCTGGCGGGGAAATCCCGTTGACTTTAGCGTCGCTTAGAGAGTTGATACTCGCAACTTGCCTGATCCCGATTTCCTATCACGGAAATTATTGCTAACTCGGGAAGGTCCGGCGCGCTCCCTCAAACGCGGCCCCGTTTTTCTTTGCGAACAATACCTTGCCCAAGAGTTTCAAGGCAAGTCTTCTTTCACCGCAGTGTGTTCCGTGCGAACCACCACGTACTAGAACGCCCCTCATGCTTCCTTTGTGCCGAGCACTACGGGCGTTCCTTCTTCCGGCTTCTGCTTCTGGACCGTCCGCCTATTCTTCGGGTTATCCAGATTGAACTGTCTCATCTTATAAAGGAGTGCCTTATAACTGATACCCAGCATCGCTGCGGCATCCTTCCGGCACCAACGCGTTTTCTCTAAGGCGTCGGCAATTGCCTCCATCTCCGCCTCATCTTTCAATCCTCTCACCAGTGCCTTCAATCCTTGTTCGCGTGGCAGGGGAGTTTCTGGCCGAGGGGAAGTTCTCTGGCGGGTCGCGGACATCTCGACAAGCTCTCGCAAGCTCCCTTCATCGTCCTGCAGAATCACATAGCGCTTCACAAAGTTCTCCAACTCCCGTAAATTCCCTGGCCACGGATAATTCACCGCCGCGTCGAGCAAGTGTTCCGATGGGGTCAGAATTGTCTTCCCGAACTTCTCGCCATATTTTTCCAGGAAGTGGCGGAACAGGAGTGGTATCTCCGAAGTCCGCTCCCGAAGTGGCGGTACATTGATCGACAAAACATTCAACCGATAGTAGAGATCTTCCCGGAACCGGCCATCCTTCATCGCTTCTTGAACGTCGACATTGGTCGCTGCCAGAACGCGCACGTCAGTCTCGACCAGATGACGCCCACCGAGTCGCGAATACTGGTGGTCCTGAAGTACGTGAAGGAGTTTTGCCTGCAAATGCACCGACATTTCCGCAATCTCGTCCAAGAATATCGTACCCTTATTGGCCAGTTCGAATTTTCCTGGCTTGGCGCGCAGTGCACCGGTGAATGCGCCCTGTTCAAATCCAAATAACTCCGATTCAAGCAGTTCTCCCGGCAATGCAGCGCAATTCACCTTCACAAACGCCTGATTTCTTCTCTTGGACCGCAAATGTATCATTCTCGCTACGACTTCCTTGCCTACGCCGCTTTCCCCGCAAATAAAAACCGGGACATCCACCGGCGCGATTTGCAGTATCTGCTGCCGGATCCTCACCATCTGCGGGCTGGCAACGAGAAAGCTGAGATCTTCCGTTACCTGGTCACAGTAATCCTTGAGAACTTGGTTCTCCTGTGCCAGCTGCTTCTTTTGTCGCGACTTCAACATCGCCGCATCCAGTTCGGTCTTCTCAAAAGGCTTTGTCAGATAGTCATGGGCCCCCAGCCGGATGGCCTCGACCACGGTCCCGACTTCATTGGAGCATGAGAGCATGATCACGTTCAAACTTCGGTCCAGGAGCATCAGCTCTTGCAAGGTATCTAGCCCGCTCATTTCCGGCATCAACACGTCGAGAATGATAAAGTCCGGGCGCTCTCCGCGGTTGATTTTCGCAATGGCTTCTTTTCCGCCGCTCACCGTGTCCACGCTGAAGCCATCCACTTCGAGCAGTGTCTGGAGATACTTTCGTATGCTCGGTTCATCATCCACAACCAGGATTTTTTCTTTTACGGCCATCGCTCATTCCTCTTTTCGCTCGTTGACGTCTAGCTTTGATCCATCGGAAGCAGGAATGCGAAAGTGCTTCCCTGCTCCGTTTCGCTTTCGACCCAGATTTTTCCCCGGTGCGCCTGGACTAATCTTTTTGCGATTGCCAGCCCAAGACCCATGCCCGAAGTGTTTTTGTCCACGCGCATGAAGTCTTCAAAAATTTCCTGGTGGTGCTCCGGAGCGATCCCCGGACCCGAATCGGTTACACTGATTTCCACGCTGTTGGGTCGCGGTAACCGAAACCGCCTGCGCTCCTCGCTCGGTGCCATCTGCGTCACGCGTCGTTCCCAGAAATGTGGGTGAGCTCGGAAAGTCACAGTTCCGCCTGCCGGGGTGTGCTTTAGCGCGTTATCCAGAAGATTGAAAGCAACCTGCTGAATTTTTTGATAGTCGAACGCGAAAGTCGGTATCGATGGATCGACTAAACTCTCGAGCTTTACACCCTTGCGCTGGTACAGATCCGTCCATCGACTGGTGATCTCCGCGAGGCAGTCTCGCAAATCGTTTTCCCGCATCTGCAGAACCAACTTACCGCTCTCTAGAGCGGAATAATTCAGAAACATCGATACCAGTCTGACGAGCCGTTCACAGCTTTCCTTCGATTCCTCGAGAATGTCCCGTTGTTTCTCTGTCAGCCTTCCCAACGAACCAGTGAGGAGCAAGTCGTAATAGCCCTTGATGACCGCCAGCGGTGTCTTCAATTCGTGGGCAGCAGATGCGAGGAAAACAGTCTTCTGACGATTCACTTCCTGCAATTTCAAATACGCAGCCAGAAGATTTCGATAGGTGATCTCGCGTTCCTGCAGCAATTCTTGGACAGTTGGTTGGACAATCCGCTCGACGACCTCTGGCCCCTTGTCGCATTCTTCAAGCTCAAGGGCCAGCCACTCCGAGTCACGAATCCACCGCACGCGCGAACGGTAGGGCTTGCCAGCGAGGATGCCCTGCACGGCAATCTCGCCCTCACCCTGCTGCATCCGATGAACCATGTCTTGCGGACTCACTTGAAACAGATCTTGGAATACATTGAAAGGTCGCTGGCCATCGAAGCCGAACCGCTCTAGATTTTCGTTGGCTTGGCTGTTTAGGGTGAGCAGGTGGCCATCCCGGTCCGCCAAAATGATTCCCCGATTCACGGTCTCAAGGACGGCCCGAACATGTTCCAACGGAATGCTCCCGAGATTGCGCAGCCGTTCAGTCGAAGAGTTTGAGGAAGTGGCTTCCATTTCCGTTAGTCCAACCCCTTTGATGATGGAAAATATTTTCCCATACGTAAGATGATCATCGTTTCAGACCCTTCCTTACCTGTCAATGGCAAATGCGTTCCATTTGCCCATTTAGGGAAATACTGTGGACAAAGTGCTCCTCGCTCGAGTCTCCCGCTCTCTAAACTCCCCTTTTGCAATTGTAACAACATGATTATAAATACGTTAAGTCTTGACCCTGAGTTGAAAACTGGCATTCAAACTGCACATGCTGTACTAGAGCCTAGGTACTATGAACATGGATTCCAGCCTTAGACAACTGAAGCAAGAGCGAAGCACTGAGTATCACGGTACGCGCGACTCCTCTAGGATTCGAATCCAGTTCCCGGTCTTCTTGCGAGCGCGGGACGCGACAGGTTCCGAATTCATTGAGCTTACCAAAACCCTCAATATAAGCGCTTGCGGGGCGTGTATCGCCTCTACCCACCTGTTGAGTATTAATCAGACCGTCCATCTTACGATTCCCGCGCCGTCGGCATCTTCTTCGAGTTTGGTACCAAGCGAGACTCCTCCCATCACCGCCAAAGTGCGGCGCCAAGAAGTCCTGGGTGGCATGCGGATTTTCGGACTGGAATTTGTTCACCCACTAGAGTAACTGTACTTCCTGCCTCGGACCACCCTTCGGAACTCGCCCAAAAGGGCACTTCTTGCCGTTCCGCGGATGCGTGCCGTTTCCCTCGCATATCTGCCCGATTTGTATTAACATACCGCCGTCCCGAAGGCCTTTGGCGCCATTGGTCCGGGGCTAGTCATAATGGCCTGATTGGCATATGGCTTGCTCCCTAATGGCATAGCCATGTGCGTGCGCCTGCCCCAAACCCCGCGGGGAAGGCAGAATGTGGGAACACCCGGTCATGCCCAGCCCCGGAGCCTCTGCGGCCCCGCGCTTGCCCATAGAAGATGTGTACCTCGAGCTTCTAGCAGACACGCTAGAAGGCATGGATATTCCCGCGCGCAGTCAGTTCCTAAAGCGCTATTTCAAGACCACCACTCAACTCGACTTGCGCGAGAGCCAATCCTTGCAGCTCTGGGAAGAGACCCTCACGCGCCGCCGCGAACTCACCGAAAAACTCGGCCGCCCCTTTTCCCTGAAAACGGTCCTCATGGATGTTTTATCGTCCACAGGGATGATCCGTGTCCCCGTTGTTCTCGAATATGACGAGTTCAAGAAACTTCAGGTCAATGCGGTCACTGATCCTCTAACCGGTCTTTACAATCGCCGTTTGTTTGCAGAATCTTTTGAGAAGGAACTGAATCGCGCCCGTCGTTATGGACTTCCGTTGGGCATCGTTATGCTGGACCTTCACCGGTTCAAAGAAGTGAATGATAAGTACGGTCATCCGCGAGGCGATGACGTGCTTCGTGCTGCGGCGGCGACTCTGCAGAAGGCATTGCGCACTTCCGATTCCGCTTTCCGTATCGGCGGCGACGAATTCGCTCTTTTGCTGCCCCAGACAGACGCTGCCCAGGGCTTGGCTCTCAGCCGGCGTGTCGAAACCGTATTTGCAGAAGTTCTGCGCCCGCTGCAACTGGCTTTTTCTGTCACCATGGACCACGGTGTCGCCACTTTCCCTCAAGACGGCGACCAGTCCGATCAACTGATTCATGTTGCCGATGAGCGCTTGTACCGCTGGAAGCAAGCCAATCACAAGCACGCTTCCAATGGTAGTTTTCAACCCGCGACCCAGGCGATTGCACCTCAGCCACCTCCCCACCCTGAACCAACCTCCATCCTGCCTGGCCGTCCGCTGGAAATGATCGCTTCTGAATTCGGCGAGGCTTCCTCGGCCGCGGCTCAATCGATCAGTGGCCAGACAGTTCCACAGAGTCCCGTCGCGGCTAGTTATGCCGTGCAACGAAAGGCAGAACGAGTCTCAATGACAGGCACGAACGCCTATGCAGTGATCGGTGAGAAGGGCACCCGCAGGGCGCGTGTTCTGGACTTGGGATTCGGGGGCGTGGCGCTCGAATTGGAGCAGGCCGAAGATGTTCCGGAAAGCATCCTGGCTGTGCTTCACGTTCCCATCCTGCCCCCCGTCCGGGTCTACCTCCGGCCGGTATGGTCCCGCCTTACGAAAGAGGGAACTTTCCGCTTGGGATGCCACTTCGTGTCCTAAAGCCAACCCCTGTCTATAGCGGCATCTCCTCATTAGCCAGGATGTGTTTGTCGCATTTTCGGAAGTCCTCGTGATCTGCATTCGAATACCCGCCGCAATATCTCTGCTTCCCTCTCGATAATCTGGCTTGTTTGACGGATGGTTCACGCGTACAGGTACCTCTAGTACAAGGCCTGTCCCACAACTGTACTAGGACCAGGTTGTCCCTCCTTTTGGACGCAAGGTACCGTGGTCCTTCAAGCATTTACGGAGGTTCTGAACCGTGTTCTCGGATCCATCTTTTATTCTTACCCGCCGCCGAGCCGTTTCTGTTGCTTGCCTTCTGATATTCGGACTCACACTGATCGGTTGTGCCGGTATGACCACATCCAAGCTGCCGCACGACGGCCTATCGGTTACGCCGGGTAGTATCGACTTCAAATCCGTTACCGTGGGCCAAACCCTTGATCAAACTCTGACAATCTCCAACACCGGTAAAGCCCCAATCCATATATCCTCCATGGCCTTGTCCAACAAGGAGTTCAGCTTTACCGGGCCGTCCGTTCCCCGAACTATCCTTCCTGGCGTCAGCTTGAGCTATGCCATAGCTTTTTCGCCCACGACCTCGGGTAGTTCCACGGCGTCGCTGGCCATCGGCGATACTCTGGCCACGGCTCCCATTTCCGTTTCTCTGGCGGGAACCGGAGAGAAGGTCATCGGTTCTGCCAAAGTCTCTCCGGTTTCCGTTAACTTCGGCAATACCCCGCTGCAAATCACCAACGCGCAGAACGTCACTCTGGAAAACACGAGCGACGTCCCGCTCTCGATTAGCGGTGTTACTGTCGTCGGTTCCGGTTTTGGGTTTTCAGACCTTTCGCCCGGCTATGTACTTCCGGCAAGTCAAAAGGTCAACTTTCAGGTTTGGTTCCGGCCCACTCTAAAAGGTGCGACCACTGGGACCGTGTCCATCCTCAGTGCCAATCTTGCCTCTCCGGCACAGCTGTCCTTGAGTGGCGATGGCATAAGTTCAACGATCACTCCCACCCCGTCGCCAACCACGCCCACCGCTCCAACTCCTGTCCAGCACACCGTAAGTCTCACCTGGAACGCCAGCAGCAGTACCGTTATTGGCTATCGCGTCTATCGCAGCGAGACTTCGGGCGGTTCCTATAATACTTTGACAGGCTCCTCACTGAATGCTCTCACTTACGCTGACTCGACGGTTGCTTCCGGGACCACTTACTACTACGTTGTGACCGCCGTCGACGCTGCTGGCAACGAGAGTGTGTACTCGAATCAAGCCACGGCCGTAGTCCCTTCTCCCTAATTTGCCGCTTGGTTTGGTGTTGCGAATTTGACCCAAAGGCATCCTGGTTGATTACCCGGTCCTTCCCGCCATTTTCTATCTACAGCAGTGGGTTAGATCGAAGGCATCACTGGCAGGCGCGCCAGACCTGAGCGCAGGCCGCAGCCGGTGGTCACCCGGTTGCACGCACCTTGATCGCTGTCTCGTTGAATGCACCTGCATTGCAAACCAACGAAAAGACTTATTTACCTGGTCTTGATGGAAGGGTAGATCAGATCACTCGAGGTAATTGGAATTGTTAGGCGATTCCGTTATACTTGGAGTTTCGCTCGTGACCTAGCGACGCGGCTGAAGTTCCCCGACCCGCTCGGGGTGCCGTGCAGATCGGACACGACAGAATGGAGAACCATGAAACCCGGTATTCATCCCGACTATCACGCCGTGACTGTGCACTGCGCCTGCGGGCATACCTTCCAGACCCGCTCGACCATGAAGGGCGAAATGCTGCGCGTCGAGATCTGCTCCAGTTGCCACCCGTTCTTTACCGGCAAGCAGAAACTGGTTGACACCGCCGGCCGTGTGGAGCGCTTCCAGAAGAAGTACGCCAACGTTCCCGCTGCTCCAAGCAAGAGATAACTTCAGTCATATTTTTGTTTTCCAAGCGGACCGGTTCTTGCCGGTCCGCTTTTTTTCTACCTTTTGTCCATTCCGCTGACTCCGTGTAGAATCAAATTCCAACGTGGCCACACAATCCCGAATGTTTGATGGCATTCCCGCTCCGGATGCGGTGGAAACGGCTCCCCCGCGCGTAACCTTGCGCAATGCCTTCTCCCACCCATTTGATTCCGCTATCGCCGCGGCCCGCACGTGTTATTCCTCCCGGCTGATCAATCCGGACGAAATAACAGATAAGCAACGATTGAACATCGGCGCTGCCACTTTTTATAGCGGCCATCATACGGTGTACCAGCACGCGCACTTTGAATTCGGCCTGGAGAATATCAGCCGCCAGTTTGTGTGGTCCTTCCTTCACGCGCATCCTTTCTACAATTCCGAGCAGCAGAGCCAGCGTTATGTACGCATGGAACGGGCCCAGGCTTACATTCCTCCCCTTTCGCTCTTCTTTGACGAGGCCTCGCGCGGCATCTACGAGGCGGCCATCGCCCGGGCCTGGGCTTATTACCGTGAGCTTTCCACGCTGCTGGTAGGCGATGCCCGAACCATTCTCAGTGACATTTGGCATATTGGCCCGATGTCTCATCCCAAGCGGATTCAGAAAATCGAGCGGTCCTCGGAAAAGCGCGCCATCGAAATTGCACGTTACGTGCTTCCGGTCGCCGCGTTCACCACGATGGTTCACACAGTTTCTGGGATCGTCCTGCACCGCCTTTGGCGCATGTGCTCGGCTTCGGACACTCCGAGCGAAGCCCGGGCCGTCATCGGCGAAATGGTGGCCTTGGTGCGCCAGCAAGACCCACAGTTTTTCGATCGCTTCGGCACCGCTCCGCTTGAAGAGTTACCCGAGTGGAAGGAAATCTCACCAACTCAGCCGCACGCGGAGGCCTTTGCGCGTGAGTTTGACACCCAGCTCCAGGGCAAAACTTCGGCACTGATCGACTATTCCCCGAACGCTCCGCGGGTGATGGCTGCGTCGTATCGCGCCGTGGTGGGTCTTCCCGAATCCGCATGCTCCGACAGAGAAGCCCTCGACCGGCTTCTCAATCCAGCGCGTAATCTCTACCGCTTGGAAACTCTGAACATCGGCGTCCACGCCCCTCTAATGCGCGCTTTGCAGCATCCCACCTACACTTTTGCCAAAAAGATCAGCCACACCGCAGACAGCCAGGACCAGCGCCACCGCATGATCCCCGGCTCGCGCCCGCTTCTCACTCTTGCCGACATGCGCGAGCCTGACTTCATCACCCCCCTGCTTCTCGAGGAGAACCCCAGGGCCAAGGAAGTTTACGAGCGCGCGATGCAAGATGCCTGGTCCGCCAAGAACCAGCTTCTTGATCGCGGCGTGCCTCCGGAAATGGCCTTGTATCTCCTCCCGAACGCCAAGTCCATACGCCTCGTTGAGACCGGCTCCCTGCTCCATCTCCTTCACAAATGGACCATGCGCACCTGCTTCAACGCGCAGGAAGAAATCTACACCGCATCCATGGATGAAATCACCCAGCTCCGCGAAGTCCATCCGGAACTTTCACACTATGTCGGCCCGCCATGCCATCTTCGGGCAGGCATTACCACCCCCATCTGCACCGAAGGCTCCCACTTCTGCGGCGTCAAGGTCTGGCTGGATTTCCCCAACATCCAACGGCGCATTTGAAACGGCAACCCTCCTCCACAACGTCCTATGGGTGAGAGGTGCCCCATGGTCCTTACCCGGCTCCGTACTCTTGCTTGCCTCTTCGCCGTGCTACTTGGTTTTTCCACACCATCGCCGGCCTTTGACACGCCCCTCTCGGACACCGCCGTCCGGGAAGCATATTTCCTCGGTCAGCATCGCGATCAGATCATGGGCCGCTTTCTCGAAAAATACACCAAACATCTACCTGCTCCGATGGCCGGCCCGTACGTCTCAACCATCACTTTCCTCACACCCTTCGCCCAAGTGGTTCAGAGCTCAAGCCAGCACCCCAACGGTTACAGTGCGCAGCAAGCAGAACTCGACCATCGTGGCCAAGCCGAATCTGTCAAAGTCGTGATTGAGATACAGTTCACGGATTCCTACGGCCCCTATATTCCACGGCCGACGGGCAGAACCGCTGATTCTCCCGTGGGCCTGGTTCCTCGACCGTTGGACTTCTGGAAGAACTTTCAAGTGCAATTATTTGAGGTGGACAAACTGCTCAGACCGTTCAGCTCATCCGGCCAGCCCAAGCTTTCTTGCAACGATTACGGAGGTTGCTTGTTGGTGCAACCCTTGAATTCGAGTTCCTTGCCGAAAACCTCCCAACGGACTCCGTTACCGTTCAGGTCGATCCACCGGAAGGTGATCAAGTCGTCGTTGATATCGATCTGGCTGCCGTTCGCTGAGCTGCGCTATTCAGCTCGGTTACGACTAATCACGTATCCCTCCTTCTCTTCTCAGGCTAAAATCTCCGTGCGCTCTAACTAGGTACATCAGAATTTCCGAGGTTCGTCGCATGCGCGTCTTGTGCAATCGTTCCAGCAGATTTCCTAAACTATGGTTTCTGGCCTGCTTGCTGCTGACCTTCACGGCGGCTGGTGTTTTCGCACAGCAGTCGTTTGTACCATCGAACAACAATGATCGGGTTATTGCTTCGACGTCTTCTTCTGCGACAAAGGCCGATTACGTCGTTATCAAACCGGTGGCCAATATGTACCGAAAGCCAGACACCCGGTCGGATGTCGTGTCTCAGGCTCCCTATTCGACCAACGTGACTCGAGTGAAATCAAAATGGGGATGGGCCAATATCCGCACCGCCGACGATTACACAGGATGGATGCGGCTCTCCGACCTAAGAAAACTCGATGGTCATCCTTACGCGGTCAGTGGCCCAGTGGTTCGTATTTCGCAAGTCGCCGCCAACATTTACCGCGAACCGGATGTCACCAAGCACGCGCCAATTGTTACCATCCCTTGGGAATCCCGCTTGGAGGTCCTTCCCGGCAAAGTCGATGACGGGAATCGCTGGATCAAGGTTCGCCTTCCCGATGGCTCTCCATCCTTTGTCCAAGCGGGCGACGTCAGCTCGGATTTCGCCGCTCTGACGGTGGACCAGGTGATTGCCGTGGCCAACAGATTTATCGGTGTGACCTACACCTGGGGAGGCTCCTCTGCCTTTGGTTTTGATTGTTCCGGCTTTACACAAATGTTGACGCGTCAACGCGGTATCGTCATGCCACGCGACGCCGATCTTCAGGCTGCTTGGAGTGGGGTAACACCCGTCGAGCGCCAGGACTTGCAGCCGGGGGACCTGCTCTTTTTCGGCGACCGGCCCGAGCACATCACCCACACCGGTTTATACATTGGCAACGGTCAGTTCATTCATGACACCACCCATGATCATCCCGGAGTTCAGATTAGCTCGCTCGATGACAAGCCATGGACCACTCTGCTGGTGGCCGCAAGGAGACTGAAGTCATGAACCGCCGTGAATGGCTGAAAATTTCCAGTGTGGCCGGAGTCGCATCCGCCTGGCCTCTCTCAGGTATTGCCGCATCGACGGAAGGTTCGGCGAGCCCGACGGTTTCCCAAGTTGAAGTTGAACTGAAGCGGCTTAACTTGCGCCACACCTGGACGACGACCATGTCCTCCAGCAGTTATCGGGATACGGTCAACGTTCGTTACACCCGGGGAGGAATAACCGGATATGGCGAAGGCGCACCCATCATTCGCTACAAGGAACTCCCCGCCGAGGCAAAACAGGCAATCGATGCCAACCTCGGCCCCATCTCCGAAGGAGATCCCAAAATCTTCTGGAGTTTCCTGGCTGACATCCGAAAGCGTCTCGGCGACCACGAGCGCGCCGCCATGGCTGCGGTCGACATCGCCGTCATGGACTGGGTTTGCAAGAGCTTAAACGTCCCGCTTTTTAAGTATTTCGGCCTGGACCCCGCCGCAACCCCGCTCACGACCTTTTCTATCGGCATCGACACACCCGAGATCACCAAACAGAAAACCATCGAAGCCGCCGACTATCCCGTTTTGAAGGTCAAGGTCGGTCTCAAGACCGATGAGGAGACTATTGCCGCCGTGCGCAGCGTCACCAAGAAACCGCTCCGCGTGGACGCCAATGAAGGTTGGACAGACAAGGAAGAGGCCATCCGCAAAATCAACTGGCTGGAGACTCAGGGCGTGGAGTTTATCGAGCAGCCGATGCCCGCGCACATGTTCGAAGAAACAAAATATGTGCGGAGCAAGGTGCATATGCCCATCATGGCCGACGAGGCCTGTACGAGCGCTGCCTCGATCCCCAAACTAAAAGAAGCCTACGACGGCATCAATGTAAAGCTCGACAAGGCGGGGGGCATTCTTGAGGCACACCGCTGGATCGGGATGGCACGTGCCCTGGACATGAAGGTGATGCTCGGTTGCATGATCTCCAGTTCCTGCTCCTGCACCGCGGCCGCTCATCTGTCGCCGCTGGTGGATTTTGCCGACCTCGATGGGTTTCTGCTGATCAGCAACGATCCCTTCTCCGGCGTCACCGTCATGAAAGGCAAGATCATCCTGCCCACTGGCCCCGGATTGGGACTGAAAGTCCTTGACTAGTCTAGGAAACGATTAGAATTTCCCGCGCTGGCCTCCGGCTCAGGCCGAATCCATCTACTTCAGGTTGCGCCCATACGGGGAAGAACGGCTGACGCGATCGAAGTAGTTGTACGCTGCGCCGGCGATTTTCGCGATGGCGTCATCCCCGTCGAGTTCGCGTTTCAGATATGCGGTCATCACTACGATCACGAATGGGCGATTGGGCACGAAAACAACACCCAAGTCGTTGCGCACACCCGCAAGCTGGCCAGGTTTGTTCGCGCAGACCACGCCCTCAGGAATGTATCGTGGAATATCGCTTTCCTTCGGGGTTCCCAGCACTTTGAAAAAGTCATCGGTCAGCGCCTGGTTCAGCACTTTCTTCTGGTAGAGGGAAACCAGCAGCGTCATCATCTCGCGCGGGGTCGAGACGTTCTCGCGGCCCTGTTCTGCCGCTTTTACGTCCATCATCTTCCTATGCAGCCGCGTCTGCTGCAGGCCAAGCGAGTCCAGCATGGCATTGACGTTCTCGATGCCCACCCTGTCGATCAGCACGTTCGTCGCGCTGTTATCGCTGACGACGACCATGAACGTCGCGAGGTCGCGATTGGTCACGCGGGTTACCCCCGGGGCAAGCCCGCTCATGATGGCGCTGCCATCGACAAGATCGTGAGCGTCCACCGTATACAGGTCGCCGAGTCTGGCCTTGCCGCTGGTTCCTTTTTCGCTCTCTTGTTCTTGCCGGTATAACTCCGCCAGAATCGCAACCTTGATGGAAGAAGCCTGCGCGAACACCTGGTCGGCGTTCTCGAGAAGAATTTGTCCGTCCGTGAGATCCACAATCGCCACGCCCATCGTTCCATCGAGTTCGCTATTCACCTGCTGAACCTGGGCATCCAACTTCTGCCACAACAACTCACTCTGGGTCTCCTTGCCGGCAGTATTCCCTGAAGGTATATTCGGGCCGTCCGTCTTCTGACCAGCGGCAACCGGGCTTACCAAACACGCAACCACATAAAGCGCCAAAAATATTGCCCGCAGCACCTTCCGATGCATGTCGCAGAGGAGAGAAACAACCGGTTTCCGACTTTGGCTCATTCGAGAGAAACCTCCGAAACTTTTCTTCCGGGCAGCCACTTCCCGCGCGCACTTGACCCGGTCAGCTCACCAGGAATGAAAGGAAAGAACTCAACTGCGCCAGTGCAATGTGACGGGTCCATCCATGGGGTGGACCATAGCCTGTCCGGTCCGCCGTGATTCGATCAAGTTCTGCTTCAGCGCGAAATACCATTTCGCCGGCCGGTCGGCATCGTCGATCAGCATCAAGCGTGGATTGTACTTCAGCCCCTCCGACTGCTGGATCATGGTCTCCTGATCC
>Ga0181532_10002933_pt1 | contig 15643 bp, 8 predicted proteins | sample PEATcosm2014_Bin_33_FD_119768 | JGI IMG/M metagenome (GOLD analysis project Ga0181532, IMG submission 119768) | Peatland microbial communities from MTU Mesocosm Facility, Houghton, MI, USA - PEATcosm2014_Bin11_30_metaG | ecosystem: Environmental > Terrestrial > Soil > Wetlands > Peat | place...
CAGCGTGTTGCAGCAGAGCAGCGTGATCGTCGAGATGACTCCCCATGATCGCTTTCAGTACGAAAACAACATCTGGACACTGAAGAACTTGCAGCTCGCGACCGGCCGGCAAGTAAGAGTTGTGGGGCAGCTGATTATCGACAACGAACACAATCTTGCCTCTCAAAACTGCGCCATCGCGCAGACCGCCGCGGACAAGAAAACCTGCTGGCGGGCATCGGTGTGGGAGTTGCATCCCGTGGTGCTGTTCCAGGTGTGTCCGAGTGATTCCTGCGCGTTCGATTCAACGGATTGGGTGGACTTAGATCAACTGCAGTAGCGCTGAGGAGGTTTATGCCGCCGGGACTGGACAATCTTAGACATATCGTTGTGCTGATGATGGAGAACCGGTCGTTCGATCATATGCTGGGATCTCTCACCGCAGTGGATCCGCGAATCGACGGGGTCACTGACCAGCTTAGCAATCCCGATACAACCGGTGCTTTGGTCAAGCCGCAACCGCTGGCGCAGTTTCAGGGACAGCTTGACCCCGATCCTGACCACCATTTTCCGGCGGTCGACCTGCAAATCTTCGGCGGAGATACTAGCCCCACCCGCGTGGCGAATATGCAGGGCTTCGTGAAGAGTTACTTCAACCAGCAGCAAGACGTGGGGCATTCGCAGAAGATCATGTATTACTTCACTGAGCAGCAGTTACCTGTGCTGACGACATTGGCGCTGGAGTTTGCGGTATTCAACCGGTGGTTCGCGTCGATTCCAGGGCCGACAATTTGTAATCGCGCGTTTGCGCACTATGGCACTTCGTTCGGCAGAGTCGACATGAATCTTCTGTATCTAAACGAGCCATTCAAAAGCATTTACGACCGGCTGATCAACGCAATTCCCAAACACACGGCGAAGCTTTATTACTACGACACTACCAGCTCGACCATGGAGATCACGAACCTGCTTGAGAACCAGCCGGAGCTGTTCGGCACGTACCCACAATTCCTGACTGACTGCAGCACGAGCCATCTTCCCGACTATTCTTTTATCGAGCCAAACTTTAACGATCACGACAGCGATAGCGGTGAAGAAGTGGCCAGCGATCAGCATCCCGACCACAACATCCAAGCGGGGGAGTTGTTCATTGCTTCGGTGTACAAGGCAATCAAGGCATCGCCACTGTGGCCGAACACGGCTCTGCTGGTTGTTTACGATGAGCACGGAGGAGTCTACGATCATGTCGTGCCACCGGCGTGCACTCCGGACCAATTTACGGCTTCAGCGAATGACACCGGAACTGGGCAGCCGTTTGCGTTTGATCGGCTGGGAGTGCGAGTGCCGGCGATTTTGATTTCGCCGTGGATTCCGAAGGGGACGGTGGTGGATGGCCGCGTCTTCGACCACGCTTCGATTCCGGCGACCATCACGAAGTTTTTTCTGGGCGACTACTCGCCGCGATCTCCGCGAGAGACGAGTGCCGACGTTTTCATCGAGCCGAACGTGGCGCCGGTCGATCCGACGCGCAATTTGCTTTCGCTCGCAGCTATGCGCGACGACTGCCCGGACTTTGACGTTTAGGTTTGACGTTCAGGACTGTCGCGGCCGTCGCGCCGCGCTGCGCTGAAGACATGACGAATGAAGAAGTGACAACCGACGGAGCGACGAGATGACTCTCATCCATGTACCAAGGCCGGATGTGAAGAGCGCGATGAATCCGAATCGGCCGGTGAATGCGCTGCTGAAGGCGCAGGTGCAGCATTTGCACGCCGCCGAAAGAAATCTTCCTCTCCGGCACCGAACTGACATTTACATCAATGCGATCAAGACCGAAGGTGAGGCCGCGGAGTATATCCGCCAGGTCACGGAGGCGATCCACGAAGCGCATGAGGCTGCAGCAATAAAGCGTGGGCGCGGGATCGCAATCGCCGCCGCCGAAGGGCTAGGCGACAAAGGGCCCATCCCGAGCAGGGGAAAGAAGAAGAGCAAAGGGAAGCGTGCGCGGAAGACTTAGTCCGTCGGCGCGCTTTTTTGCAGGAGGCGGTATGCGTCGGAGTGTAGTGCTTCTGCTGTGGCTTGTATCCACGATGGCATTGGCTCAGGAGGGGATGCTGCAGGCAGACTTCCGCCGCGAGGGCGAACGCGTTGCCGACGCTTGCCAGGGTTTCAACTTCAAGACCGTGCCCGGATGTGCCATCGAGCTATTCACCGACCACCCACTGCACATCGCGGCCGGGAGCATGCCGCCGCAGAACGGATTCGGTGTTGGCGTAGCGTTCGTGGCAGACAAGAACACGAAGAATTGGCGCTTGACTTGGGACGTGGATGCAGTCGGGTCGACGAACGCCTCGTGGCGGGCGGGCGGTTACATGAAGATGATCCACACGCCGCCTGTGGAGATACACGTCGTCACGCCGGTAGTTTCGCAACCTGGGGAAAAGACCGGAACGAAGCCTGCCAAGAAGCCGCGCATCAATCTTGTTCATCCCTACACGGTCGTTAATCTTTATGCGCAGTCGATTTCTCTGAACAAGATAAATTTCTACGGGCTCGGCAACGATTCGACGCAGGCCGGGGCCTCTGTGTTTGGCATGACCCAGACGATCGTTGGAGGCAGCGTCATCAAGCCGGTTTTTGAATGGCCGGCGATCAGCAAGCTGAATCTGGCGCTGCTCGGCGAAGTGAACGGGCGCTTTGTCAGCCTCAGAGGCGAATATGGACAATCCTTCCCGTCGATTGAAACTCTCTATAGCAATGCGACCGCTCCTGGCTTGAGCAGCCAGCCCGGATTCATCCAGCTGAGCGAGGGCTTTCGCATCAAGCCGGTATTCGGTGACCACCTTCAACTGAATTACCTGGCAAACTTTCAGCAGTTTTTTGCGCCGTCGAGTTCGCAGTATTCCTTTCGCCGTTGGACGACCGACCTGAACCACACGTTCTATCTGTACGGTTACACAGAAACCGCCCCCAAGAGCACCGACACGAATGGTCCCGACCAATGCGCACCCGCCAACGAAACTTGTGCGCCGGTTTCGCACTCGCGGAACTTAAACGGCTCGATCAACGTGCGCCTGCTGCTTTCTGAATCGATCGCGTCGGGGACCAGCGTGGTTCCGTTCTATTTCCAGCAGACGTTGGGCGGTGCGGACATTGACGGTGCCCCTTCACTGAGCAGCTATCAGGACTATCGCTTTCGCGCGCCGAACGTCCTGTTGCTGCAGGAAGACTTCGAGCATTCGATCTGGGGACCGTTTGGTTTCCGCTTCATGACGGATCAGGGTAGGGTAGCGCTCACTCGAGGAGACATCGGATTCGATCATCTGAAACATAGCTTCGCCACTGGGCTTACTCTTCGAGCCGGTGGTTTTCCCATGGTCTACATCATGTTCGCGTGGGGCGGGAATGAAGGGAACCACACAATCTTTAATATGAATACCTCGCTGCTTGGGGGGTCGGCTCGCCCTTCTCTGTACTAACGCTTGGGTCGGGAGAAATTATGGAACCGTGTGCGGGCACAACTTTGAGCCAACCGTCCTTTCCAGCAGACCTGCGAGAGCCCTGATAACAATCCTCATGATTAGCGGAAGTTTTTGTCGAAGTAGGAGCGTAGCGTTCCGAGGCGAAACATCACCATTGAGGCGGAACGTGCTTTGTTTTCGCGGACGCGGCCCATTGGCGCAAGATATCGACAAACGCAGTAGTGGCGCAGGAAAGTGTCCGGTCGCGGCGGTAGGCCAGTCCCAACTCGCGAAAAAGTTCCGCATCCTCCAGTTCAATCAGTTTGACTCTCCCGGACGCCACTTCGTCGCGCGCGAACGACGCGCTGATGATGGACACTCCCAGGTCGGCGGCCACAAAGCTCTTGATCATGCCGATGCTAGGTAGTTCCATGCGAACCTGCAGTTCGTCGCGGTATGGACGGAACAGCTTGTCCATGATCCTTCGCGTGTGGCCTGTCTTAGGCAGCAGCACGGGATGTTTGACGATATCGCGCACCGCCGCCGTTTTGTGCTTTGCCAGAGGATTTTTGGGGCTCACCATCAGCATCAGCTTGTCGCGGAAGATAGGTTGGATCTCGAGACTCGGAGACTGGATGGGCAAAGTGAGAATGCCCACTTCGATGGAGCCATTCTCCAGCTTCTCGGTGATCTTGTAGCTGAAGTTCCGGTAAATGTTGATCTGAACCGGCGGGTAACGCCGGCAGTATTCCGCAAACACCTCCGGCAGAACGTACAGGCAGGTAGCCTCGTTGGCGCCAACACGAAGCGTGCCGCGGGGTGTGCGGCTATGGTCCGCTACCGCCATCAAGGATTCCTCGCGCAGCAGTTTCAGCCGCTCGGCATAGTCAAAGAGGACTTGTCCAGCCGGGGTCAGCTTTACGGTCTTGCCCGAGCGATCGAGCAGTCGATCGCCATATTCCTGCTCCAACTGGCGGATTTGGGCGCTGACGGCTGACTGCGAGCGAAAAACTTTCTCTCCAGCGCGAGAAAAACTTCCCTGTTTGGCGACTTCCAGAAACGTGATGAGCTGATCGAAATCCATTGAGTTTATGCCCGGAATTATAACGGACGACGCCGGTCTCGCGGGAAATTAGGCTGAACCTGCCCCCGGAGCCGCAAAACCCCAAAAATTGCATCCGCTGTATCTAAATTCTGAATTGTACTTTCCGGCCAATTGAAGGTAACTAGGTGGTTGCGATTGTGTGTTCCTGAGCCGATGTGTGCGACAGCCCCGTCGCCCTTGGCGGGCGAAGTCCCAACTCAAGAACAACTGATTCGGCAGCGGCGAATTATGCCAATGCTGCAAACGTGCCCATAATGACGACGCGTCTGCAAAAACCGACTGGCCAAAGAACCACTGGCCCCCCTCCCGCTCAGGGTCTGTACCACCCCGCGCAAGAGCACGACGCCTGCGGGATCGGATTCGTAGCCAACGTCCGCGGCCAGAAAAGTCACGAAATCATAAGCCAGGGAATCAAGGTGCTGCTCAACCTGACGCACCGCGGAGCTTGTGGCTGCGACCCCGAGACCGGTGACGGCGCCGGCATTCTCCTCCAGATCCCGCACCAGTTCTTTGTGCGTGAGTGCGGCAAGTTGGGTTTCGAACTGCCTCTCCCCGGCGCTTATGGCGTGGGCATGACATTTTTGCCGGTGGAAAAGCATGAGCGCCTGCAATGCGAAGGGATTCTGGAGCGCATTATTCGCGAGGAGGGCCTGACGGTATTAGGCTGGCGCGATACGCCCTGCTTCGCTTCTGCCATTGGCCGCGTGGCGCGAGGTTCGCAACCGTACATCCAGCAGATTTTTGCGGGCTGTGGCGCGTTCACCGACGAAGACGCCTTTGAGCGGAAGCTTTATGTCGTCCGCAAGCGCGCCGAAAACGAGATGGCATCGTCTGGCATCGAAGATGCGAGTGTGTTTCATATCCCCTCGCTTTCTTGCCGCACCATTGTTTACAAAGGTCTGCTGCTCGCCCCGCAGATTACCAATTTCTATAAGGAGCTTTCCGATCCCGACGTGACCAGTGCGTTGTGCCTGGTGCACCAGCGTTTCTCCACCAACACATTTCCGAGCTGGCAGCGAGCGCATCCCTATCGCTATATCGCGCACAATGGCGAAATCAACACGCTCAAGGGCAACGTCAACTGGATGCACGCCCGCCAGTCTCTGCTGCAGTCGCCGCTGTTCGGACACGACATCAAGAAGCTCTTTCCGATCATTGCGCCCGATGGCAGCGACTCCGCCAACTTCGACAACGCCGTCGAACTCCTGTTGCAGTCGGGGCGCAGCCTGCCGCATGCCATGGCCATGCTGATTCCGGAAGCCTGGGCTGGTAATTCCCACATGGAGCCGGAGAAGCGCGCATTTTATGAATACCACGCGTGCCTCATGGAACCGTGGGATGGGCCGGCGGCCATCGCCTTCACCGACGGCCGAGTCATCGGCGCCATCCTCGATCGCAACGGCTTGCGGCCCGGGCGCTACGTGGTCACCAATGACGATCTCGTTATCATGGCTTCCGAAGCCGGTGTGCTCGACATCGAACCGGAACAGGTAAAGATGAAAGGCCGCCTCCAGCCAGGGAAGATGTTCCTGGTGGATACGGTCGAAGGCCGCATCGTCCCCGACAAAGAGATCAAGCAGCGGCTGGCTTCACGACAGCCCTACGCGCTGTGGCTCAAGGACAATCAGATCACGATGGATCAGTTGCCCGCGCCCTCGCGCATGCACCACCCGGACGCGGAAACTCTGCTTCGCCGGCAGCGCGCCTTCGGTTACAGCGATGAAGACTTGCGCATGATCCTCGGCCCAATGGCTTCAAAGGGCGAGGAGCCGGTTGGATCCATGGGGACCGACACTCCGCTCGCGTGTCTCTCCGACCGGCCGCAGTCATTGTTCAACTACTTCAAGCAGCTCTTCGCGCAAGTTACCAATCCTCCTATTGACCCGATTCGCGAAGAGATCGTGATGTCGCTCATCAGCTACATCGGAGCCGAGCGCAACATTCTTTCGGAGGAGCCGGAAAACTGCCACATGCTGAAGCTGGCTCATCCCCTGCTGACCAACATCGAGTTGGAGAAACTGCGCCGCGTCTCCACCGGAGATCTGCTAGCCATCACGCTGCCCGCGCTATTCCGAGCCGCCGAAGGAGAAGCGGGACTGAAGCGGGCGCTCGACGAGTTGTGCCAGCGCGCATCGCTCGCGGGCAAAGCCGGCTACACGCTGCTGATTCTTTCCGACCGCGGCGTGAACAAAGATTACGCTCCCATCCCCAGCCTGTTGGCGCTGGCCGCCGTGCATAATCTGCTGGTCCAGGAGGAGACGCGAACCCAGGTCGCCCTGATCACGGAATCGGGCGAGCCTCGCGAGGTAATGCACTTTGCACTGCTCAGCGGCTATGGGGCGAGCGCCATCAATCCGTATCTGGCATTGGAGAGCGTTGAAAGCCTGGCGCGGGGCGGAGATCTGGCCGACGGAGTAACCCCCGAGCTCGCCGTGAAGCACTTCATCAAATCGGTGAATAAGGGTCTGCTGAAGACCTTCTCCAAGATGGGTATCTCGACCTTACAGAGCTACCAGGGAGCGCAGGTCTTCGAGGCCATCGGCCTGAACAAAGAACTGGTCGTTTCTTATTTCGCAGGCACGGCCTCGCGGTTGGAAGGCATTGGCCTCGAAGTCGTCTCCCGCGAAGCGCAGTTGAAACACGAGCACGCATTCCGCCCACTGACCGAGTCCGAGACCGAACTCGCGGTTGGGGGAACTTACCACCAGCGCGTCAACGGCGAGTATCACCTGCTCAATCCGCAGACCATCAGCAAGCTGCAGCAGGCAGTGCGGCAGGAGAGCTTCCAGACCTTCCAGGAATACACCGACCTAATCGACAGCCAGAGCAGCAACATGGCCACGCTGCGAAGTCTGATGAAGTTGAAGAAGAGCGCCAAGCCAGTTCCGATCGAAGAAGTGGAGCCCGCCAAAGAGATCGTGAAACGCTTTAACACGGGAGCGATGTCATTCGGCTCGATCAGCAAAGAGGCGCACGAGACTCTGGCCATAGCGATGAATCGCATCGGGGGAAAGTCCAATACCGGTGAAGGTGGCGAAGATGAAGAGCGCTTCAAGCCGGATGCGAACGGAGACCTGCGGCGAAGCGCCGTAAAGCAAGTTGCGTCAGCGCGCTTCGGCGTCACCGCGAACTACCTCGTCAATGCCGACGAGTTGCAGATAAAAATGGCACAAGGCGCAAAACCCGGTGAAGGCGGCCAACTTCCCGGACACAAAGTGGATGAAGTCATTGCGCGCCTGCGGCATTCCATCCCCGGCGTAGGTTTAATCTCGCCACCGCCTCACCACGACATCTATTCCATCGAAGATCTCGCTCAACTGATTTACGACCTGAAGAATGTGAACCCGCAGGCCCGTATCGCGGTGAAGTTAGTCGCGGAAGTAGGAGTAGGCACCGTGGCCGCAGGCGTTGCCAAGGCACACGCGGATGTAGTCCTGATCAGCGGCGACAGCGGAGGCACCGGAGCTTCACCGCTGAGTTCCATCAAGCACGCTGGCATTCCATGGGAGCTTGGCTTAGCGGAGACGCAGCAGGTGCTTCTGTTAAACGATCTGCGCAGCCGGATCCGCGTACAGACCGACGGCAAGCTGCAGACCGGCCGCGACGTCGTGATAGCGGCACTGCTCGGCGCCGAAGAATTCGGTTTCGCCACCACGCCGCTGATTGCGATGGGTTGCGTCATGATGCGCAAATGCCATCTCAACACCTGCTCCGTCGGCATCGCCACGCAAGATCCCGTGCTGCGCACGCAATTCAAAGGTCAGCCCGAGCACGTCATCAACTTTTTCTTCTTCCTGGCCGAGCAAGTGCGGCAGTACATGGCCGATCTTGGCTTCCGCCACATGGACGAGATGATTGGCCGCGTCGACATGCTCGATGTCGAGCCAGCCGTGAATCACTGGAAGGGGCGCGGCCTCGATTTGTCGGCCATTCTTTATGATCCGTCCATGCCGTCACGTGTGGCTCGTCACTGTGTGCAGGCGCAGGACCACGGCTTGGAGCAAGCGCTCGATCATCAACTTCTCGTCCGATCGCAGAATGCGCTCGAGACCCTTACACCGGTCGTGATGAGACTCCCCGTGCGCAACGTTCATCGCTCCGTCGGAACCATGCTGAGCGGAGTGATTGCTCGCCGCTACGGGTCCGCGGGTCTGCCCGACGATACCATCCGCATTCACCTCGATGGATCGGCGGGGCAAAGTCTGGGAGCATTTCTCGCCAAAGGAGTCACTCTCACACTCGAAGGCGATGCGAACGACTACGTCGGCAAGGGCCTGTCAGGAGGGCGTCTGGTCGCTTTTCCGCCGCGACGTTCCCGTTTCGCGCCCGAAAATAATATTCTCATTGGCAACGTTGCCCTCTACGGTGCCACCAGCGGCGAAGCGTTTTTCAATGGAGTCGCGGGTGAGCGCTTTGCCGTTCGCAACTCCGGAGCGACCGCGGTGGTTGAGGGAGTCGGCGACCACGGCTGCGAATACATGACCAAGGGCCTCGTTCTGGTGCTCGGAGCCTGCGGCAGAAATTTTGCCGCTGGCATGAGTGGCGGTGTCGCTTATGTTTTCGACGAGCGCGGAGACTTCACAGAAAAGCGCTGCAATCTCGACTCGGTTGACCTCGAGCCAGTTTTCGAGATGCCGGCTTTCGGAGCGGAAGATGCTCCACTCGCCAAGGCCCGGCTTGCCGAAGCAAAGCTTGTCAAGAAGCTCGTCACCCGCCATCTCGGACTGACCGGCAGCCCGCGCGCCGCGTGGGTTCTCGACAACTGGTCCGAAGCACTATCCCGGTTCATCAAAGTGTTCCCTCACGAGCACAAGCGAGTGCTAGGCGTGAGCCGCCGGCGCCAGCCTTACATCCCGAGTCCGTCGGTCGCTGCGATGGCGCCGTCCGAGCAGGTGCAGCATGGGTAAGGACACCGGCTTCATGGAATACTCGCGTGAGCTTGCCCCGCGCCGTCCGGTCATGCAGCGCGTCAACGATTGGTTCGAAATCTATCTCGACTTTCCTGAAGCGAATCTTCGCACCCAGGGTGCGCGCTGCATGGATTGTGGCGTGCCTTTTTGCCAGACGGGATGTCCCGTCAACAATCTGATTCCCGATTGGAACGATCTGGTTTATCACGGACGTTGGAAAGAAGCGGTGCGCCAACTGCACGCGACCAACAACTTCCCGGAATTCACTGGCCGGATTTGTCCCGCTCCGTGCGAAGCATCCTGTGTGCTGGGCATCAATCAGCCGCCGGTCACGATTAAGCAGATCGAAAAGAATATCGTGGAGCGAGGATTTCACGAAGGCTGGATACATCCCGAACCTCCCAAATTCCGCACCGGGAAAAAAGTGGCCATCGTAGGTTCAGGCCCCGCGGGATTAGCCGCGGCCCAGCAGTTGTGCCGCGCCGGACATGCGGTAACTGTCTACGAAAAAGCGGACCGCATCGGTGGCTTGCTGCGCTATGGCATCCCGGAATTCAAGTTAGAGAAGCACGTCATCGATCGCCGCCTGGAACAAATGTCCGCTGAGGGCGTGAAATTCGTTACTGGCGCCGAGGTAGGCAGGAATGTCGCGGTCGAAGACCTGCGGCGCGAATTTGATGCGATTGTGCTCGCGGGAGGAGCCGAGTGGCCGCGCGATCTGAATGTCCCCGGACGCGATCTCAAAGGGATCCATTTCGCAATGGAGTACCTGCCGCAGCAGAACCGGCGCAATCTAGGCGATACCATCCCGCCGGAAACGGGAATCTTGGCGACCGCCAAGCATGTCGTCATCATCGGAGGCGGCGATACCGGGGCCGACTGCCTCGGAACCTGCCATCGCCAAAAGCCTCTATCCGTGCACCAGTTCGAGATCATGCCGAAGCCGCCCGATGACCGCTCACCGTCAACGCCATGGCCACTCTGGCCCATGCAACTGCGCATCGAAGGCGCACACGAAGAAGGTGGAGTGCGCGACTGGAGCATCGCAACCACAAAACTCACCGGCTCCAGTTCCGGCCACGTTCAGCAACTGCACGCCGTGCGCGTGGGGCCCGCGCCAAAATTCGAGCCGATCCCCGGCACCGAATTTACGATGGAAGCCGATCTGATTCTGATCGCGATGGGCTTTGTCGGACCAGTCCGCAGCGGAATGATCGATCGGCTCGGAGTGAAACTGGATTCGCGTGGCAATGTGGCCACGGACGAGAACTACATGTCGTCGGTGCCCGGAGTCTTCGCGGCGGGCGATATGCGTCGTGGCCAGTCTTTAGTTGTGTGGGCGATCGCCGAAGGCCGAAAGACGGCCGCGAGCGTAGACGCTTACCTGCGAACGCAGGCGATGCCCGCGATCGCTCCCGCAGTTTCCAAGCCCAAACAACAACTGATCGCTTCCTGAATTTCCCCTAACGCCCCGTCTGTTCCAGTTGAGTAGCCGCCGACTCGATCAACGCCGACTCATCCTGCAGCGCCTTCGAGACGCGCACGATCTCCTGCTCCGCTTCCCCATATCTTTTTTGCTCGATTCCTTCACGCACTCCCGGCACGGTCTTCACTCCATAGCCCGTATAAACGCCCGGAGCGTACAGCAAATGCGTGTACCACGGACGCCGCGGCAATCCGTCAGCATTGGTGAGCCGACGCTCGCTTTCAATCAGCTCCTGATTCAGAGCGCCGAGCCTCGCCGCCATCGCGTCGTCTCCCAAACTCGCCTGCTTCTGGGCTAACGCCTGCTGGTACCGTTTGGCGCTGCGCGTAAGCGACTCCACCGCGTTCTGCATCGGCGCAAAGTTCATGTGTGGCGGAACTTCTTCCCGCACCGGTGCCACCGTAGGGCGTCTCGGATCGAACGTCGCCTGGAACATTCCTTCATCCAGTTCCTGATTGCGCTCGCGAACCTCCTCCTGTTTGTCGGCAAGCAACTTCTCCAGATTCTTTGTGTACATCTCGGCTGTATCGGCGAGGTTTACGAAATCGAAAGGCAGCACTTCCGCATCCGCCAAACGCATCACCGATGTTCCCACGGTTTGCGCCAGAGCCCGGCCATATACAAAAGTCGTGTCGGAGAAATGCGTGTACCAGTAGAAATCGTCGTAAATGGAGTGATAGATGCCGCCATCGTCTTCGCCACCGTATGCCAAGTCCAGCGTGGCGATGCCGATGTGATCGAGAAACGCGGTAAAATCCGTTCCCGAACCGAGTGCTTCGATGCGCAAATCCGCGCGCTCCCGCAATTCCTTCGGCGATTCTTTGGGATCCTTTGCCGATTTCGCTTCCGCGATCTTGCTCAACTTAGCCCGCTGCCACACCGACATTTTGGTTTCCGGATCTTCGATGTCGCGCGCGACTCCATTGATGAATCGTTCCAGGCTGTGCGAGCCGCCCATCGTCAGAACGCCGCGGTCGTTGCCGTCCGTATTGATGTAGACGGCGGCATGTTCGCGCAACTCATCGGCGTGTGTCTCCACCCATTCCGTTGAGCCGAGCAACATCGGTTCTTCGCCATCCCACGCGCAATAGATGATCGTGCGCCGCGGCTTCCACCCTTGCTTCACCAACAAACTCAAACCCCGCGCTTCTTCCAGCAGAGAGACCTGCGCTGAGATCGGATCCTCGGCCCCGTTCACCCATCCGTCATGATGATTGCCGCGAATGATCCATTCGTCCGGAGCGACGCTGCCCGGAATCTTCGCGATCACATCGTAAACCGGCTTGATATCCCAATAAAATGCGACCTTCAAATGAACCTGCGCCGGTCCCGGCCCGACGTGATAGGGAATCGGCAGCGAGCCTCGCCACTCCTCCGGCGCCATCGGTCCCGCCAGCGCGGCCAGCAAAGGCTGCGCATCGCCATAAGAAATCGGCAGCACCGGAATCTTCGTGATGCTCTTGGCATCCTTAAGCGCCAGTCGCTTGGCGTCCGGAGTCGCGCCGACCCCAGGTGTCAGCGGATCGCCCGGGCTATTGGCGGCAAAATCCATGACGCTGCCGCGCTGCACTCCATCCGCGGGACGCATCGGGCCCGCCGGAAACACGTCGTCGCGCGTGTAGCCGTCGTCCTGCGGTTCCGAATAAATCAGGCAGCCAATCGCTCCGTGCTCGGCCGCAACCTTCGGTTTCACCCCACGCCACGAGTGCAAATACTTGGCGATTACAATCGCGCCCCTTACGGAAATGCCCAGCCGGTCGAGCTTTTCGTAGTCCTCGGGCAAGCCGTAGTTCACAAACACCAGCGGCCCGGTGACATCGCCGTCAATCGAGTAGGCGTTATACGTGGGCAATTGTTCCGCCTTCTGATTCGATGTCGGATCCACCGCCAGCGCAGGTTCTTCCAGCTTGGCCGTGAACTTTGTAGGCGCAAGCATCTCCAGCAAGCGAACCTTGGGCGTCGGAAACAGAACGTCGAACCTTTCGATGTGCGCGTCCAATCCCCACTCCTTGAAGTGGGCAAGAATCCATTCGGCGTTGTCCTTATCGTAGGCAGACCCCACATGATGCGGCCGCGCACTCAGCCGCCGCATATATTCACGCAGGTTCGCAGGGTCGGGGATAGCGCGAAACTTAGCCTCCCACTCGCGCTCGCTCTGACCGGCGCGGGGCGAATATCCGACCAGCGCGGCCTGATTCGCGCCGACTTGGTCGGCGCCGAAAGACAACGATGAGAATAGCGATGGAAACACCAGTGCAAAGACCAGAACAATCGAGGCGAACGGTCGCATGCAGCTCCTTTTTGCTAAAGGCTGCAATTATAGCCGCAAGCCAGATGGGGAGGGCCTCGACCCTCACTTCACAAATGTCAGCCCATGCGGTACCGCATAGGCAAATACATAGGCATAGAGCATGACGATAATTCCGACAATGGCTCCCAGCGCAACCGAATGCCACACCACAAATCGGAATATCGTGCCTTCGTTCCCGACTTGTTCGGTGGCTGCGGTGGCAATCGTGATGGACTGTGCGTCCACCATTTTTCCCATCACGCCACCTGCACTGTTGGCCGCGCACATGAGCACCGGATCGATCCCGAGTTGCTGCGAAGTAATGCGCTGCAAGCTCCCGAACAACGCGTTCGATGAGGTATCGCTTCCGGTCAGCGCCACTCCGAGCCAGCCGAGAAAAGTTCCGAAGAAAGGATAGGCCCAGCCCGTGCGCGTGAAAGCGAGTCCCAGCACCGCATCCAGCCCCGAATAGCGAGTCACGTAACCCAGTCCGAGCATGAAGGAAATCGCGATCACCGCCAGTCGCATGCGTACCAAAGTGTGCCAGAAAGTTTTTGCCAGTCGTCGCGGGCTCATGCCCAGCAGCAATCCCGACACGATCGCGGCCAGGAAGCATCCCGTGCCCGTTGCGGAAAGCCAGTTGAAGTCATACCGCGCTGCTTCCGGCGTCGGCTTCGTGACCACCGGAGCCGCGCGACTGATCGCGTTGTGCAGCACCGGCACATCCCAGCCCGGCGGGCCTGGCCGCACTTTTCCGTCCGGCAGAATGACCTTGAACGCCGGTGTAGTGGCCAGGTTTATGGCCAGCTTGATCTTAGGCAGACCCCACAGAAGGACGAAGAGCGAGAGGATGGCGAACGGCATCCAGGCCTTCAACACTTGGCCGGCCGGATAAGAGCGCGCCTTGGCATATCCGTCGAACTCCTTCGCGGCCCATTCCCCTCCGAACTGGTCTGTGATTGCTGCGGTCGGCGGGGGGAGGGGTGCTTCCTTTTGTTCATAGTCGAACCGAAAGATTTTCTTCGGTTTCCAAAAATGGAGGAAGGCCACAGTCGCCACGATCGACACTACGCCGCCCATAATATCCACGAGGTTGCTGTCCACATAGTTCGACCAGCAGAACTGCGTGATTCCGAAAGAGAGACCAACCACCAGAATGGCGGGCAGCACTTCAAACGTTTCGCTCCATCCCACCATGGTTCGCACCAGCCAGAACGGCACAATGACCGCGGTAAAGGGAAGGATGCGGCCGATCATCGCGTTAAGATCGGACTCCGGAAGCCCGCAAACAGCTGCCAGCGTATGCACAGGTGTACCGATTGCTCCCCAAGCCACCGGGGCCGTGTTGGCAATCAGATTCAGCGCCGCCGCATGGAAGGGCCGAAATCCGAGCCCAATCATGAAAGCTCCGGCAATGGCCACGGGCGCGCCGAACCCGGCCGCGCCCTCGATGAACGCCCCGAAGCAGAACGCCACCAGCAACACCTGCAGACGCCGGTCCGGAGTGATGCCGGCGATCGACTCCTTCATGATCTCGAATTGGCCGGTCTCCACCGAGATGTCATACAGATAAACCGCGGCGAGGACGATCCAGGCTATCTTCAGCAGACCGAAAGCAACACCGTACCCGAAACTCATGACTGCGAGCGTGACTGGCATTTTAAAGAACACGACCGCCAAGCCGGCCGCAGTCAACGCTCCAGCGATCGCGCACAAATGAGGTTTCACCTTGAGACCCGCGAGCAGCCCGAACAGGACAAGAATCGGCAGCGCTGCAACCAGGGTAGAAAGCCACCAACGACCAAACGGGTCATAGATCTGAGTCCAGTGCATGTGGTATCCCTCAGACTTCCGGTGAACAATGCGGACAAGAATCCTTCAGCAAGCCCGAAAAAGCAAGCGAAAATTCCGCAGGTCGCGAAGTTCCGAGGCGGCGAATTCTAATTCAATTGCCGCCAAATCCGCAGTGGCACTGCTCAGCAATCTCCCGTAACTGCCCACGGATGACGGGCCGAAGATGCTAAATTAGAAGGTTCATGTCCGCTCCCAACTCTCTCTTTGTTCGCGCCGCCAAGGCTCAGCCCGCCGAACGCACCCCAGTCTGGTTCATGCGCCAGGCCGGACGCTACATGGCGGAGTACCGCGCCATCCGCAAGCAATATTCCCTGATCGAGATCTGCAAAAAGCCGGAGGTCGCGGCTCAGGTCACCATTGAAGCTGCCGAGGTCCTCAAAGTCGATGCGGCAATCATCTTCGCTGATCTTCTTCTCCCGCTAGAAGTCATGGGATTGCCCTTTCACTTCGCCGCCGGCGAGGGGCCGAAAATCGAAAAGCCGGTGCGTACCGCCGAAGACGTTGCCCACCTGCGCACCGATCGTGCCGCCGACCTCGGCTACGTTGCTGAAGCCGTGA
>Ga0181532_10002934_pt1 | contig 15639 bp, 5 predicted proteins | sample PEATcosm2014_Bin_33_FD_119768 | JGI IMG/M metagenome (GOLD analysis project Ga0181532, IMG submission 119768) | Peatland microbial communities from MTU Mesocosm Facility, Houghton, MI, USA - PEATcosm2014_Bin11_30_metaG | ecosystem: Environmental > Terrestrial > Soil > Wetlands > Peat | place...
CAGCTCGCTCTCGAGCACGCCCGGCCAGCGTTCTTCGAAAGGCAGCCGGTTCCGTGTGTTGGGAATGATGCCCCAGGTCAATGAGTCGGCATACACAAGAATGTGGCGCATGAAATCCTCCCGTCCGCTCTCAAGTTGCGCATGCCACCCGGTAAGACTCGCGGGCGATTTCCCACTCCTCTTGCGTATGCACGACGAGCACGCGCACAGCCGATTCCGGCGCGGCAATGTCGGTATCCGGTGGGGATTGCGCGTTCTTCGCGGGATCGAGTTTGACGCCCAGGAATGCAAATGCCTCGACGGTCTGGGCGCGCACCTGCGGGCAGTTCTCGCCGACTCCTGCGGTGAACACCAGCGCATCGAGGCCGCCGAGGCTGGCGAGCATGGCGCCGATTTCCGAACGCAAACGGTGCACGTATACATCGAACGCCAGTTGCGCCCGCGCATCGCCGCGATCCATGGCCGCCAGCACGGCGCGCATGTCGCCCGAGACGCCGGAGACGCCGAGCAGTCCGGACTCCTTGTTCAGCACGCGGTCCAAGGCTTCGGCGCTGAGCCCGAGATGGCGCACCAGATGAATCACGATGCCGGGGTCGACGGTGCCGGAGCGCGTGCCCATCATGAGGCCTTCGAGCGGCGTGAAGCCCATAGTGGTGTCGATGCTGGAGCCGTCGCGGATGGCCGCCAGCGAGCAACCGTTGCCCAGGTGGCAGGTAATCATGCGCAGCGAGGCCAAGTCCCGGCCCAGGATCGCGGCCGCCCGCCGCGAGGCGTATTGGTGGCTGATGCCGTGGAATCCGTAGCGGCGGATGCCTTGGTCGACCCACGCATAGGGTCCGGGATAGACGTAGGCGGGCGGCGGCAGGCTGGCATGGAAGGCGGTGTCGAAGACGGCCACTTGCACGGCGTCCGGTCCCAGGATGCGTTCCATGGCTTCGATGGCTTCCAGTTCCAGGCGGTTGTGCTCGGGCGCGAAACTGGCCATGCGCGCGATGCCCGCACGCACTTCGGGCGTGATGCGGGTACTTTCGCGAAAGGCGCGCCCGCCGTGGACCACGCGGTGTCCGGCAACGTGGATCTCATTGCGGTGGGGCAGCATGGCCATGAGCGGATCGAGGGAATCGAGCGGCACCTTCACCGGGACGCTACGGGTGGTGACCGCGCCGCCCGCTTTGATTTGGATTTCGGCGGTACCGGGGTGGTGTTCCCAATCTACTTTCGCTTCCCATAGCGGGTTGGGCGCGGCGGCTTCTTCGTTGCGGGCAACGTCGTAGAGGCTGCTTTTGAAACTGCTGGACCCGCCGTTTAGTACCAGGATTTTCATCGGTTGGGCGGCGGGGCTAAAGCCCCGCGCGGGCTTAAGCCCGCCCTCCATCCAGCATCGCAGAAAAACGTTGCGATTGCGCTTCAACGGTGTTGGATCGTACGGGTTTGGCGATAGGGAAAACACCGGATAACCAAAGACAGTCTGTTATTTTCGAATTAACTACGGTTAGTATTGAATCACTGGCGTGTAGCATTAACCGCGCCTCAGAGGACCTTTTCCATGAACGCAGCCGGAACGAACCGCGGGACCATCCTGATTGTGGACGACGATCCGGGGGTGCTGGTCCTGATTCAGACCATACTTATGGCTGCGGACTACCGCGTACTGCTCGCCGCTGAGCGCGCAGACGCCGTCCGCATGGCCCGGCAGAAACACATTCACATCGACATTGTCTTGCTGGACGTACGCATTCCTGGAGTGTCCGGGACGGAATTGGCGGACGAGATTCTGTCGATTCGACCCGACGTTCGAGTGCTTTGGATGTCTGGTTTTGTCCACGAAGAGTTCATTCGCATCAAGATGCTCGATGGATATGCCGGATTCCTGTCCAAACCGTTGCGCCACGACGACCTGCTGCTAGCTGTGCAGCGAGTAATGGAGGGTGCGCCCCGCATTTGGGAGACACCGGGGTGTGAGGTCGAGCAGGCGATGACGGCTTAATGCGCGCGGCCGGTGCCCGGCGTGGCTCAAACGATCAGTCGCAGGCACAAAAAACGATGGCCTGCCCCACAGCTAGGTTACCAAGCGCCGTCTCTTATTCTCATACATCTGCGCGTCGGCGAAGCGCAGCAGGGCGTCCGGCCGGTCTCCGTCCAGCGGCCAGATGGCAACACCGGCACACGCATCGACCGAAAGCCAATGGTGGTCGAATTGGATGGGTTTGCGCAGCTCCTGTACAATCTTATCCGCAACCTGCGTGGCATCCTCGCTCCGGCCGAGCATGGGCAGCAGCACCACGAACTCGTCGCCTCCGATACGCGCCACCGTATCTCCGCGGCGCACCGTCTCGGTCATGCGCCTGGCGGCTTCCCGGAGAACCGCATCCCCGGCGGCGTGACCATACGTATCGTTGATTTGTTTGAAGCCGTCGAGGTCCAGATAGAGCATACCCAACCGGCGCCGGCCGCGCGAAGCCCGTTCGATCTCCTGGTCCAGACTTTCGTAGAGCAGCGCCCGGTTGGGCAAGCCAGTCAGTCCGTCATGCTGCGCGCGGTAGGCCAACCGGTCGTGCAGGCGGCGGCGGTCCAAGGCGAGCGCGGCAATGCTGCACCATAAGCCGAGCTGCGCGCCTTGCGCATCTCCGCAGGGCCGGTCGTCCCGGAAGAAGGCGGCGATCGCGCCGGCCGTGGCGCCGTCCACCACAATCGGCGCCGAACAGAACGACCGAAAGCGCGCATTTTGCCGGGACTCGATGAAGGCCGCCCAGGCCGGGTCGTCCGAGTACTCTCGGGCGGCACGGAACTCCGGACGGAACGAAACCGAGTGGATGTCTATTCTTCCAAAGACCTCCAACGGGCCGGCGGGCAGGGCGGGCGCCACCGAGACGCGCGGGCCATACGGGGCCCCCAGCAGGATCGCACAAACCGCGCCTTCGCAGTGTACCGCTACGGCATCGGCGATATGTTGGACGATGGGACCCACCGGCTCGTCCCGCGCGATGAGCTCGACAATCCGTTTGCTGTCCAGGTCCAGAGATTCGGCCGCGCGCGCTTGCCGCAGCGCGTCGCGGGTGGTCTGATGCGCGGCCTGCAACTGAACCGTCTGGGCGGTCAAAGCTAAGGTTTGAGCCCGGACGCGCTTGCGGAGGAGGCCCGCCCAGGCCAGGGCGGCAATCATGAGCAGCGCGGCTCCCGCCAGGACGGGGACCACCCGCTTGGCGGTCAACCACGGGGGCCGGCCCAGGATCGCCACGTCCGCCGGAGACCGCAGCAGCAGCCGGAACGTGCGCGGCACGATCAAGTCATGCGATTGCTCCGTTTCCACGGTGCAGATGCCGGTCAAGCGCAGGCGCGTGCCAGGCTCCAAAGGTTGGTCCGCTCCGCCGCTGGGCAGTTGCGCCGCGAAGATCGTGTCGCCTGCCTCGACCGACAGAACCTGTCCCGCCGGCCGTTGCACCCGGTCGACGAGTTTACCCTCAATCTGCACCAGTTGACCGTCAAGGTCGCCTTTCATGGCCTCCAGAGAGGTAACGGGCACGGGTGCGGGCGGCTGGCCGCGTTGCAGTCGTTTCACCCGGGCTCCGCGCAATGCCGGGCTGAAGCCGGCGATTCCCGGAAAGCCCACCACATCCACCAGATCGCCCACGGCCAATCCCTCTGCGTCGTGATCCTGGATCATGACCCCGCCGGTCGCATCGCGAAGCCAGGTACACCCGGACCGATTGGGGTAGGTTACCGTTCCCCGAAGCCGTACGCAATGTCCCATATCGCTCGCCCGCGAAAACTGCAGGAGATCCGCAATGGGGGTTATGGCCATGGAGAAGGGATCCGCGGAAGGCTCCCGCAGCACGCGAATGCATTCTGCTCCGGGCACGAACATCTGGATGCCAAGCATTTGATGTTTCCCATTGAACAGCGCGCCACATACGCCGCGCAGCTTCACGTCGGCGTCCAACAGATGCGCCAGAGACTCGGCAGAGGCCAGCACGTGGGCCTTATATGTGTTGCTGCCCCACGCGAGGGTCAGCAGGGAGTCCGCCCTGCTCGGGGCGACGCGCTGGACGACGCCCTCCAATTCGATGAAGTGGCAGTCCTCGCGGCCCCAACTGACTTGTCCAAAGTGTGGGGTTGTAGGCGCCGGCAAGCCCGGGTGGCCGAGAACTCTAATGCGGGCTTCGGCCACGTCGGGGGCAAAATCCGCTGTGGTCACTCCGGCGACATCCACTTCGTCGCCCGCCTGCATCGACGTGGTCTCTTTTTCGCTCAATTCAACAAAAATGCCATCGCTCGAATCCTGCACAAAAAGGAGGTGGTCGCCAGGATCCGAGTAGGTGACCACGGCGCGCAGGTGAACCGGGTAGGCGCGTGCTGCGGCGCTCAACGGCAACTGGTGTACTCCGAGCGCAGTCGTGAGCGTGGAACCCGAGGCAGGTGTTTGGCCCCGGTCTTTGACCTCGACGCCGTCAATAAGCACCGCCCGCTCCAGGACCGGACCCTCGTGCCGCCACACTAGAAAGCCTCCCACGTCAAGCGCTTTGGCGTTAGGGTCGGGGGCGAACTGCCCAATGCGGACGGCGATCTGCCCGGTTTCGTCCCTGACCGCCATACCGCCTTGGGCTGGCGTGAATGGCACCCCCCGCACGCGCACGCGGTGGCTTGGCGAACGGGCCGGACCGAGCGCCAAAAGGGCGCCGATTTTACTGACGCGCAAGGCTGCCAGCGGTGTTGCCGGGTGCGTCCTCCGGAGGTCGCCGGGGCCGGCGATCCAAAGGGCAGAGCGCGTGACGCCGCCGTCCGAGGATTCGGCCAGCACGCCGCTGGCGCGCACCTCCGCATCGATCCACTCTTCGTTCATCGACGCCAGCGGCGCGAGAACCGTGGCCCAAACGGTGGCGTTTCCCGCACGGATTTCGAAGGTCAGCAATCCCGGGCGTTCGGGACCGACCGACTGCACTACTCCCGCAACGGCCACTCGTTGGTACGCATACGCCGGGTCCTGCAAGTTCGACGCGGAAACCGAGACTGAGGGCGGCTGCACGCCGGTGCCGATAGCCGCCAGGCGCGCTTCGACCATCGCGGGGGCGGGACCTCCGGAAGAGGCCAGGCCGGCGGCCTCTACCCGCCAGCCGGTGGCCGGCAAGATCTGTCCAGGCGCCAGGCCGACCCGGATTCCGCCCGTGGAATCCTGAACGAAACAATAACTGGAATTCCCGTCGAAGTAGGTGAGGACACCCTGGATGCGAACCCGCACTCCCGATCGGACCTGTGCCGCCGAGAGTTGGCGTACCTGGCTGGCGCTGGTCAGGACTGTCCGGTGAACGTCCGGCGCACAGCCGCAGATCGCCAGTGCGGCCGCTAAAAGCGGCGCCAGCCGGCCGGAAACCCCAGGCTGGGCATTTCCACTAGCGACGGTTCGGCACACGCATAACACTCAATAGTTAATCGGCACAATGCTTTCAGACCTGTTGCCTGGGCAATTCAGTTGCACCGTGGGGCAGACGATCGTTTTATGTCGTCTGCCAAGTGCTCCCCGAGGACGGCAGACCACAAAGTGCGATGGTCTGCCCCACCAAAGCCACGCGGCGGTTCCGTTTGAAAAAGTCTACAATTCCACTCGCGAATCCAGGCTTAAGTACCTTTCCTTCCTGAATTCCCAAGTGGCTTCAGTATGAAATATCCAAGGATATGATGAATTAAATCGCTGGCTGCGGCTATAATCTGAAGCGTCATGTGCCGAGTTTTTCAGCACCCATGAGTTTGCGGCCTGACCGCGACGACGCTCGATCCGCCATGTTGCTGAATCCGAATTCTCCCGAAACTGCAATGGAGCTTGGGAATGCCAGCGCAGTCCTGGATCTGCGCGGCCGCGTTACCGGCAGGCTGATCAAAGCATCCCTGTTGGGTGGCGTGGCTTGGTTTGCTTATCGACTTGCGCATCCAATCGTATCCCACGAGGCGTTTCAGGAGTCCGCCGTGGCGACCATCGCTTTCCTGGCTCTGGCCTTGACCGTGGCCGCCTGGGCTGCCATGCGCCAACAGGCGGATCTGGCCGCGCACACCCACGCGCAATCCGCCCGGGATCTGGGCGCGGAACTGGAGAGAGCCGGCCTGGTGGGGGCCATCGAAGAGGCGTCCGACGCCGTGGCGATCGCCGATCGCGCGGGAACCATTCAGTATGTCAATCCCGCCTACACCAGGATGACCGGCTACGGCGCCGAGGAAGTCGTCGGCCATCGTCCCAGCCTGGAGAATTGGGGGCTGGGTCCCGCATTCCACCGCCGGGCGCGGCGGACCGTCCGCGCTGGAAACGTCTGGCGCAGCGAGGTCGCCAACCGGCGCAAGGACGGCTCGGCGTACATCGAGGACATCACCGTCGCGCCGGTGCGGGATGCCGATGGCGCCATTCGAAGATACATTGCCATCCGGCGCGACATGACGGCCCGCCACGCGGCGAACGAAACCAAAGCGTTCCTGGCGTCCATCGTGGAATCCTCCGACGACGCCATTATGAGCAGCACTCCGGAAGGCGTCATTCGGAGCTGGAATCGCGGCGCGGAGCGGCTCTACGGGTACCGCGCGGAAGAAGCAGTGGGAAAGCCAGTCTCCATGCTGGCCCCCGGCGACCAGCGGGCCAGCCTGAAATGGATCGCGGAGAAACTGCAGCGCGGCGAGAGCGTCGGCCAGGTTGCAGGCGTGGGATTGGCCAAGGACGGCAAGCGGGTCGATATTTCGATTTCAGCCTGTCCCATACGGAACGCGGACGGACAGATTACCGCGTGCGCCGCCATCATGCGCGACATCACCGCCCTGGTACAGGCGCAAGAGGCCAGGGCCCTGCTGGCGTCGATTTTGGACTCGGCCGACGCCGCCATCTTCGGCGCCGCGCCGGATGGCGCGATCCTGAGTTGGAATAAGGGCGCCGAGAGCATGTATGGCTACCGCGCCGGGGAGGTATTTGGGAAGCCCATCTCCATGCTGGCGCCCGCCGCCGGCATCGGCGAAATCTTCCAACTCGTGGACCGCATCGGCCGGGGCGAAACCGTCTCGAAATGGGAGACGGTCATGGTGAAGTCCGGCGGAGGCCAGATAGAGGTCTCGCTGACGATGTCCCCGGTTCGCAATGCCGCCGGGAAAGTGGTGGGATCGTCCATCATCGCGCGCGACATCAGCCGCCGGCGGCGCGATCGGGAGGCTCTCCAGCACAGCGAGGAGAAGTACCGGTGGCTGGTCGCCAACCTTCCCGATGTCGTCTGGGTGGCCGACCAGGCAGGCCAACCGGTCTTTGTCAGTCCCAACTGCGAGGGGTTAAGCGGATACACGCCCGAGGAGGTCTGTCAACCGGCGTTTTGGATGAATCGCATCCATCCCGAGGACCAGCCGCAGGTGGCGGCCGCCTATCGGGCGCTTTTCGAACAGGACCGTCCCATCGACATCGAATACCGGCTTCTGCGGAAGGATGGACAATGGGCTTGGCTCCACAGCCGCGGTGTAAACGTTCATGAACGCGACGGCAAGCGCTATTGGGACGGGCTGCTCTCCGACGTCACCGAGCGCAAGCGCATGGAACAGAAGCTGGCGCATCAGGCCACCCACGACCTGTTGACCGGCCTGCCCAACCGGAGCGTCTGCGAAGACCGGCTGGGCCAAGCCTTGGCGCGCGCCCGCCGGCAGCGCGGGATGGCAGCGCTTCTTTATCTGGACCTGGACCGCTTCAAACGCATCAACGACACACTGGGGCACCTGGCCGGGGACACTCTGATCCAATTGGCGGCCGAGCGGTTGGCCGGTTGTCTGCGCGAGTCCGAGACGCTCTCGCGCAGCGGCGGCGACCGGTTCATGCTGATCCTCAACGACGTCGGCGCGCCGGAAGACGCCGTACACGTGGCGGAGCGCATCCTGGAGAGTCTGGCGCAGCCGTTTTCGGTGAAGGGCCACGAGGTATTTCTGGCCGCCAGCATCGGCATCGCGCTGTACCCGCGGGATGGTGTGGACCTGCCCGGCTTGCAGCGCGCGGCGGACAGCGCCCTGCACGCGGCCAAGCGCCAAGCGAAGCGGCGTATCCAATTGTCCAACCCGCAAATCGGCCAGGAGGCCAGCCGCCGCCTGGCCATCGAAACGGAACTTCACCATGCCTTGGAGCGCGACGAAATATCGGTGCATTACCAGCCGCAGTTCGATCTGGCCACCGGCCGCGTGGTCGGGTTGGAGGCGCTGTTGCGCTGGGACAATCCGAAGCTGGGGCGCGTCCCGCCGTGCGTTCTGATTCCGATAGCCGAAGAGAGCGGGCTGATTGTGCCGATCGGGGCCCACGTATTGCAGGATACCTGCCGCCAGGGCAGGTTGTGGCGGGACGCCGGCTATGGTCCGCTCCAGGTGGCGGTGAATACTTCAGCGGTGCAATTCGCGCGGGGCGATCTGGCCGAGACGGTGGCGGCTACGCTGGCCCAGACGGGCCTGGAGGCGTCGCACCTGGACCTGGAAGTCACCGAGAGCGTACTCATGCAGGATATCCGGGAAACCGCCCGCCAGCTTAAGGAATTGAAGCAACTGGGCGTCAGCGTTTCGCTCGACGACTTCGGGACCGGCTATTCCTCTTTGAGCTACCTGGAAGAACTGCCCATCGACAACCTGAAGATCGACCGGCGGTTTGTGCAGCGGATGAATGGCGTGGACAATACCCGCACGCTGGTCGAATCCATCGTAGGCCTGGCGCACAGCCTGGGCATGCGGGCGGTCGCCGAGGGCGTCGAAACCGCGGCGCAGCTCGAGCACCTCAAAGCCATGGGATGCGACCGGGCACAGAGCTACATGCTGGCCGGACCCGCGCCGGCGCTTTGCATTCAGGCGCTGTTGGCCGCCGGTGGGGCAGACGATCGTTTTATGTCGTCTGCCAAGCGCTCCCCGAAGACGGCTGACCACAAAGTGCGATGGTCTGCCCCACCAAAGTGAACAGCATTGCGGTTTATTGCCAGCCTACGTTAACGCCCTGGATGATGTGGTAGACGATGTACAGCGCATCTAAGCCGCTGGGCGTGGTCATCGCCGGGCAGGTGCTGGCGGGACCGCCACTAACACTGCTGCACGCGCCGCTGGCCGGCCCCACCAACAGCTCGCCTGGCGGAACGAACGCCTGGCTCTTGACGGTAGACGGCAGCGACTCAAGCACATAAGCCGGAATCGTAAACGATCCTTGACCGACCGCAGCGATGCACTCCGCCAAAACACCGGGAGGCCCGGTTTTCGAGGGCACGCCCGATTGGAGCGTCGAAGAGACCGCCGTGATGTCCACGAAACCGTTAGGATCGCCCCCGCTCCAGGTGATGGTGAGAGGCGTGGTGCGGTCGATCGGACCGGCCGTCACGCTGCTCTGATTGGTCCAACTGAACGACGCCGCGGCTTGTGACACAGTAATCGGCGCCGATATCGGACCCACGACCGAGCCGCCCGCGCCGGTCACCGTGTAGGCGAACGTGGAGTCGGCGAAAGCCGGAGACGGACTCAGGAAGAATGGAACACCTTTGTCGGTGCTGACCGGGCAGCCCGACGATACCAAGCCGAAGCTGACCACCAACTGGCAGAGGCTGTAACCCCCCACCAGATCGTAGCCCTGGTTGGTGGGCACGGATTGGGTATTGTTGGGTCCCTTTACGCTCAAGTTGGCGCCGGCATCCAACGTTGCCAAACTGTAAAGAGCGGGATCGGCGGGCGGCGGGAGCGGGACACCCTGGAACGGGGTGACTGTGCAATTACCCACCGAGGGCGCCAAGGCGAAGCCCTGGTAGCTCTGGAGCGTCGACGCGGGGAAAGTGCCGAAGGTCGCCGAAACCTCGTCGTTGTCCCATTGGACGGTGCCCACGAGCGGAACGCCCGACAAAGTTAAATAGTTGCTGAGCATGAGGATGCCGCCGATGTTCGCCTTGGCTGCGCCGCTCTGCACCTTAGTTGCAATATCGTTATAGTTGATGCCGTCTTCGTCGCTGCAGGTCCCGCGGTTGGGATCCACCGCCAAGCTGGTGAAGTTCGAGATCACCGGCGTGGCTCCCCCTGTCTGCACGGCCACCTGCACGTAACAGCCCTGGACGCCGGGCGGCACGATGAAGTTGATCTGATCCAACCCGGTGAAGCCCGAGCGGCCGGCGTAAGCAACGCTAGCCTGGAAACCGCCTACCCACACCACCGGACATGCCGCGCCCGGGCATAAATTGACTCCGATCGGCAGAGCCGTTGCCTCGGCGGAGACGTTCGAAAAGGCCGCCGTGCCCAACCCCGTGCCCCAAAGAATTCCGTAGTCGACGCCAGGCTTAACAGTGTGGAAGGGCGACAGCAAATTGTAGCTGGCATCCATGATGGTCCCCGGACCGGTACCGGAAGCGTTGTCCGCGAAGACCCCGAAGGATGTCGCCACTACCGTGATGGGAAATGTGGGGCCGGTCGTTCCGTTGAAGGTGACCGAGACGGTACCGGTGCCAATGGGGGTGGTGGAAGGCAGCACCGCATTGATCTGATTAGCCGAGGTGTAATAAATATAGGCCTGAACAGCCGCACTGCTTCCGATCGTGACGTTCACGGAAGTTCCCCCGTTCGCGGGGAGCGTGGTCGGCAGCGGCCAGGGAGCCCAGACCGCCGCGGTAGAGGGCCCGATCTCCTGGCCCGCGGCACCGGTGCCGAAGATGGTGAAAAAAGAACCTTGGGCGATGCTGGAGTTCTGCAACGGGGGGAAGGCGTAGCTGGCCGAGTTGAAGACCCCGGAGATGGTGGGTTGCGCGGCTGCGGAGGCCGCCAGCAGCCCCAACGTCAGGACGATTGCAAATAGAGTTTTCACGTGTGTGTGTTTCCTTTCCGTAGGATACAGTCTATCACCACTAAACCCCTGGTTGTCGTGCAGGATCGCACGCCCCAGGTTGCGGCCACCGTCCTGGTTCCAGTACTACTGGTAATGGAACCCGATGTTTCCAGGCCGGTTCCAAAGTGCTTTTCAATCCTTTACACTAACGTAGTTTGGGCCGGTTTGGATTATCATCGAGTAATGCCGGTGCTTAACCGTTTTGGGGAAACCAGAAATCCCAAAAAACGGCCAAGCACCCTAGTAATACCGGTGGCCGGACCGGTTCGAGGAGAGCGAAACGTGGCGACAAAGACGTCTTTATTTTTATTGGTGAAGTTGCTAGTGGTGTTGTGCCTCTGCCTGGGCGCGGCGGGAGGCTTGCTGGCGCAGCCGCAGTTGACCGTGACGATCAACGGCACGTTGGGACCATGGATCGGCGGTAGCGGCTGGATAACCAGCGCAAAATACGTCTCGAGCCCGGGCTTCACCGCCACTGGGGCCAAAGGCACGTTCTGCGTGATTAGCTTCAACGGGACGAACACTGCCATTGCCGCCGCGAGGGTGACACTCAGCGCCACCAACACACCCAGCGTGGGGACGGTCACAATGCTGGGCTACGGCAGTGGGTACAACGGCAACCCAGCCCCAACAGCGGCGACTGCAATTTCTTCTTATACCAATCCGACGACTAATAAGACCACCACCCCCACCGCCACTTGCAGCGGTACGGCCAACGTCACGACCGTCGTCGACGACTCGGTCGGCCTGAACGGTGGAACGTTTACGGGTACCACAACCGTCGACACCGTGGGCATAAGTTATACGGGCGCGACGAGTTCGTATCCCGTGAGCTTCAACGCTGCCGTTCCTGCGTTTCCGTCGGGGTTAACCTGTCCCAATACGACCTACACAGCCCTTCCGACCGCGACCGTTGTGGTCGGCAGCGGCAACGATACGGTGTCCTTGAGCGGGTGCACTTTTGCCGCGGCAGGGGGGGTGACGTTCTCATCGGACGTGGCGTTGGCCGGCTTGCCGGCAGCGGTGCCGCTGGCGTTCCCATCGACACCCCTGATCGCCTCCGCCAGCAGCGCAACGTACACCCCAACGGGCGCCGGATTGACCTTTCTCGGCGATGAGACCATTCTGGGCATTAGCGGCGCCATCGCGTCAGTGTGCGGCACCGGGGCCAACGCCTGCCCGACGGAGAGCCTGTCTCCCGCCGGCCCGCTCGCGTTCGCGGCCGTAATCGGTGGCGTCGCGCCATCGCCGCAGAGCGTTACGGTGAATAGCTCGCCCACGGAAGCCGAGGCTTATGCCGTGACCACGTCGGCCGGTTGGCTGACCGTCAACGGGGTCCCCGCGACCGGCGGGCAAATCGGCGGATCGTCCGGGTCGTTCAACATTGGCGTGAATCCCTCGGGGCCGGGGCTGGTTCCGGGCCTTAATACCGGCACGGTCTCCGTTTATACTGCCGCTTCCAATTCGCCGCAGACGGTGACCGTGAACCTGACCCTCACGCTGCCGAACCTGGTACCTTCGCCCGGTTCATTCACCTTCAATTCCGTGAATTCGTCCTCACCGCCATCGCAGACCCTCAGCGTGACGACGTCCACAAATTCGAACGTAGCGTTCACGGCCACGCCTTCGAGCACCGGAAACTGGCTGTCGGTGTCGTCCACCAGCGGCACGACGGGCATTACCACGATTACGGTCTCCGCCGATCCGACCAAAACGTCTGCCGGCATCAACAGCGGATTCATCACGCTGACCTCCGCCGGCGCCGCGAATAGCGGGCTGCAAGTGCCGGTGACGTTTAATGTGACCAGCGTTCCAACGCCTTCGAACCTGACGTTTACCGGCACGGCGGGGGGGGCCAATCCGCCCACGCAGCCGCTGAGCGTGACCAGCACGGGTCCCGCGGTTTCGTACACGGCCGCCGTCACCAGTGTGTCCCCGTGGCTTTCGGTTGCGCCGGGCAGCGGCACCACAAACGGCGCGGCCCAGACGGTTTCCGTGAATACGGCCGGCCTCACATCCAGCGGCAGTCCTTACAGCGGCACCATCACGGTCACTCCCGCCGGAGGCGCCGGCATCCCGGTGACCGTTACGCTGACGCTGACGTCTCTGCCTTCCATGGTGCCGCCCGCCTCTCCGCCCGCCTTCACTTCAAATGCCGGCGCGGTGCCTGGCAGCCAGACGCTGACGGTCACCAGTTCCACCAGCACGGCGATTTCATACACCGTCGCCGCCAGCACCAACAACGGCAGCGGCGCATGGCTGCAGGTAGCGCCTTCCAGCGGCTCCACGTCGGGTAACGTAACGGTATCCATCAACTCGAGCGTGCTGAGCGGCTTGGCCACCGGAACCTACACTGGCCAGGTGGTCTTCACCTGCTCGGCGGGCACCTGCGGCAACCCCAGCGGGCAGCTCAGCGTGCCGGTGACCCTGACGGTAACCGCCGCGCTTGCGTCACTACCCGCTTCGCTGACCTTTAATTACACGATCGGCGGCGGCACGCCGGCTTCGCAACCGATTACGGTGACCAGCAACGGCGCGGCCATCACCTACACTGCCGTGGCTGCCACCACCACCGGCGGCGCATGGCTCGCGGTTTCGCCCGGCAGCGCCACCACCTCCGCCTCGTCCCCCGGAATCACAGGCTCGGTGATCGCGGCGGCCCTGGCAGGCTTGACGCCCAACTCCTATAAGGGCACCATCACGCTGACCTCGGCCGGAGCAACCAATAGTCCGTTCACCATCCCGGCCACTTTGGTGGTGGCCGCGGAGCCCACGCTACAGGTGTCGCTGAACTCGCTGACCTTCAACATGGTGGGGACGGGCTCGCTCCCGGCGGCGCAGGGTCTCACGGTGAGCGCCAGCAACGGCAGCTCCATTCCGTTCAACATTGCAGTGGCCACCAGCGGCGGCAGTTGGTTGTCCGCGCCGGCCAGCGGAAACACCTCCAGCGGCGGCATCAGCGTCTCGATTCTGGCCAACAGCCTGACGCCGGGCACTTACAACGGCACGCTGACTATCACTTCCCCGCAAGCCACCGGCTCGGCGGTTGTGAACGTGCAGTTGATCGTCAACAGCATTGCTCTGTCTCCTGCTTCGATCACTCTTAACTACCAGCTTGGCAGCTCGCAGAATACGGTTACGCAGAATCTGGCGGTCTCCAGCAGCTTGCTTCCTCCGGTGAACTTGGGCTTCACCGCGACGGCCAGCGTCAGCACTCCCACAGGCGGGACCTGGCTCTCGGTGGGCCCAACCGGCGGAACCACGCCGGCCAACCTGACTGTTACCGCGACCCCTGGCGCGCTGGGGGTGGGCAGCTATAGCGGCACCATCACCGTCTCCTCCGGCGGGGCTACGTTCTCCGTGCCGGTGACACTGGCCATCGCGGCCTTGCCGTCATTGACTACCGCGCCGAATGTTCTGCCGTTCAATTTCACTATTGGCGGCAGCCTGCCCGCAAATCAAACGGTAACCGTGGGAAGCAACGGCGCGGCGCTGAGCAGCGTGTCCGCCAGTACCACCACGCCCTGGCTCACCATCGTCTCCCAAAGCGGCACGACGACGCCGTTCAACGTGGTGGTCGGCTTGAATGCGGCGGGACTGGCGTCGCTCACGCCCGGACCCTATAACGGCAGCGTTACCATCACCGCCCAAACGGGGACAGCCAGCAACAGCCCGCTGAGCTACCCGGTTACGCTGACTGTGTCCGCCCAGCCGACTCTTACAGTGACGCCCACGCCGTTGACTTTCAGTGGTATGGCAGGCGGAGCGAATCCGTCGGCGCAGACTCTCACCGTGAACGGCGCCAACGGTACCATCGCTTTCGCCGCCGCGGCCAGCCCTAGCGGCACATGGCTTTCCGTCGCGCCCACCAGCGGGAGCACCAACACCACCCTGCAGGTTTCCATAAATACCACTGGCCTGGCAGCCAATACCTACAACGGCTCGATCACGGTAACATCGACAACGCCCGGAGTATTAAACAGCCCAACGGTCATTCCAGTTACACTGACACTGACCGCCAACTCGCTGACCGCGTCTCCCACGCCGCTCAACTTCACTTATACGTTGGGTGGCGCCGCGCCCGCAGCGCAGACGCTCAATGTCGGCAGCACGATAGCGGGATTGAGCTTCACCGCCGCACCGGGCGCCAGTTGGTTGGCCGTCACTCCGGCAAGCGGCACCACGCCGCAAGCCCTCGGCGTCTCGATTGTGACCACCGGCCTGACGGCGGGAACTTACCACGCCAACGTTACTCTAACGGCCGCGGGCGCGGGCAACAGTCCCTTGACCGTGCCGGTGAACCTGACGGTGAATGCCGAGCCGTCGCTGATCGTAAACCCAACCATGCTGTCGCTGAATTATACGACTGGCGGCGCGCTTCCCACCGGGAGTGTGGCCGTCTCCACCTCTAATAGCGCCAGCGCGGCGTTCTCGCTGAGCGCCACTACCGCCACCGGCGGTAACTGGCTGCAATTCTCGCCGGCCGGCGGCACGTCGCCTGCCAGCTTCCTGGTAAGTATCGCTCCGGGCAGCCTGACCGCGAATACTTACACCGGCACTATCACTGTCTCGGCCCCCGGATTCACTTCGGCTACCGTCGCGGTCACCCTGGTAGTCACGCAACCGAAGGCCGTGATCCAAATCACCGGTAACACTTTCTTCTCCCTCGCCAACACCGGCGCTCCCGCCACCAGCACGCTGGCCATCTCGGCATCGGACGGTTCCACGCAAGCGTTTACCATAGCCGCAGCGCCCAGCCAGAACAATTGGCTGACGCTGAGCCCCACCAGCGGAACTACGGGAGCTACGCC
>Ga0181532_10002936_pt1 | contig 15636 bp, 11 predicted proteins | sample PEATcosm2014_Bin_33_FD_119768 | JGI IMG/M metagenome (GOLD analysis project Ga0181532, IMG submission 119768) | Peatland microbial communities from MTU Mesocosm Facility, Houghton, MI, USA - PEATcosm2014_Bin11_30_metaG | ecosystem: Environmental > Terrestrial > Soil > Wetlands > Peat | place...
GCTCCTTTTTCATTCCTTTGGCTGTTTTGATGTCCGTATTGATGGCTGTTCCGGCTGGTGCTGCGCTTCCTTCTGCTGCCGGGGCGGACAACGTGCATTGCACCGATGAGGGTAAATCGGCTCCCGTTAACTCGGATGCTGCCGCCCAGGCCGCGGCTAATGAGAAGTGTCGCAGCAAGCATCACCACCGCTTTGTGCACAACGGCCCATTTGACATTGCTTCCGGGACCTACACTGGCGATACTCTCCGCGGGCCCACCGTGGTGAAGGCTGTGAATCTCAATACGATTCGATACAGCTATCAGTTCGGGAGCGCGATTACTATCAACGCCGCGCCGAATGTTTGGAGCGGGTTGACAGCGTTGGCGACGACGAATGCTGCTGCGACTCCTACAGTTCCGGCACCGGCGCCGCCTAAGCAGGGCGATTTGCAACCAGCAAACGGAGGAGGTAACGCTACGCCTAAGGTCGTTACAGGAAAGCCTGATGCGTTCGATCCTGTAAGCCAAGCGATGACGGCAGCGATGACGGTCATTAATGCCTTTAGTGGCAAGACAACGACAGACTTTACTTCGAACATGAAGACTTATGTTGGGGCGATTGCGGCCTTCAATAATGACGTAAAGACACTGCACACCGAGCAGATTACTGCGAATCAGGCTCTTGGTCTTGTGACGCAGGGTGGGTCTGCCTTGACATTGTATCTTACGTTCACCTCGGATAAGTCTGACGACCTGATAGCAGCGACCGGCAAATTGCTCGATTCCCAATCGGTTTTCACCGCCGGGACTGTGGCTGCGTGGCCGAAGCCGGCCATGATCGCCGATCTGCAGAACTCGCTTGCCACGGACGCGACCAACCTCACCAACCTTAGCGCGCAACTGACTGGCTATGCTCCTGGGGAGCTGGTTGTGCTGAAGGCTGCCGAAGCCAGCATGACCCTAAGCCTTAGCCAGTTGCAGGCTGCGGAGAAGACGTATGAAGGTACTCCCAGCCCGGATGCAACAGCGTCCAAGAAGGAGCAGGCCGTAGAGAGCGATCTCACGGCCCAGATTACTCTTGCGCAGGCCGATGAGGCGTTTCTGAATGCGCTTCCTGCGCAGTTCACCGCAGCGATTGCTCAGAATGCGACTGCTGTGACCGCCGCAGCGGCGCTTGCGCCCGGGTCTACGACGTATGCCAACTTCATGAGCGCGCAACAGGCGCTGGTCGGGTGGCAACAAAAGATGACTTCGACGAAGGCGAAGTGGGACGCTTACGTGGGCGGGACGTCTTGGGTGAACCCGTTTGCGATGTCTCGTCCGGCGGACTGCGGGTTCGCGTTTTCGAGCACGAAGGACACGGTTGTGACGCTTACGCGTGTCGATCTGACGCCGGGGCTGGTGAATCCGACCGCGCAGCCTGTGCTTTCCGTGACGGTGGAATGTACGTCGTCTTTCACGCTCTCCGCGGGTGTGGCGTTCAGCACGATTCCTGATCCCGAGTACACGCTGACGGTGACCACTCCGGCGACGGCTATGACTCCGGCGGTGAATTCGATCACGCTGGTTTCGACTTCGAAGTTTCATCCGCTGCCTCTTGCGCTGGCGAGCATGAGGCTGTGGGAGCCGAACGAATTGTTCTCGCTGTCTGCCAGCTTCGGGATTGCTGCCAACATGCGGGATCAGACTTCGGGAGGCTCCACTGCGGAGTACCTTCTCGGACCTACATTCGGTTTTTTCCGAACGTTTCTGATCACGCCCGGCGTCCACTTTGGAAGCGAGGCGAGCATCGCCGCTCCTTATACCTTGAATGGCACAGTTCCTTCTACTGTGGCTTCGGTGCCGATCCAGACCAACTACAGACCGGCGTTTGGGTTGGGCATTACTTTCACCGTTCCGAAGTAACGCAAGAGAGGATTTATATGGCACCGAAGAAGATTGTGGCGAATAAGACGGCCATTGACTCTCCGCAGAAACCGCTTTGCGCTAATGCTCCGCGTCCGGTAGCGCAAGTACATCCGACTGTTGCTGCCGATCCGATGCGGGCGTCTGCGATTATGATGACGCAGACGAAGTGGGTCAATGGGACGGTGCTGCACTATTGCTTCTTCACCAGCGGGCCGTATACCGTGCCACCGGCGCAGGCGGATGTGGTTCGAAATGCGTTTGCCACGTGGAAGGCTGTGGGTATTGGCCTGGACTTTATTGAAGTGCAAAATCTTGCGAATGCGGAGGTCCGGATTGCTTATTCGGAAGCAGAGGGACTTTCGCAATCGCAGGTGGGACGGGATATCTTGAGCGTTCCGGTCACGGAGCCGACCACCCAATATGGGTGGGACCTGACGTCTCCATATGGCCGCGGGACGGCATTGCATGAGTTAGGGCATGTGCTCGGATTGATGCATGAACACCAGAGCCCGTTCGCCGGCATTGTGTGGAACGATGATGCGGTGTATGCCTCGCTTGAAGCGGCGCCCAATAGCTGGAGCGCCAGCAAGATCTATGAAAATATTCTGCTGAAGCTTACGCCGCAGCAGGTTGACGGTTCGACGTGGGACCCGGATTCGATCATGGAGTACGAGTTTTCGGCGGGGCTGATTGTGCAACCAGTGCAATATGCAAACGGGCTTATACCGCCGGGTACGTTGTCGGGCACCGACAAGGCTTGGGCGCTGCAGTGGTACCCGGCGCTGCCGAGCACAATGTCATCGCTGGAGCTTCTGAAGCCTGCTTCCGCGAATCTGGCTGCGGGACAGCAGATGGATCTTGCCATCAAGCCCACGGCCTCGCGCAAATACACGCTCGAAGCAAAGGGAACGAAGGATAGCCTGCTCACTCTGTTTGAAGAAATTGACGGTATCCCTAGGTTTCTGGCTGGGGACGATGACAGTGGAACTGAACGGCACGCTGTGATCACGCAAAAGCTATTCAAGGGACGCAGTTATATCGCGCGGATGCGAGTGGTTTACCCGGGCCAGTCTGGAACAGCTTCTCTTCTGTTGTCATAAGGCTGGTATGGATCCAACTGCGAATGTTCAATTCGCCGCAAGAGGAAGCATCACCTCTCATTTCGGGAAATGTCCGCCACCCACCGATGTTTCCGGGTTGAGCCTTTTAAACCACAGAAATAGTCCTGATAAGTCGGCATGGCGACTGGAATCTCATGACGGAGCCCGGGATCGAAGATCGCCGTCGCAATCGGCGTTTCCCGGTACGAATTCGTGATCCTCGCGGTCAGTTCCCGGGTAGCCGACGACTCGGTAACAAACGGTTGGATAGTCCACGGTGATCCCAGGTCTCAAATCGAGGCCTGGGGGGCCCATTTCGTGACGTGACACTGAGATTTGGGCAACACGCCGCTATTTCCAGACCTCTTCAAGCTCTATTGCATGAACCCGGTTGAGTCCTTTGAATGACCTACCTGCTGCGATCACCTGACAGCCCTTCATCTCTTTCTTCTGAAGGAGATCAACGAACGGTTCGAGAATGAAATTCTCTTTGTCGGCAATTGCGGCGCGATCTTCCAGATTTGCCGGGAAGTCTAACATTAAGAATCCCGGATAAAGGCTGTCCGGCGACTGTGCCAGCGATAACAAAGCATATTGGTATGCGAATAGGAAATAGAGCCTCTGGGTGCCTCCAAGTTTGGTTTCCCATCCGCTTTCGCCAAGTTTGAATTTGAAGGACCGCTCCGCGAGACGAACTGAGACCTGGCTTCCTAGCCACGAATTTGGATTCAGCTGTTTGATGCGGTTCAGATATGTGTTGATTCCGTCTCGAAGATGGTCGGCCAGCGTCTCAAAATCTACCTCATTTGTTCTTGTCTCCACTGTGTTCTCTATTGCGGATATCTCTTCTTTGACCTTTTGAATCTCTCCCGCAAGGCTTTCTCTATGGCTGAGAACGCTTCTGATGCGTGCCAGTTGTCGGGCCTTCTCCTGAATTCTCCCGTAATTAGCATCGAGTACGAAGAGCTCAGGCGGCAGCACGGCCGCTGCAGCTTGGCGTATGGGGCGTAACAGCGCCTTAAGCTCCGCAATTGAGTTCGTCAGTTCGCGCTGCTGAAGCTGCCTCTTATTGAGGTCGCGCTCCAGTTCATCGATGAGTTCTTTAGTCTCTTCCAATTCGCTTTGGACCTGTTCAGTCTCAAACTCAATCCGTTTAGATGTGCCTGCGGACGCGTCGGCGGCGGGGAGATTCTTCTTGCAGACGTAGCATGCGTGGTCCTCCGTCCTCTTCTCCAATTCCTGGTCGCACGCGGGACAGTGAGTTACGCGAAGATCGGCGAGGACATAGCTGGCCTCTTGCGCTCTGCTTAGCTTTGCTGATTCTTCCGTAAGAAGCTGGCGGACGGTCTTCATTTCGGAGAGTCGCTCTGACGTGTGTCGAATGGCAGCACCAAGCTCCTCATGCTGCGCCTCTGATTGCATAAGGCGTTCCGATATGGCCTCCACATCGGGAACGGGCTCCTTCGCCGCGCCAAGCTTCTGCTCGGCGGTTGCTCGCAGATCGCTCAACACCACGGCCCGTTTGTCTGCGATCCCGCTCTCTTCTTCCTTCAGTTTTTGCTCTGCGACGCCGATCGATTCTGGTGTAAGGGCCACCCCGAGTTCGTCTGCACCGACCAGATCCCGCGATATCTGGTCAAGCATACTCATGAAGTGCTCGCGCTTCGCCTGGAGCTCCCAAAGCCGCTTGTTCTTCTCTACTAAATCTCCGTAATCTGACGAAAACAACTGCCCCGCCACTCCAAGGAGCTGCATCAACGCCGCGTGCTGCTCAACCGGTGGCTGCCGGTCGGCTAGATCCGACCAGAAATGTTCGCGCCGATACATATGCCGGAATAGGACCCGCCATGAGAGCTCCGGCCATTTTCGTGAGCCGTAGGGGTTTCCCTGTGGATAGTTCAGGATGGGAATGTTGAGGCGTTCCATCAACATGTGGCAGTAGTCCTTTACGGATTGGGCCTCCCCGTTAACATAAACCTTCCCAAGTGAGCCGGGCTCCGTCCAGCGGCGCTCAACTAGTAGTTCATCATCATTGATCTTGAGTACCGCTGAGGCGGATTCAAATTTACTGAAAAGAATGTTATCCGGGTCCGCCCGCTCCTCGGGCGTGACCTCGTCGCCGAATAGGTAATCGATTGTTTCAAACCACTTGGTCTTCCCGGTGTTCCCGTCCCCAACGAGGACGTTAACGCCCAGCTCGAACTTGAGGGTGTCTTCGGTCTGGTCCGGGCGCTTTCGCGAAACCGAATCGATTGAGAGCCTTTGTGCGCCCATCAGGTTATAACCTCCCCTCGGGTTTTGTCCGCGACCTCTTTGGCAAACACCTGGTAAATGAGTTTTTTGAGGACCGATCCGCTTTTCGTGCCTAATTCTTGCTTCACGACTTTCATTTGGTTGGCGAGCGGCTTGAATGCATCTTTCTCCTTCAGAGAGTCGGCAAGTCGCCTGCCTTGTGGAGTTAGTTCAAATTGAAATGCCGACCCGGTTTTCGTCACCTCCAAAAGGCCCGTCCCCTCAAGGTAGGCGAGAACGTGATAGTAGCGCTTGTCCCATGGCCCGTAGTGATGTCTGACCATACTCGACTCGATGACTCCTGGGGCCGCGGTATCGTCCCTACGGAGGTGGGCGCTCACCCGGCTAAAGAACTGCGGGTACCGAACGAAAAAATCGAGCTTCGCCATCTTGGTTAAGCCGTCAATCCTGTCTTTCGTTCCGCAGAGACGGAAGAGGAGGAGAAGGCGTGCTGCGTGGAACTCCAGAATATCGTCAGCGGCGATCGACATCGCCGCAGGATATGAGCCGAGATTTCTGACAGACTTCATGCTGACACCCTGAGGAAACGATGCCCACAACGGTCAGTTACGTCGTACATACATCCCTGAAGAAAGGCCAGCCCTAGCTTCTTGGCAGACGGTTGGGATGAATAGATGTCGTCGAGCTTGCCGAGGCACCGCGCGTGGAAGGCTGGGCCGTCGTCCAATATATCTCCTGAGTCAAGGCGAGCGCGAAGTGAATTCAGGCTCGCGACGACTTCCCCTCGGACGAGCTTGTAGTCGGAGGGCGAGGAATATGGATCAACAAGAACGCGCTGGCGGTATAGCCATCGGGTCTCCCGTGCGGAATCAACTGCATCGGGGGGAAGTTTGGCAGCTTTCATTTTGTTAGCCAGTCTGGTGCCGCTAATGCTAGCTGGGTGCGCTAGGGCTTCGGCTGTCCTGGTGATCCAGCTCAGAACCTCTGGTCTCTTAAGCTTCTTGGCCTCTGCCGATGGCGTAAGCCCGGCGTCGTAGGCCAGCCTGACTAGCTTCCGATAGAGCTCGGTAATCTGATCGATCACCAGCCCTCCGCCGATACGTTCAAGCTCTCTCGTCAGGGCCACGATGTTTCGCGGCTCCACAGATTCTACCCCCTGGACCACTTCCCAATGAGTGCGGCTGACCCAGAAGCTGCACCCTTCGCCGTTTGGCGATTTGAATCCGCCGAGTTTCTTCTCAATCTGAAGGGCTAGGCCATCGAGGAGCGCTCTCGCTCCGGTTCTCTCTGGTGAGTTGATTAGCAGGGTAAGCGATTTGAGCTCTTCCATCACATCGCGGGAAGTCGCGATCCGGAACCAGCAAGGCTCGGAGCAACAGTGATGAGCGAGGGAGCGCTCAAAGATCGAGGTCCCGTCTTTTTTCTTGCTCGCGCTGTCTTGTAGGCACAATCTCGCGATAGACCACAATTGGTTGGGTTCTTCTGATTTGACCTGGACGAACTCAACTTCTTCCCCCTGCCGCCTTTGCCAAATGAGCGTTATGTCATCGTGGGTTTCGCACCATATCTCCTTCAGCTGTTCGTCCGACATCATGCGGATGCAGTAGCTGGCGGCCACGTGGTCCTGAAGGTTGAAGCCCTTCCGTGCAGGCGTGCCGCCCACCGTCTGAATTGCAATCGAGCGTATGGAGGGTGTCCGAGGTTTGTTGCTCATCGGTTCCCAATGCTCCCGCTGGCGGTGTCTTCCCAGTCCAAGTCAGGAATAGCGCTGACAGATGCCGAGAGTTGGAGGGAATTGTCTCCAATGGTAGCGTCAGGCACAAGGAAGGAGTGGAACTGCTGGTCACACTGCATCTTACCGTTCTCCCGAAAATGCAAAACGTGCACCAACGTCAAGCCCAGGTGAATCCGATTCTCATTAGACCGTACCACGTTCGGGCGGTCAACCGCTGGCGAGCCCGTTGCCGAGATTTGTGCCGAATCTGTATTGAGGTATCTTTGCGGCTCCTGGTTCGTCGTCGATCCGAAAACAATGGCCCGCGCGGGTCAGTCCCCGCAAGTCGGCCAGTGTCTCCTGAAGTTTCCGCCAGAAATCAAGACTGGATTTCAGTTGAAGCCAACAGCCCGATGCACTCAATGAGTGCCCAGACGATTCGCAACGACCGAATTTACCATCGGAAATCCCGCCGCCGCCGTATGGCCACGCTCAGCTAGCGGCCTCGCTGAACGCGATCCTGGCGGAGCGCAAGCTGACGCAGACTGAGGCGGCGCAGGTGCTGCGCGCGGTATGGTTCATGGAAGGTGCATCCATCTTCTCCTGACGTGACGCTGGCTGAACTTCAGCTTCGCAAAAGTACGCGTTTCGTTACGAGTGCAAATCCTTCGTAAAAGAGCGGTAAGCTAGGATACGATGCGTTTCCTCCACACTTCCGACTGGCAAATCGGAAAGCCCTTTGGCTTCGTCGATGATGAAACCTTGGCCGTTCTTCGCGCGGAGCGCTTAGAGGTCATCGCCCGCATCGGCGACTTCGCCATTAAGCACCAAGCATCGGCCGTACTCGTCGCTGGCGACATTTATGACGGTGCACATCCAGGGCTCGATATGCTGCTCCGGCCCATCGAGCGCATGCGTCAGTTTCCAGATGTCCAGTGGCACCTCATCCCAGGCAACCACGACGCCCACACTGCCAATTCCCCTTGGGAACGCCTGTTGCGTAGCACGATGCCGCCCAATATTGTCATCCACATCACACCTGAACCCCGGCCCATCGCCGACGGCTCTGCTTGGGTTATTCCTGCGATCCTCACACATCGCCACATGAGTGGAGACCCGACTGCTGCATTTGAGAGTGCCGTCACCCCACCCGGCGCGCTGCGGATCGGGCTGGCGCACGGCTCTGTGCGGAGCTTCGGCTCGACCGACTATACAACCAACAACCTACTGGCCCCAGACCGTGCCGCAACCGCGCGATTGGACTATCTCGCACTCGGTGATTGGCACGGCGCTAGCCGCGTCGATGATCGCACCTGGTACTCGGGGACACCGGAGCCGGATGGCTTCGACCTCGGCGGCACGGGCGGCGGCGAGGTGCTGCTGGTAGAGGTGACAGCCGCAACCCTGCCGAAGGTGACACATATTGAGTCCGGTAGATTCATTTGGCGTAGCGAGAATGCCACGCTGAATTCACTTGAGGATGTGTCTGCGCTTGAAACCCGGATACGAACCCTGCACCCCGACCTCAGCCGCGTTTTGCTGCAGCTCCGCGTGGACGGCACGCTCGATCTGGTTGCGCGCGAACACTTCGAACAGATCATCCACACCGGCCTCGGCAGCGCGCTACGAACGCTCAGGCTCGAAGCAAACGCACTCTTCCTCAAGCCTTCAGTAGCCGATCTCGAGGCCATTGACCACGTAGGATTCGTGCGTGTCGCCGCCGACCGGCTCGCAGGGCTCGCACAGGACGCCCACAACCCCGACCGTGAACTCGCTGCCGAGGCGCTCCAGCGGCTCTACGTCCTGCACATGCGACTCGCAGCGGAGACCCGATGAAGATCCGTTCGCTTCGTCTCGAACACTTCCGCAAGTTCACCGACCCCGTCGTCCTTGCAGGCCTCATCGACGGGGTCAACGTCCTCGCTGAGGGTAACGAGTTCGGCAAGTCCACCCTGCTCGCGGCCATCCGTGGCGTCCTCTTTGAACGGCACGTATCTAAAGCGGCCAGTGTTGTTGCCATGCAGCACCATACAAACAAGACGTCGCCCGTCATCTCATTGGAGTTCGAGCTCCCCACGGGCTTACACCGGATCGAGAAGCGTTTTCTGCACAAGGAGCCGTACGCTCGCCTCACGCTGCCAGACGGCACCGTTCACCACGGCGAGGCGGCCGAGGAGCAGCTTCAGCGTATCCTCAACTTTACCCAGGCCGGCAAAACTGGTTCAAAGGCAGATAACGTCGGCATGTGGGCGGCGCTTTGGGTCACCCAGCGAGACTCGGTCGATCAGCCCAATCTCCCCGATTCGGCCCGGCAAACCATCCACGGCTGTCTGGAAGACGAAGTGGGTGCGCTCACCGGTGGCACGCGCGGCAAGACTTTGCTGGCAAGTGTTCGAGGAGAACTCGCAAAAATCAGAAATGGACTCGGCAAGCCCGCAGGTCGTTACAAGGAAGCAGTCGAGGAGCTGGACCGAGCGAAGCAGAGTGTAACCACACTTGAAGAGAGAGAGCGGAGTCTCGTTCAGGACATTGGGGCACTCCAGACCGCAAAACGCAAACTCGCCGAGGCCGACATCGCCGGCGAAGAGGCACGCACCGACGACCTTCTTGTCGAAGCCCGGCAAAAGAGAGACGTAGCGCAGCGCTTTGAGGATCAGGAAAATAGCGCAGCCACAACGCTGCGCCTGTGCGAAATCCGTCTTGTCTCCGCGACGAGGGATGCCGAAACCCGAAAGGAGCAGCAGAGCAATCTGCTTCGGGCCGAGGAGCGTGTCCAGTCCCTCACTGCCGAAGAATCATCGGCGCTCGCCACCCTTCGTCAAGCCGGCGCCGCATTGAACCAACAAAAGCGACTCCTCGCTGAAGCCACCGAGGTCTGTGACCGGGCCGGACACACGCTGCGCACTGCGCGAACCGTCGTTGACCTAGCTGTGACATCGGGGAACCTGCTCTCGCTCGAAACACGTCTCGAACTTGCCGACCAGTCTCAGGCGCGCGTCAACGACCTCACTGCGCGCCTCTCGTCCCTTTCGCTCACCGAAAAGGATCTCACCAACCTTCGCAATCTCGACAAGAACCTTCGCAAGACAGAAGCCATCCTTGAAGCTCAGGCTACTCATATCACCTTTGACCTTCTGCCCGCTGCTGCCGACCTTGTTCAGGTGAATGGCGGGCCTGCCCTGGCCGGTGCTATTCCTGTCATTCATGATGCGGTTATCACTATCACGGGCATCGGCACCATTCGCATCCAGCCTGGCATTCAGGACCGTGTAGTCCTGCTCGCCCGTCAGTCTGAGGAAGCCCGAGCACTTCGCAATGCCCTGCAGATCCTCTCCGTCGCCGGCATCGAGCAGGCCGAAGAGCAATGCGCCGCCCGGCAGCTCTGCGAGCGGCAACTCGAACAGGCCCGTATCGAGGTCACCAGCCACACCCCCGCCGACCCGGCCCAGAAGATCGACGCTGGCGTAGAGGCTCTCCGAAATCAGATCTCGGTCCTCCGCACTCGCCTTGAGGCGGGCATGGCCGCCGCCGGTCTGGAGGTACTCCCCGAGCTCGATGCTGCCCGTGAAACTCTGTGTGCCGAAGAACAGAACGAGTCCGAAGCATCCGACAAGGTCGCTATCGCGCGCGCGCCCCTTCCTGAACTCGAAGAGCAGCACGCCAGCGCGCTTCGCCTCCACGCGCAATCCGAAAGCAAGAAGAATTCAGCGGTTGAAGAACAGATGAGAATCACACGGGAGCGCGACCATCTGATTATGCAAGAGTCCGCCGAGGCCTTGGCTGAACGACTCAGCGCTTCGACTGACGCCCTTCTCGCCCAGCAGTCGCTAATCGACAATATGCAGAAGACCCGGCCCGCTGAAACAGTCGCCGGCATGGACGCCCGTATCGCCCGCTATCAGCAGGCGAAGGATGCTTATCTCGCTGACCGCCAACAGACCAAGCAGGAGATCGCCGTCCTCGAAAGCCGCATCGAGCGTGAAGAAGGGGTAGGCATCGAGGAGCAGGTCGTCGGCGCCCAGCGTTTAGCGGAATCGTTTGAGCTAGCCTGCGCCCGCTATGTACGAGAGCTCAAGATCCTCGAACTTTTGCTCCAATACCTTGAAACCGCCGAACAGGCTGCGAAGGAGCGCTACATGGCGCCCATCGTCCGCCGCGTCACGCCCTACCTCCAGACGCTCTTCCCCGGTGCCGCCATCCACTGCAACGAAGAGTTCCAGATCACCGGCATCGTCCGCGAACTCCAGCAGACCGAATCCTTCACCGGCCTCTCCGATGGTACCCAGGAGCAGATTGCCGTCCTCACCCGCCTCGCCTTTGCCGACATGCTCGTCGAGCGCGGAAAGCCCGCCATGATCATCCTCGACGATGCTCTCGTCTACTCCGACCCCGAACGCATGGAACGGATGTTCGACCTCCTCACGCATGCTGCCACCCGGACCCAGATCCTGATCTTCACCTGCCGCGGCGAACTCTTCACCCGCCTCGGCGGCCACCGCCTCCGCTTAATCCCCGGATCAGCCTTGTAATAATCCCCGGATCAGCCTTGTAAAAGGCTGTTCTTAACTTTGATTGAGTAGTGTGGAGATTTTGGCGAGCATGATCCATGCGAAGGCGACGTATGGGTTGCCCAACGCGGAAGAGTTGGGGACGAAGGCGCTGCTGGCGGCCTCGCTGAACGCGATCCTGGCGGAACGCAAGCTGACACAGACCGAGGCGTCGCGGCTGCTGGGCGTGAATCAGCCGAAGATCTCGACGCTGAAGGGGTACAAGCTGGAGGGGTTTTCGGTGGAGGGGCTAATGCACTTTTACGCTTAACTACGATGCGGGCAAGCAACGGCTTCTGATTGGGCACGGATATATTGAGCACATAACACCTGCAATGTGTGGTCTCAGGCAAGCAGTCACTAACGCAATGGTTTAGCTACCGAAAGCGTGACCGCGAGCGCCCCATCATCGGGGACCGTCGCACACCCTCTGCGTTGGGAGACACCGCCGCGGCGGCGCTGGGCAAATAAGAAGCAGCAATCAGCCGTCTACCTTGAACTCTTTTACGATGCGATAGTGTCCTGAAACAGTCTCGTACAGGATGATCTCTGTAACGAGAAAGCTCTTCGCGGGAAGAGCCTGACAGTATTGGTCAAGTTGGGTCCGTATAACATCTTGAGAGCTCTGTTGATCGGTTGCTATATTCTTCCAGCGTGCCAAGGTGATATGCGGCCGATAGGCTGGCCCATTCGAAGAAGCCCCGTCACCGCTGAGTGCTGCCGCAATCGTGCTCTGCAAGGACATCAGCTCTACATCCCTCTGCATATCGACGACAAGGACTCCGACATCCTGGAATACATCGGCACCTGAAAGGTAGACTTCAAAGCGCGCGGAGTGGATATTCCCCAGCTTGCCAAGTATCTGTGTGATCGTCGTGGCGGCCACAGCACCAATGAATTTCAGGGTGATGTGCAGATCGTTAGGGCCTGACCATTGAATGCCTTCGTCGTCGATAAGTTGTGTTCGACGGAAGTCTGTCAGCAGGCGAGCGAGAGACAAAGGCACTTTGATTCCGACGAACATCTTACGCGTGGGCGAGGCAACTTTAGTCATCGAGGAATTAAGAGAGCGTGTATGGTGTCCCCAATTCTCTTTGCAGATACTCGAATCTCGCGCTTCTCAAGACGGGTTCCATCGCTGGACTCCCACCAACACAAGTCTTCTACGCCCGTCCCTTCGGACAACGATTCAGAAAAGACCGAATGAATGACTGACCGCTCCGGGACACGGAAGTTCTTGTGAAGCTGAATGCCCTGCTGACGAGCTGAGTCATTCACGAGCACACTAACAGCTCTCAGAGCGAATGACGAGAAATCCTGCGCGGGTTCGGATGCTTTCTTGCCCGCCCACTTGGCCTCCACCAGGACACAGGGAGTAGGCCAAACCCTAACGAGGCCAATCAGAGCCGAATGGTAACTGCCTTCAGGACACAGAGCAGTGCGAGCGGCGTCGATTGCCTCAAACGTGAGATCCCCCTTCGCGTATGGACGCACCATCGGTGCGTAGTAAGCGAACTCGCCTGCGATCACATCCACCATCGACTCTTCAGGACTCTTCAATTCATGTAGAGCATGAGTTCTCTTGAAGGCAAGACGCCGCTGGTCCGTCAAGATCAGCAAATGCCCCAACTCGTGCCATTTTGTGAAATAGCACCTTTGCTTTTTGCTTCCTCGGCAGTCAATCAGCGAGATATAGGGGAGATCAAACTTCCCTGGCCGAAGCAGTTTAAAGGTGACACCGTAGACATCGTTGGTGAGTTCGCTATTGAAGAACACGGCACAAGATTCGCCACGATCAGCGTACTCCTTCGTGAGTTGAACGAGGTCGGCGTCGTAGTGAATCTCTCGGAATGTCGTCCCCAGCTTTTGCGCAGCGAGACCCAAGAGGCTACTCAGCGTGGTGCAATGGGAGAACTCTTTGAGGAATCGCTTGATCTGGCGATGACAGTGATCTTTGATTGCGGCGACAGGATCAGTCGTCACCTTCAAACCAAGATCAGTAGCAAGCGTGTAAATCGTCGGGTTCTTGTGAAGTTTTGTAGGCATGGTCTAACCAAAGACAGTCTTTATGGCCTTGTGCAGAGCGATCCAATCATCTACCTCAAATCTCTTAATTTCCTTATTGCTGCGTCTCGCAATGACCGATTTGTGCGCTTCCAGTAGCTCGACCGTCTGAGAATAGGTGAGCGTTAGTTGAACGGCTGTTTCCGCGAGCTCAGGTGGAATCGTCACAGGTCCACGCGAGGATGGCTGTGATGCCTCGTCTCCTCTCAGCAGGTAGTCGATCGAAGCTCCGAGCGCATTAGCAATCTTCAGTACATATTCGGAACTCGGGTTGCGCTTGTTGTTTTCAATGTCACTTATAAACCCTTTGCTGACACCACTTCGATCAGCTAACTGGTCTTGTGTCAGAGTCCTGGCCTCTCGAATTTCACGTATTCTGTCGCCGATATTCGGCATCTTGCCTCCTTGGGCTGTTTGCAGTATACCGCGAGATTGACATGCCGCAAGCAAATAAAGTTCACGGATGGTGTTGACATTCAGTTCGCTAATTATGCTAAACTTCGACTATCGGCGTATATGAGGTATTGGACTATGATGAATCAGACTTTTCTCGAAACCCGGCAATCTCAGTTGGATGACCTGCTGGCCCGCGTTTGTGAAGAACTCCAACTCACTCCAACACGTTACGACGAAGCAGTTGCTCGCTACGAAGCGGTCTGCCGTTGGCTGGACGTGGAGGGCAGCGCTGTCGCCTCATATGAGCCAACTATATATCCGCAGGGGTCGATGCGCATTGGGACGACTGTGAAGCCCTTGGGGCGTGAAGAGTATGATCTGGACTTTGTCTGCGAGTTTCAGGTTCCGGCGAGTCAGATGGGATCGCCTCTGGACTTGTTGAAGCATGTGGCGCACCGTCTTCGTGAGCACAAAGTGTATCGCGAACTGCTTGAGGTCAAGAACCGCTGTGTCAGGCTCAATTACGCCAATGAATTTCACCTGGACATTTTGCCGGCCTGCCCCGACCCAAAATCCGGGAGGGATTGCATCGTCGTTCCAGACAGGCAGTCGCAAGCATGGAAGCCGTCGAATCCAAGGGGCTACGCAGATTGGTTTGAAGATCGCTGCGCGATAACGCTCTTCGTTGAGTTCTCAAAGCACGCATTCGCTGCCGACGCCGAACCGATTCCGGCGCAAGAAGCTAGCCACGAGAAGGCTACGTTGAAGCATGTGGTTCAACTGTTGAAGCGGTGGCGTGACATTTACTACCAAAATCGCTGCGACGAAGCTCCCATTTCTATGGTTCTCACGACGTTGGCCGCACAGTTTTATCGTGGGCATGCCTCGGCTTCTGAGGCTATGACCACGATCCTGACGGAAATCGAGGGAGCAATCAATACAGCGATGCCGGGCCGTATTTACGTTCTCAATCCAGCCAATCCGAGCGAAGACCTGAGTGAGCGTTGGGATGATCCCGCGAGCTACGCTGCCTTCATCGAAGGGATTTCCCAACTCTGCTCGGTATGGAAGCAGCTTACCTCTGCATCAGAGATGCAGAAGAGCGCAAGCATTCTGGAGATTCTGGTCGGAGAGCCTACGAAGGAGGCGGTCAAAAAGCAGGCGAGAGCGTTCCAGGCTGCGCGGAGCGCGGCACTATTAAAAACCGCTAGCGCCGGTGTAATATCAACGACCGTCGGAACCTCAATTAGACCGAATACATTTCATGGCGACTAGGTTTAATCCGAAGCCGAGAGGGCTTACCCTCGTCGAGCAGATGTTCCGAATGAGCACTCTGCGTCCTGAATTCAGGGTCACATTGCATCAGCGTCAACGCTCAGTCACATGGGTTGGCAAGATTAGACCGGCACCAATGAGCAATGAGTACACCGTTCAGGTCGAATTGACGATTGGGCTACGACCAAAGGTGAAAGTATTGAACCCCGAGCTTAAGGTTCGCGATGGGGCTACTTGTCTCCCCCACTACTATCCTGAAGACAAGAGTCTGTGTCTCCATCAGGCTCATGAATGGAATTCCCTTTTCAGTGTGGCAGACTGCATTGTTCCCTGGACAGCATTTTGGTTGTACTTCTATGAAGTTTGGTTTTTTACAGGCTCTTGGGAAGGTGGGGGAA
>Ga0181532_10002938_pt1 | contig 15625 bp, 12 predicted proteins | sample PEATcosm2014_Bin_33_FD_119768 | JGI IMG/M metagenome (GOLD analysis project Ga0181532, IMG submission 119768) | Peatland microbial communities from MTU Mesocosm Facility, Houghton, MI, USA - PEATcosm2014_Bin11_30_metaG | ecosystem: Environmental > Terrestrial > Soil > Wetlands > Peat | place...
CGACGATGTCGATACCCCCCAACTCACTCAAGAAGAGTTGAACGCCATCGTGAATGAAGCTCACGCCTTGCATCGCAAGACCGCCGCACACGCTCACGGCGCCGAAGCTGCCAAGCGTGCCATCCGCGCGGGCATCGATTCCATCGAACACGGTAGTTTCCTCGATGACGAAGATCTGGACATGATGAAACAACGCGGCACTTACCTCGTTCCGACCCTCATGGCCGCTCAGGGCTTGCAAGAAAAGTTTGATCGCAACATCTATATGCCGCCCGCGATTGCCGCAAAAGCTCATCTCGCGATCAATTCCATGCACGGGACCTTTCAGCGAGCCCTGGCTAAGGGCGTGAACATCGGTCTCGGCACGGACGCCGCCGTCTATCCCCACGGCCGCAACGCGGAAGAGTTTCACCAGATGGTTGACCTTGGCATGAAGCCCGCTGCAGCACTGAAAGCGGGCACTTCCGCGGATGCGGACCTGCTTGGCATCGCCGACAAACTCGGCACTCTCGAAGCCAACAAGTTCGCTGACGTTGTCGCCGTCCCGGGCAACCCACTCCAGAACATCCGACTGACCGAACATGTCTTCTTCGTGATGAAGGAGGGCGTGATCTATAAGAATGAGAAACCCGTGGTGGCTCACTGATCCGTTAGAGGTGTGGTCCTGAACGAACTGACGCAAACCATCGCCACGGCGTTCGCCGAGGAATACCGAATGCGTGCCGCGGAGCTGCATAAATGGGTCGATCCGCTCTCCGAAGATCAGTTCTGGCGAAACCCGCATTCCTACGGCAACAGTGTTGGGCACCTGGTGCTCCATCTCAGCGGTAATCTGAGCTACTACATCGGCGCCAGAATCGCCATAACTGGGTACGTCCGGAATCGTGAGCTGGAGTTCAGCGATCCCCGCCGCCCCTCAAAAGCGGCCGTGCTCGGCAAGTTCGATGAAACCATCGCCATGGTAATCGCAACAATTGAGCGTCAGTCGAAGGTCGACTGGATTTTGCCCTATTCCGCCGAGCGCGAACCGGAGGCTAAAAATCGTTTCACGGCGTTCTTGCGTTGTGTAACGCACTTCTACCATCACGTCGGCCAGATTAACTATTTGTGTAGGGAACTTACGAAAGACTAGCGCTCACGTCTCCAGCTTGAAGCGTGTGGAAGCCAGCCGGTAGAGCCGCCTCCACACCAGACGGTTGATCATCACCACGATTGTGGCCATGATTAACGTGGAAGCCAGGAGCACGTCAAAATGTCCGGCGTCGCTCGCCCGGCTGATGGTGCTCCCCAGTCCCGGCGCTTCCACCACTCTTCCCTGGAAATGAAAATATTCGGCAATGATGCTGGCGTTCCAGGCCCCGCCAGAAGCGGTCACCAGCCCGGTAACGAGATAGGGGAAAATACCAGGGAGAATCAACCGGCGCCAGCGGTCCAGTTGGCTGAACCGGAATACCTTCGCTGCTTCCTTCAAATCCGTGGGAATCGCCATGGCTCCGGCAATCACGTTAAACAGGATGTACCACTGTGTTCCCAATAACATGAGCGCCATGGCCGCAATTTCCACGCCGCCGCGCAGCCGGATCAGCACTAGCAACAGAACGGGAAACAATGCGGTAGCCGGAATCGATGCAGCCAATTGCACTAGCGGCTGCATCAACCGAGCAAACCGCGGGCTGAACCCGATCGCCACGCCCACCGGAATCGTCCAGAGGGCCCCAAGAATGAGCGCCAGGTTCACGCGCAGAAAGGTGAATAAAGCGCTGCGCAGAAGCACCAAATAGTCTTGCCGGTTCAAATGAGCCAGCACCCCCACGGTTCGATACACGGCAAAAATCACAAACGCGACGCCCACCGCAGCAAAAAACCACCCAAGCAAGCGGCGCGGCTGCTTGGATTGGGCGGAGGAAAAAGATGCGGCCGCCCGCCTCGCTCCGCTCGCGAACTTTATCGTCATCCAGTTCACGACCGGGTGCAGTACGCGCCGGTAGCTGCGAATCACAAACGATTCTTTGCGGATGAAATTCAGAATGGAATTTTCCGCCGTGGCGCTGCTTTCCACCTGTTCGAATTTGAACTTGTCGGCCCAGGCGATCACCGGCCGCCAGATTAATTGGTCCATCAGCACGATTACGCCAACCATCATCGCTAATCCCCAAAGCATCGCGCGCGTATTCCCGTTGCTGGCTGCGGTTTGCAGAAATGAGCCCAGCCCCGGCAGCCGGAAATCCTTATCTCCCAACACGAACATCTCGCACGCCATCAGGAAGAACCATCCTCCCGCCACGGACATCATTGAGTTCCACACCAGCCCGATCGTGGAGAACGGCAGGTCCAGTTCCGTGAATCGCTGCCACCGGCTGAACCGGTAAATAATTGCCGCTTCCCGCAAATCGCGCGGAATCGTTTTCAACGACGAATAGAAACTGAATGCGATGTTCCACACCTGGCCGGTAAAGATCAGAATGATGGAACCCAGCTCCACGCCCAGCTGGCGGCTCGGGAAAAGCGCCACCATTGCCAGCATCACGCCCGGAAGAAAACTGAGTACCGGAATCGACTGCAGAATGTCCAGCAAGGGAATCAGGACCAACTCCGCCCGCTTGGACTTGGCCGCGGCATAGCCATAAGCCAACGCAAACACCAAGCTGATCCCGTATGCCACCAGAATGCGCACCAGCGAGTACAGCGCGTAGGCCCACAAACTCCGCGGGTCTTGCGAGATTTCCGCTTCCACGCGCACCGGACCCAGCCACGAGCGCCCGATCGAGTACACCCCGAAAATCACGCCGAACACCGCCATGAACACGGCAATGTCGATCAAAAACGCATAGGCCCAGCGCGCCCCGGCCGGCCGCTGGCCTGCCGGAGGAATCGGTCCTTGGTGTTGTGACGCAGGCGCAGGAGAGAGCACGGGAGGTTCAGGTTTCCGTTAGTGTCAATTTTCCGCTGGCGGCATCGAAATCGAAAAGTTCTGCGTAGCGGCCCCACTGGATTGCAGTTTCCAACTGACGGCGCGCTTCGTCTTCGCTGAAGTGTTCGTCCAACAGGTCCTGGAAAAATTCGGCCGGCAGTGTGCGATCCGCCTTGGCCTTCAATGACTGCTCCATCTGTCGCAGCAGCGGGACATTCACGAGCACGACTCTCCGGAAGATGGTCTTGCGTTCCTGAATGTCGCCTTGCGCAAACGCCTGGCCATCTGGCGTGATGATCGCGTCTCCCTCTTCGAGCTTCAGCATGCCGAGCAGCACGGCGGTATCGACGCTTGGCAAGAGCGCGTCCACCTCCAGGCTCAGCTCATCCGCAAGCACGTGCAGATCCGCGCGTCCGCCCTGATCCACAAGTATTTCGAGAAGGCCCGCCAGGCCGCCGGGCCGAGTGTGCGGCAGCATGATGTGTGTTTTTCGGACCGTTCCCTCGGTTCCTGGCTGGCCGGTCGCCGCGTGTTCGGCGTGGTCCTGTCGCGTCAAAGCCCGATAGATCAAGTCGACGAGTTCTACGAACCGCGGATCCTTGCGGTCCCGCGGATGTGCCAGCTCCACGCTGAATTCCGCATGAATGTGTGCCGGATTTCGCCCCAGCACGATGATGCGGTCGGCAAGAATCACGGCCTCTTCAATGTTATGTGTCACGATGAAGATCGCTCGCGTCGGGATCTTCTTCCCCAGCCACAGCTCCAGCAGTTCTCCGCGCAACGTTTCCGCCGTCAGCACGTCCAGCGCGGAAAATGGTTCGTCCATGAACAGCACTTCTGGCTCCACCACCAATGCCCGCGCCACACCGACGCGCTGTTTCATGCCGCCGGAAAGTTCCTTCGGATATGCAGACTCGAACCCGTCCAACCCCACTGCATCGATGATTCGCAGCGCTCGCTTGTGCCGCTCGAACTCCACAAGCCCGCGTGCTTCGAGCGGCGCTTCCACGTTCTCAATCACCGTCAGCCACGGAAAAAGCGCAAAGCTCTGGAACACGATTGAGACGTTCGGCGATTCATCTTTCACCGGCTGGCCGTGCCAGTACACGCTTCCCCCGGATGCCGGGGACAATCCGGTCAACATGCGCAGCATCGTGGATTTCCCGCAACCTGATGGGCCGAGGAGTGCAATAATTTGCCCCGGATAAATCGCGATATCTGTCGGTGAAATCACCTGAATCCGGTTTCCATCGGGTTGCGGATAGAACTTTTCCAGCTTGCGCGCCTCAATAATGGGCTGGACGGCTGTGCCTGTTGTGGTTGCACTCATGAGTGCCCGTATTATCGCTCAATTTCGGCTTGTTGAGAGCCTATTCCGGAAGGCTCGCCGGCTTGGGGTTTCTCCGGTTACAATTTCATGAACACTTGATGACAAATCTGCCTTCATCTTCTGACCTGTTCAAGTCGATACGCCTTCCCGGCTGGTTTTTCGCTCTTTGCCTCTCGCTCTTACTCTCCGTTCTTCTTGTTTTGCCTTTTTTCTGGCTGGGGACCGCATCCGGCCACGATTTTGAGTTTCACGCAGGCTCCTGGCTCGATGCCGCCTACCAGTGGAAGGAAGGGATCGTCTACCCCCGGTGGACCGCCTGGACCAACCACGGATTTGGCGAGCCGCGTTTCATCTTCTATCCGCCGCTCTCCTGGATGCTAGGCGCTGCTGTCACTCTCCTTGTTCCGGGCCTCGCGGCTCCGGTCCTTTTTATTGTTCTGATTCAGACCCTCGCGGGGCTTTCGGCGTTTTTTCTTTTGCGGCGGTTGGTTGCTCCCCGAGCCGCCCTTCTCGCCGCAGGTTGTTACGTCATCAATCCTAACGCGCTCTTGATGACCTACATCCGTAGCGATTTCGCCGAGCAACTGGCTTGTGCCCTCTTCCCGCTGATGCTCCTCGCGGCTCTTCGCTTGTGCGATCTTCTCGAGGATTCTCCTGCGAGACTTTCTTCCACCGCCCTGTTCGCTGTTCCCTTTGCCGGAGTCTGGCTGTCCAACGCTCCCGCCGGCGTCATCGCCAGTTATTCGATGGCCCTGCTCTTTACCTGGGCGGCCATCTCAGGGCGATCCTGGCGGCTCTTGTTCCGCGGCGCGGCCGGACTCGCTCTTGGCCTCGGCCTCGCGTCTTTCTATCTCCTGCCGGCAGCCTATGAGCAGCGCTGGGTAAATATCAGCCAGGCGCTTTCGAGCGGCCTCGCGCCTTCTCAGAATTTCCTGTTCACGGCGATCAACGATCCGGAGCACACCTGGTTTAACTGGATCGCTTCCTACTGCGCACTGTTCTTGATCTTGCTTCTTGCACTCGCGGCCCTGGCCTCCCGCCGATTTTCCGTGCACGCCAACTCCTCCGCGCGAAGCCGCAAGTTGTTTCTTGCGCTTTTTCTAGTCGGTGCTGCCTCGACCGTGCTTACTCTTTCCCTGACCTCGCCTCTCTGGAACCACTTGCCGAAATTGCGCTTTGTGCAGTTTCCTTGGCGTTGGATGTCCATGATCGCGCTGGTCGCTTCCTGCTTCCTCGCCCTGGTCATACAAAAACGCCGCGGCTGGCTGTGGTTTGCGGTGATCCTGCTACTTACCCTGCCGCTGGGCTCATTTCTGGTGGACAACACCTGGTGGGACGAAGATGAAATGACCACCGAGCGCGACGCCATCGACAGTGGCCACGGCTTCGATGGCACCGACGAATACGACCCGCTTGGCGACGACCATCTTGATCTGCCGCCAAACGCCCTGCTCGCTGGCGCTTTGCCCGCGGATTCAGAGGATTCTTCCTCTCCGCAAGTGCGCGTCCAGATTCAGCGCTGGACCACGGAACAGAAAGATCTTCACGTGGACGCGCCGTCGGATGCCCGAATCGCCCTGCGTCTTCTGAACTACCCGGCCTGGCGCGTGGAAGTGAACGGTAAAGCGATTTCTCCGCAGCGACTGGACGATGTCAACCAGATGGTCATTCCCGTGGAGGGTGGCGGCTCCGAAATCAGGGTGCGCTTCACGCGCACCTGGGACCGTCTTCTGGGTGACGCCATCTCAGCTGCGGCCGCTCTGCTCGCAGCCATTCTTCTCTGGCTGAGTCATAAACGGCCAGCCAGTGTGAATTAGCCCGAACGCTATCCCGTCGTTCCGAACGGAGTCCGCGGAGTGAGGAATTCTTCTTTACCCTGCGTTTCTGGTTTAGGCTGAATTCTTACCCGGCGCTCGCTCTTGTGGGACTCTTGGGCTTTCTGCCCGCGGCAGCAACCCCGCTCAACGCCGGTCGATCGAGGGGTGCCGGATGTCCTGGCCTTGCACGATATAAATAACGTCTTCCGCGATGTTGGTGGCGTGGTCCCCGATCCTTTCCAGGTTTTTCGCCACCAGAATCAGCTCGAACGCCGGGAACACCAGGCTAGAGTCGCCCATCATGTAGGTCAGCAGTTCGCGGAAAATCTGGTCACGATAATGATCCACCTGGTCGTCGGTGGACATGACCTTCTGCGCCAGTTCCACGTCCCGGCGAACCACAGCGTTGAGTGCGTTTCTCACCTGCTCTTCCACGAGCTCGGTCATCCGCGGCAGATCCACATACGGCTTCACGCGCGGGTGCCGTAAAATCCGCAGCGCCCCCTGCGCAACGTTCACCGCCTGGTCGCCGATCCGCTCCAGATCATTGTTGATGCGCGATACGGCAAGCACGAATCGCAGGTCTGCGGCCATTAATTGGTGCAACGCCAGCAACTGGACTACGCGGTCATCGATCTCGAGTTGCAACTCGTTGATTGCGTCCTCTTCATCCAGGACGCGCTTCGCCAGTTGCTCATCCGATTCGAGCACCGCGTGAACGGCCTGATGCACGGCGCGCTCGGCAAGGCTGCCCATCCACAGCAAGCGCTCTTTTAATTCATTCAGGTCCTTTTCGAAGTGACGTTCCATGAATGCCTTCCCATTTGCATCTTAACCGCAGTCCCGAGCCGTTTAAACAGAAAACGAGGGCTCCCTCATCCGAAGCGCCCGGTAATGTAAGCTTCCGTTCGCGGATCAGTCGGCGTCGTAAACAATTGCGGGGTCGGACTGAACTCGATCATCTGGCCGGTCAGCACGAACGCCGTAAAATCGCTCACACGCGCCGCCTGTTGCATGTTGTGTGTCACGATGGCCAGCGTGGTCAAATTCTTCAGTTCCACCAGCAGTTCCTCGATTTTCGCGGTGCTGATCGGGTCCAGAGCCGAACAGGGCTCATCGAGCAGCAACACTTCCGGTTCCACGGCAAGAGCCCGCGCAATGCACAGACGTTGCTGCTGTCCGCCAGAAAGTTCGTAGGCAGACTTGTGCAGGTGATCCTTCACTTCATCCCATAGCGCCGCGTTACGCAGGCTTCGTTCCACCACTTCCGCGATCGGCCCCTTGAAACCGTTAATTCTCGGTCCATACGCCACGTTCTCGAAGATTGATTTCGGAAACGGATTCGGCCGCTGGAACACCATGCCGACGCGCCGACGCAGGGAGGTCACGTCCTGCGCCAGAATATTCTGCCGATCCAGGAGAACTTCCCCCTCCAGTCGCGAAGTGGCCACCGTTTCATGCATCCGGTTCAGAATTCGCAGCAGCGTGGACTTGCCACAACCCGATGGCCCAATCAGCGCGGTTACCCGTTTGTCGGCGATCCCCATGTTGATGTCGAACAGGATCTGTTTGCTGCCGTAGAAAAAATTCAGCTTGGAGATGGTCATGCGCATCGGCATTGCCGCGGCGTTCTCCTTCGCCGCAGGGGCCCCCGCCGCGGCGTTCACTTTCACGGAAAGCTCCGGATTGGACGACGCTGTCATCTCTATGACCTCGGCACCGCTATGCCTCGCGACAGGATGGTCCTCGCCAGAATGTTGATGATCAGGATCAATCCGAGCAGCACCAACCCCGCCGCCCAGGCCTGTCGATGCCAGTCCTCGTACGGCGACACGGCGTAGGTGAAGATCATCACCGGAAGGGAAGCCGTCGGTTGCCCCCAACCCTGGCTCCAGAAACGGTTCCCGAATGCCGTGAACAGCAGTGGCGCTGTCTCGCCCGCCACCCGCGCCAGCGCCAGCAGGATCGCGGTAAGAATGCCGCGATACGCCGCCGGCACGATTACTGTCTTGATGGTTTTCCATTTGCTCGCTCCCAGTGCCATGGCGCCCTCGCGCAACATGCGCGGCACTGCCCCTAGAAATTCTTCCGTGCTCCGCAGCGTGATGGGGATCATCATCAGCCCTAAGGCAAATGCGCCCGCCAGCGTCGAGAAATGCTTGAACGGCAATACCACCATGCTGTAGGCAAAAATCCCGATGACGATCGAAGGCACGCCGTTCAATAAATCGGCCGCGTAACGCACCACGGATGCCACTTTCGCCCCGCTGTATTCGGCCAGGTAGATCCCCCCGAAAAACCCGATCGGCACGCCGATCAGAGAGGCGGCCAACAATAATTTGGCGCTTCCGACAATCGCGTTGGCCATGCCTCCGCCCGTTTCACCGACCGGCTTCGGAAGTTGCGTGAAGAAGGCCCAGTTCACCGACGTGCCGCCGTTATAGACCAGGTAGCCCAGAATGAAGAACAGCACTGCCACGGACACCAGCGCGCAGACACCCGTCAGTGTCAGCATCAAATTGCTGACGAACTTCCGCCAGCGCAGCCGCGCGCTCATTGGTTGCCCTTTCCACTTCCTTTTTGTGTGGTCACCACGATCAGTAGCCGCGCCATCCCGTTCAGGATGAAAGTGAGCAGAAACAGCACCAGCCCTAATCCAACCAGCGACTGCAGGTATAGGTCGCCCGTGGCTTCCGTAAACTGATTGGCAATCACCGAGGCGATGGTGTCCCCCGGAGAAAAGATGGATGCGCTGATTTTAGGGGTGTTGCCGATGACCATGGTCACCGCCATGGTTTCGCCGAGCGCGCGTGCCAGTGCCAGAAAAATGGACCCCATGATGCCCGTTTTCGCAAACGGCACCACCACTTTCCACGTCGATTCCCAGCGTGTTGAACCAAGTGCCAGCGCCGCTTCCCGCTGATCCCTTGGAACAGACAGCAGCACCTCGCGCGATACTGAAATGATGTAGGGAATCACCATGATCGCCAGCACGATCCCCGCGGTCAGGAACCCCACGCCGTAGGACGGCCCCTTAAACATCGGCAGGTAACCGAACGGCTTATTCAGTGCAGGATAAATCACCGTCCGCATCAACGGCACGATGATGAAAACACCGAGCAGTCCGTAAATCACGCTCGGCACCGCCGCCAGAAGATCAATGAAGAATTGCAACGTATCCGAAACACGTGCCGGCGCCAGTTCCGCCAGAAAAATCGAAGCCCCGATTCCCAGCGGAACTGCGATCAACAAGGCGATCGCGGAAGTCATCACGGTCCCGAAGATGAACGGCAACGCGCCATACTCGTCGGTCACCGGATCCCACACCCGGGTGACGAAAAAATGCAGCCCGAACTTCTGCCGGGCCAGTGCTGAATTGGTCCACAATTCGAACACCAGAAGCACCGTGATCAGGACCACTGACGCAGCGAATAGAAAGGTAATGAGCCGCGCGATTTCGTCGCCATCGCGCAGCCTCGACAGAAAAGAGCGCGAGGCCACAACAGGACCCGCGTCTTGCATGGTTGGGTTTACGATCGCCACGTCTCTATTCGATCTCTATTGAACCTTGCCGATGGCCTTCAATTCCCTCTCAACCACTTCCTTCGGCAGCTTCGCATAGGAAAGTGGTTCGGCGTATCCTTGTCCGTCCGTCAGCATCCACTTCAGGAAACCCTTGATGGCGTCCCGCTTCCCTGCATCCTGAAACTTCGTGGGAATCAATAGCCAGGTGAAGCTCGAAATCGGATAAGACGTCTTTCCCGGAGCGTTGGTGATGCTCACCCGGAAATCCTCCGGCATATCTTTCGTCGTCCCCGCAGCCGCTGCGCTGACGCTTGCCAAGTCCGCCTTGATGAAGTTCCCGGAGGAGTTCTTCACCGAGCCGTAGGGAACGTTGTTCTGCACCGCGTAAATCAATTCGACATAGCCGATCGAGTCTGGGGTCTGTTTGATCAGCCCGGTTACGCCTTCATTGCCCTTGCCACCCAAGCCCACCGGCCAGTTCACCGAAGTCGATTTCTTCACCTTGCTGTTCCACTCCTCACTTACCTTGGATAGATAGTCGGTCCACACGTAAGTCGTGCCGCTACCGTCGGAGCGGTGCACCACCACAATGTCCTCGGCGGGAAGATTCACGCCTTTGTTCACCCCTGCGATTGCCGGGTCATTCCACTTGGTGATCTTGCCAAGGAAGACTCCTGCCAGCGCCTCCGGCGTAAAGTTCAATGCTCCAGTCACCCCGGGCACGTTGTAGGTCGGCACCACGGCCCCGAGCACCGTGGGAAAGTGCAAGATGGCCGAGCCACGCTTGTCCTGGAAAGCCTTCAATTGGTCGTCATTCATCGGGCCGTCGGTCGCACCGAAGTCCACCGTTCCTTCCGTGACCTGCTTGATCCCGGCTCCGGAACCTACGGACTGGTAATTGAACTGAATGTTTCCGTTCTTCTGGTGGTACACATCAAACCACTTGGAATAAATTGGATAGGGGAAGGTGGCGCCCGCTCCGTTAATCAGTAGTGGATTCTCTGCCCAGACGATCGCCGCGAGGGCGAGGACAGCCGTCAGCAACAGGGCCGTTCGTTTCATCGGATTCCTCTCGAGAAGTTCTCTTGGTTTGCCTTTGAACCACCTAGTGTGAGCAGCGCAGGTTACAGAATTGTTACATCTCGTAGTGACTCTGTTAAAAATCAGAAATGTGCCTCATTAAGTCGATTAACTGCTGATTTTGATATAGTTACGAAGCCTCCGGCAGGGCAAAAAAAGGGCAGCCCGGTGAAGAGTTGCCCTTTTGCCGCCCTTTAATACCGGGCCGGCCAGATTGGTTCTACCCGCTTAGGGCAGGTAGTAACGGAACGATGTCAGAACGATGTTGTCGACCGCGTGCGGGGAAACATTGACCGTGCCCGTCAAGCCGTCTTTGCCAGACCAGCCATTCCGGTACACATAGGCCCATTGCATACCCCACTGCAGTCTTCCCTTTTCGCCCTGGTAGAACTTCTGCCAGAACCCGATCGTGCCCTCACCGAGGTAGCGAGTATCACCCGCGCAGGTTCCTCCCGCTCCGGGCGTGCCCGTTGCAGTCGGAAGGCTCTCGATAGAGCAACCGGAGTTGTTGGCATACGGAGAACCATATCCGCCGATACCATCGAGGGTGATGCTGGTGGTTGTCAAAGCCGGATACTTAGGCTGAATCCCTCCTCCGGGGCATGGCTGCTGGCCCACTGCGCCGCAACCCGGAATAGCGGGAGTATTTGTGACCTTCACCGTCTGATATCCCACGTACGCTGCGCGAGCGGCGTACTCTCCACCCACGTAGCCATACAGGTCAAACTTCGGCGTCACGTGCCATTCGAGCCGGCCGAGCCACTGGGCATTGTGGATCAGTGCCAGTGAGCCATCCGGACGAGCGGTTGCGTCAGGAAGCTGCGAATCGCCATACCGGCCGATGCCGTCTCCATAAACCCCCTTCAGGGCCACTTCAAACTTCTTGACGGTCACGTGCCCGCTGACCCCAAAGCCACCGCCCGTGCGCGAATCGTTCGACGCACCGGCAACGCTGGGCTCGAGCAAAGCGCTCGCCGTGCAGCCGAGGTCAACCGGCGTTGTCGGAGTTGGGAAATTGCCTCCCGTGCTTCCCACCACCGCGCATGGATACAACCGGTTCCGGAAGGTGCTCACGATGCCGAATATTTCGTAGTGTCCGAACCCTGGATCCAATGCCGCTTTCACCAGGAAGTCCGGTGTCTTGTTGACGGAATAACCGGTGGTGTCAAACGCGTTGAACAGACCACCGCCCGCTCCGGGAGCAAACTCCCAGAAGTTCTGGTAAGTGGTAACAGCACCGAGGGCCGACGTATTCGTGTAGGTGCTGAATCCGCGACCACCGACCGTGGCCTGCGGACCTTCCACCGAAGCCGCCACAGCGAACTTATCGCCGAACGTCTTGGTTACGCGGAATGCTTCTGCGCGCTGCCAGGTCATGCCCACGACGTACTGCGTGTCGATCTGCATCGGAGTGTATTCGCTGCGTGTGGAGATGCCCGTCCTGTTCTCCATGGCCAGGCTCCACATCTGACCGCCCGTGAACGACCAGCCGTTTGCAAGTGCCGCCTGCGCCCACAACTGCCGCGCCCGGAATACGTAGGAATTGCTCTGGCGGTTGTTCGATGTCGTACCCGCGCCAAGGAAGTCCGCTTCAAAGTAGCCGGACAGCTTGGTGTCGCCGATTTTGCTGTCTACCAACAGCGAAAAACGCGACTGGCGTGCCGAAAGGTTCATTTCCGACATCTTGCCCGTGGCGTTGCCGCCGTAGGGAATCGCATTGAACTGCGTGTTGATATCATCGCTCAGAGCGCGCTGGCGGTTCACCGTCGCTCCTTCGAAGAATCCGCCAGGCGTCAGGTTCACGCCCTTGAATCGGATCGTCAACGGGCCTTTGTCATCGGTGTTGCCCTGTCCGGCCGCCGCCGCAACGGGCGCGTTCGGATCCGCCGCTGCACTGGCTGCCGCCGCGTTGCTGGCCGCGAGCGTCGCTACCGACGAATTCAGCGCTGTGGTCGTGGACTTCACTTCGGCCGAGGTCGCTACCGCTTCGGTGGCCTTCACGCTGGCTTCCGTTGCATGTGAATTCGCCGACGCTGCCGCTTCCCGCGCTTCCTCAATCTGACGGTCGCGCTTCGCCAATTCTTCCTTCAACATCTGCAGCTGTTCCTGCTGCGCCTGGAGCGCCTGGCGCAACTCTTCCATCTCCGCGGAGATTTCCGCATTGGTTTTGGCTGGTGCCGCTTTCGCCGCTGTTGCGTTCTTCGCCGGCGGAGCGTCGGCCTCTTTTGGTGTGTCTTTCGGTGTGTCTTTCGGTGAGTCAGCAAACGCCGTTCCGACTGTCAGGAACAGCGATAGTGTCAGTGATGCAAGTTTTTTCATTGCCTCTCTCTTCTTTGAAAAAATTTCGGACCTGTGCTTTTGGGAAAAGCAAACACCCCGGTCTGAAGGTAGAGGCGGACTCTTACGCTTATGTCAATTGCGTGTTAATAATCCGTAACAATTCACAGTAACAGTCCAATATCCTATTTATTTTCAGTATGTTATGGATTATGAAAGAATGCTGGACGCCTATGCTTATTCATACTTTCTACGTTTGCGCATCGGCGAACACGCGGGCCTGGGCTCAAGCGCACTTGCGAAACACACCCATGCGTCTCCGCAACTGCGCTCCGCGCAGTGCCACTTCGGTTGAACTCAGCTCGCGCGATATTTCGCTTATCGCGGCAATCCCATCTCGTAAGCCAGCGCGATCTGCGACACAAGATACTGATAATGAGCGTCCGTATCTTGCAGCTCCGCGTCTGTCTTTTGCAGTTCGGCCTGGCTGTATTCCACAATTGTGCCCAGTCCCAGCTTGTATCGCGCGTCCGCCAATTCCAATGCCAAGTCCGCTTGTTCCCGTAACTGCTTCGTCAGGGAAAGGCGTTCGTACGCTTTGCCGGTATCCAACCAGCCGTTCCGCACGTCTCGCGCAACGTTGTTCTGCAAATCCTGCAGTCTCTGCCGTTTCAGTTCCGTTTCGAGATCTGCGCTCTTGGCTCGGGCATTGAACAGGAATCCGTTAAACACCGGAATGTTAACGTTCACTCCTACCCCGCCGTACCAGCTTGAGATATGGTCATCGCGCACGGGCGCCAAGCCCGTCGCTCCCATGGCGTTCACCGTCGGCCACCACAAGTCGTGCTCCGCCTTTCCAAATTTCTCCGCGGCTGTCACTTCATTTTGTAACGCGAGAATTTCAGGCCGAAGCTGTATTGCCTGCTGGATCAGAGGCAAAGGATCCACCGCCGGCGGCTTTACCTGTTCTGTAGCGGCTTCGATGAGATTAAAATCCTGAATCTGTGGATACCCAAGAATCGCCGATAGCGTCGAGAGTGATGCCTGGTAACTGTTTTGTGACTCGAGGAGCAGTAATTTCGCCCGGGCCAGATCCACTTTGCTGAAACTCAGATCCAGATCCGATCTCAGCTTTGCGTTCGTCAACGCCTGCACCTGATCCACCAGGTCTTGCCGCGCTTTCACCGTTTCCTCGGCAACGTGCATCAGCGCCTTGGTCTCCAGCACGTTATAGAACCCCTGGTCCACCGCCAGAATGATCTGTTGCCGCGCTGCTACAGCATTTTCATCTTCTGCTTTGGCCTGGAATTGCGAGCTGGATACCAGGTTTGTGGTCCGCCCAAAATCCGTAATCAACTGGCTCACCGCAACTCCCGCCGCCGCCCTCGGATAGATCGTCGGGTTGGTTAGGTATCCCGCCGCGATTCGCGACCCCGGGTTGGAATCCACCGCCGTCACACTCAGGTTCACTTGCGGCATTAAAGCGGACCGCGCCTCGTGCACGAATTCCCTTGCCTCCATCGCGTGCAACCTGCCGACCGTGATCTCTGGATTATTCTTCACACCAATCGCTTCCGCTTCCGCAATCGTTAGTCTGCGTCCGCCCCCTACACTGCTTAGAGCAGTAGGCACGGGTATGCTCGGTTTCTCTTGTGCCGCTCCGCCCGTTCCCGCTCCAACAAGAAGCAGCGCCAACAGCGGAATTGCCGTTTTCACAATGCCACCTCCACAGCGCCAGACTGTTTTCTCCCGTGGATAATCAGGTACACCGCAGGAACCAGGAAAACGGTTACACCGACCGAGACCCCTAATCCTCCGATCACCGCGCGTGCCAGCGGCGCGTACTGTTCACTGCCCGCCTCAATCCCCAAAGCCATTGGAATCAACCCCAGCAACGTTGCCAGCGAGGTCATCAGGATGGGCCGTAATCTCACCTTGCACGCTTCCACCACCGCCTTCTCCAGGCTCATTCCCCGTTCATGCAATATTCCCGAAAACTCCACAATCAAAATGCTGTTCGACACGACAATCCCGGTCATCATGATCACTCCCATCAGCGACATGATGTTCAGCGTGGTGTGCGTCATCCACAGGAACAGCACCACCCCGGCCAGCCCTGGCGGAATGGCCGTCAAAATGATGAGCGGATCGATAAACGATCGGAATTGGGCCATCAGAATCAGGTACACCAGAATTACGGAAAGGATCAGCCCGACCCCGAACCTGAAGAACGATTCCTTCATTCCTACGACCGCCCCCTGCACCCGGACGCGCGCGTTCCTTGGCAGCTTTAGATCGCCGACCAGTTTGTTCACTTCACTGTTTACTCCGCTTAGGTCCTCGCTTTTCGGCATCACGTAGATGTCGATCACTCTGCGCAACTGATAGTGGTCCACTTCCGTTGGCGTGTTGATCGGCTCGATTTTTGCCACCGATTGCAGCGGCGTATATTTGGCAGACGTCGCTGCCCTCAGTGGAATATTCCGGAAGTCCGACATGGTCATCGACCCGACTTTTTCGTTCGTGTACTGCACCGTCAGCATGTAGTTGTTTCCCGTTTTCGGATCGATCCAGTAGCTCGGCGCAATCATTCCATTCGAAGTCAGCGCGGTGATCACGTTGTCCACCACGTCTTTCGGCGTCAGTCCCAGCAGGCTGGCCTGCTCGCGGTCGATATTCAGTTCC
>Ga0181532_10002940_pt1 | contig 15611 bp, 17 predicted proteins | sample PEATcosm2014_Bin_33_FD_119768 | JGI IMG/M metagenome (GOLD analysis project Ga0181532, IMG submission 119768) | Peatland microbial communities from MTU Mesocosm Facility, Houghton, MI, USA - PEATcosm2014_Bin11_30_metaG | ecosystem: Environmental > Terrestrial > Soil > Wetlands > Peat | place...
TCGCCCTCAAAGGTCGCACCCGCAGAAAAGAGGGCGGCGAATATGCTACCTTTGCGGCATGGCTGAAGAAAAGAAACTGCAAGGCCGCGTGGCTTTGGTGACTGGTGCGGCAAAACGGCTGGGCCGGACTGTCGCGCTCCGTTTGGCGCTGGAGCGCGCCGATGTGGCCGTCCATTATGGCAAATCAGCTGTCGAGGCCCGCGAACTGGTAGACGAAATTAACAAACTGGGGTGTCGCGCCGCGGCCTTTTCTGCGGAACTCACCGATGTGGCCGCCATTCAGAAACTGATCGCCAATGTTGTCGCACACTTCGGGCATCTCGACATACTTATCAACGGCGCTGCCAATTTCCTTGAAACTAAGTTTGGGCAAACCAGCGAGCAAACTTGGGACGCCTCTCTCGATACCAATCTCAAGGCTCCGTTCTTTTGCTCCCAGGCGGCAGCTCCCCACCTCACCAAATCCGGCCGTGGCGCGATTGTCAATTTCGCGGATATAGGTGGCTTGCTCGGTTGGCGGGAATTTCTCCCGCACTCCCTCTCAAAAGTCGGCATCATCTTGATGACCCGCATTCTCGCCAAGGAACTCGCGCCCGCCGTCCGCGTGAACGCCATCGCGCCCGGGACAATCACCATGCCGGGGGACCCGCCGGAGTGGCAGGCGGATTTCATTCGCCGCGCCCCACTTCGCCGCACGGGCCGTCCCGAAGAAGTTGCCGACGCGGTTGCCTATCTCCTCACCGCCGAATTCATGACCGGGCATACCCTTATTCTGGACGGCGGCCGCACGCTATAGCGCCTCTGGAGTGCATGCGATATTCCCCTGAACCGCATCAGGAGAATTTCTAAGCGGGGTTATGCACTCCGCCGCGCGCGGGTGTATTCTTATAATTTGTGCGTGTCGAACGCATGCGCGGCGGGATTTCCCGTGCGCCGACGGAAGGAAGGGCAATCGCTCCTATGGATCAGGAAACATTTGCTCCACGGCATATCGAGGACGTCGAGATTCAGGAATGGCTCGAGTCCCTTGATTCCGTGCTTCTGTCGAGCGGCACCGACGTAGCGCGTGAAATTCTCGAGCGGCTGCGCGCTCATGCGACCGTCAGCGGCATCGACCTGCCTTTTACCGCAAATACCCCTTATGCCAACACAATCCCCGCCCGCCTGGAACCCCTCTTCCCCGGCGACCAGCAGCTTGAGCGCCGCATTAAGTCGCTCATTCGCTGGAATGCCCTGGCCATGGTTGTTCGTGCCAACCGCCTCGAGCACAACATTGGCGGCCACATTTCCACCTATGCTTCCGCGGCCACGCTCTACGAAGTTGGCTTCAATCACTTTTTCCGCGCTCGTTCCGACAATTTCGAAGGCGACACCGTCTACTTCCAAGGACACGCAGCTCCCGGCATTTACGCCCGCGCCTTTATCGAAGGGCGGATCAGCGTTCAACAGCTCGAAAATTTTCGTCGCGAACTGAAGCCCGGCGGCGGCCTCTCTTCCTATCCTCACCCGTGGCTGATGCCGGAGTTTTGGGAATATCCCACGGTCTCCATGGGCCTAAGCCCTCTCATGGCCATCTATCAGGCCCGGTTCAATCGCTACCTCGAAGATCGCGGACTCAAGCCCGCCACCGACGCCAAGGTCTGGGCTTTCCTAGGAGATGGCGAGACCGACGAACCCGAATCGCTTGGTGCCATCACGCTTGCTTCGCGAGAAAAGCTGGACAACCTCATCTTCGTCGTCAACTGTAATCTGCAACGGCTGGACGGGCCTGTTCGCGGCAATGGTCAAATCATTCAGGAACTCGAGTCCGCTTTCCGCGGCGCGCGTTGGAACGTAATTAAGGTTTTGTGGGGCTCCGAGTGGGATCCCATCCTCGAACGCGACACCGAAGGACTGCTGGTCAAGCGAATGGGCGAGACAGTTGACGGGGAATACCAGAGGTTGGTCATCTCTTCGGGCGATTACATTCGGCAGTTTTTCTTTGGCAGTGATCCGCGCTTGCTCAAGCTGGTTGAGCCGCTGCCCGATGAGGCATTGCGGCGGCTCCGCCTCGGTGGCCACGATCCTCGCAAAGTCTATGCTGCCTATAAAGCGGCCTTTGAGCACAAAGGTGGCCCGACGGTGATCCTTGCGCGCACGATCAAAGGGTACGGTCTTGGGGAAGCCGGGGAAGGCAAGAACGTTACACACCAGCAGAAAAAACTCAACGAGGATGAGTTGCGGGAATTCCGCTCGCGCTTCGGGATTCCGATGAGCGATGACGACGTAAGTCAGGTGCCTTTCTACCGTCCCTCGGAGGATAGCGAGGAAATGCGCTATCTGCGTGCGCGGCGTGAAGAACTGGGGGGGTATGTTCCGCAGCGTAAGGTGCGCTCGAAGCCGCTCGTGGCGAATCACGACGAATTGTTCCGCGAATTTCACGAAGGCAGCGACGGCCGTGAAGTGTCCACGACCATGGCGTTTGTCGCCATGCTGCGTAAGATGCTCAAGGATCCCGAAATCGGCAAGCTCATCGTCCCCATCGTTCCGGACGAAGCCCGCACCTTTGGCATGGAGTCTCTTTTTCGGACCATTGGCATCTACTCGAGCGTCGGCCAGAGGTACGAACCCGTCGACGTAAACACCCTCCTGTATTACAAAGAAGCCAAGAATGGACAAATTCTCGAAGAGGGAATCACGGAAGCCGGTTCCATGGCCTCATTCATTGCGGCCGGCTCCGCTTATGCTTCGCATGGCATCAATACCATTCCGTTCTTCATTTACTACTCCATGTTTGGCTTCCAGCGCATTGCGGACTTCATTTGGGCCGCGGCGGATATGCGGACCAGGGGATTCTTGCTCGGGGGCACTTCTGGGCGCACAACACTTTCCGGCGAAGGCCTGCAGCACCAGGACGGAAATAGCCACGTTCTCGCGCTTCCCGTCCCCAATCTACTCGCCTACGACCCAGCCTACGCTTACGAGATCTCCGTCATCATTCAGGATGGCATCCGCCGTATGTACAAAGACGGCGAAAACGTTTTTTATTACATCACCGTGATGAACGAGCCCTATGCCATGCCCGCCATGCCCAAGGGAGCTGAAGCTGGCATCCTCAAGGGCATGTACAAAGTCCGTGCCGCTACTAACAAAAAGTCCAAGCTTCGCGCGCAACTCCTCGGAAGTGGCGCAATCCTCAATGAAGCCTTGCACGCGCAGGAAATCCTCGAAAAAAATTATGGTGTTGCGGCTGACGTCTGGAGTGTTACCAGCTACAAGTGCCTCTATACCGACGCCATCGAAACCGAGCGATGGAACCGCCTTCATCCCGACGAAACGCCCCGCGTCCCTTACGTCGCCCAGTGCCTCCAAGACGAGCAAGGCGTTTTTGTCGCCGCCTCGGATTACTTGAAGGTTCTTCCTTCGATGGTCTCCCGGTGGGTGCCGCGCCGCATTGCCACACTCGGCACCGATGGGTTTGGCCGCAGCGAAGGCCGCGAATCGCTGCGCGACTTCTTCGAAGTGGATTCGCGATTCATTACCGTGGCCACGCTGCACGAACTTGCACAGGATGGCCTAGTCGGAGAAGCCGCCGTTCAGAATGCCATCAAGGATCTGAGCATCAATCCCGACAAACCCAATCCCGTCACGAGCTAAGCCGTATTCCATCATGCGAAGAGTAGCCACTTACCTTGTAGCTCTCTCGTGCTTGGCCTCAGTGGTACTCTTGTGTGCATCGCTACCGGCGGCGTCTATCCACAAAAGGAATCACGGCGTAAGGCGTTTCTTCACAGACTGCCAGAGGCGGCTATCGAAAGGACCCACCACTCTGTCCGCTACGACCCTGCGTACGTCCGCATTCCCTATCCCGGTGGGGATGTTCCCTCCGACACAGGGGTTTGTGCGAATGAAGTGATCCGCTCTTACCATGCGCTTGGCATCGATTTGCAGAAAGAAGTGCACGAGGGTATGCAGTCAAACTTTTGGAGGTACCCCAACCACGCGCGATGGATGCTTCTGCACATCGACACCAACATCTCGACCATCGGCGAGACCCGTACCTGATGGTGTTTTTTCAAACGGCAAGGAGAACAACTGCCCATTTCCAAGAATGCGGCTGATTACAATGTGGGCGAGTTGGTTACGCGGGATCTGCGAGGGGGTCCACACATCGGTATCGTTGTGGATATGAAATCGGCGCCTGGCCACTACAAAATTGTCCATAACATCGCTCAAGGACCCAGGGTCGAGGTTGTTTTATTTAAATGGAGGATAACTGGCCGCTACCGCTATTTCGGCCCGCGTACTTCTTAGAACGAACTAGAGTTCCGCCAACAGATCCCTGGGTTTGATTTTTCCTGTTGCCAAACGCGCGATCAGTTCCCGGTTCGCCGCCAGGAAATCGTACTGCCCCAATTCTTTTGGCAAGACCCACGCCACCTGCTCGAACGTGTGGGGTGTCAAGTCGCCCTCGGAAATCTGCGCGGCAAAGAAGTGGATTTCCAGTTCTTCCGGGTAATTTGCATATTGGTGGCGCACCTTTGCGATCTCCCGGCATTTTGTCAGCGCCGCGCCTAATTCTTCTTGGAGCTCGCGGGCTAATGCCTGTTCCAGCCTTTCGCCATTGCGCACTTTTCCGCCCGGAAACTCCCACTTCAAAGGGGACGAATCCCCACGCCGCCGTTGGCCGACCAGCAATCGTCGGTCCGCTCGTTCAATCACTGCCGCCACCACGGTCCTCATCTACACCGCCCCCCGCTCCTACGGTGTGAACTGCGTCGCATGCCGCGCGTACGCGGCCATGTAAAATCCTGCGGCCGCCAGCAGGGCTACAAAGCTCCCTGCGATCAGCAATCCCTTCAAAAGAGACCATTTTTTTAGCACCGTCACCAAAATCATTGCCACCACCAACAGTCCCAGCGAAGGCAGCAGAATAAGCGCGGACTGTGGTTGCCCTCGAAAACGCGCGGCCATCCCCAGCACAAATAGGAACATCGGGAATAACAGCGGAAGAAATGCCAGCACCAGTCCCAGCGCGATACCCCCTCCCGCCACTTTCCAATTCGTTCCATCATTCATGGGCATGCTCATCGCGCAGCACCTTCATGTTCATCATGCACCGGAAACTTCAGCGCGAACGTTCCCACACCTGAGCCGCTCTCCACGATCAACAATCCCGGAATATCCGCCATCACGCGCAAGTTTCCGCCGATATACCCCTTCCGGTAGACCCACCGCTTCTTCCCCTCCGCCGTGATGCAATAAACCTCTGGCAGATTGCTCAACGCAAAAACGTCTCCATTCTTCGCCAATGCCCAGGCCCGCAGCTCAGCGCGAAACTGATCCCCTCGCAGGTCTGGCGCAAATCGCCACAGCACTTTTCCGTTCGTGTCCATCCGGTAGAGATGATCGCCCATCATTGCCAGCGTGCCGTCGGGCAGCAGTCGGCCCGGCATCACGCTATTAGGAGCTTTCTTGAACGGGAGCGGCACGGTTCGAACCCTTCCGTCTTTTTTCGACAGTGCCAGCAATTTCGTGCATCCCTGAAAGAAAATCTCCTCATTCCATTCCCCAAGAATATAGGCCGCGCAACTCCAGCTCATTTGCGGCTCGGGAAAAGTGGCCTGCCATACCTGCTTTCCGTCGGCCCCGATGGCGCTGAACCCCGGGTCGCAGCAATGATAGAAAACTCCATCGCCAGATACGTAGCTCGGCGTTGGCGACCCGGCAAGCTTTTGTTGCCACAACTTCTTTCCATCGCCGCCAATCGCGGTCAGCAGCGCGTTCCCATTCACCACTCCGGGCTGCGCCGCCGTTACGTAATAATAAGGACCCTTCGCGCCTCCACCGCGATAAAACGTAAAGTCAATGATGGATCCCAACTCTTCCTTACTTGCAATGGCGCCTGACGGCTTCATGATCAACAACGTGACCATCCGGTTGCGCGGCATTTCTTCCAGAAGCAAGCTTCCGTTCGACAGCAGCACCCGCGGTTTCACATCGGTACCAACGAAGGCGTTGAGTTTCTCCTCGCCCGCGTCGCTCAGCACGTGCACATACCCTTTTCGGCAGATCGCGAAAATCTCGTCGCCGTGCACCGTCCCGCTGCCTTCTTGGAATCCGCCGCTCTTACTATGCGGGTCGGCAAACGTCCACACTCGCTCGCCGTCGCGATTCACCGCATAGACGACGTCATTGCTTTGCAGGATGATCAACTCTTTCGAGGTAATTCCCAAAACCATCCCGGCCTGCTTGGGATAGTTGTAAAGGCCAATGTCCATGTAAGTGGGCGGCGGTTCCAGCGCCGGTCCCTCGACCGCGAATTGCGCTCTCCGGTTCGGTTCCTGTAGTTTGCTCGCCACATCAAATTCGTGCGCTTGCCAGAACGCCGCGGACACGCATGCCGCGAAAAAGATCAGCCAGAAGCTCAGAATGCTGTCCTTGGGATCGTTTGCCATCTTTTTATTCCGAGCATAGCAGATGCCTTCGGGCACATGGCTCTTTCTGACAGCTTCGTCGTCGAATAGTGCATCTCGCCAGCATTAAAATCACCACGCGTTGACACTCCCCTCTCCGCTGTGTTTGACTTCCATTTCAAATAATCCCTCGGGGGCATCGTGAAATATTTCCGATTGTTGTTCTTTCTTCTTATTGCCACTCCCCTCGCGGCACAAACTCCGGTGCCAGGTTCGAAAGAGGAAGTGGTCCATTTCCAGGCCAATATGGAGAACGTGAAGGCGACGTTTGGTCCAGCGGAGCCCGTGGAGCATGTGAAGCCAGGCGGTGTTCTCGAGGCAAATTCACTCGATTGCTTCGGCAACGCTCTCCAGAAACCAGGCGATCCCTTTTCCAACATCAAGATCGACAATCCCCTCACGGGCCCTTTTTTCATCGATGGCGCCGAGCCCGGCGACACGCTGGTCATTCATATTCTCGACCTTCAGATCGATGGTAGACAAGGCGTCGGCACATTTGGCCCCGGTTTTGGGGCGGCAAATTCCACGCACTACACGCCGATGCTGGAAAAGGAGCCGCTCCCTTCACGCGCCTGGTATTACCCGATCGATGCGGAACGTAGAATGATTACTTTTCAGGCGCTCGATTCCGATTTCAAGGTGGAATTTCCCATGCATCCGTTCCTTGGCTGCATCGGGGTGGCACCGGCGAACGGCGAGGTGCGCAGTTCCATTGTTCCGGCGGAATTTGGAGGGAACATGGATGTGCCGGAAGTTGCACCGGGCAATATTCTCTACCTGCCCGTCAATGTTCAAGGGGCACTATTCTATTTCGGCGATGGCCATGCCGCGATGGGCGACGGCGAAGTTGCCGGCAGTGCCGTGGAAGTACCCATGAAGGCACGATTGCGTTTCGAGCTGGTGAAAGGCCAGAGCACGGATTGGCCGCGCCTCGAAAACGAACACGAACTTATGACCACGGGAATCTATCGCCCCGTGGACGATGCCGTTCGCATCGCCGTCACTGAGCTCGTCCACTGGATTCATCGCGACTACGGCCTTTCCGAACTCGATGCGTATGAACTTTTTTCCAAGGTTGGCAAACTCCACCTAACTGAGATGGTCGACCCCAATTATGTCGTCGTCGCTTCCATCGACAAAAACTTTCTTCCCTCCAAAAAGTGAACTCATTCAGAGAGGATTGCCAGCAGTTGCGTGCGCTGCGATACTCTGAGGCATGTTTAGCAAGACGTTGCTCGATCACTTTCAGCATCCGCGCAATGCGGGGGAACTTGCCAGAGCCAACGTGAGAGTGGAAGTCAGCAATCCGGTCTGCGGGGATGTGCTGCAGCTCGCTGCGATCATCGAGGACAAAGAGATTCGCGAAGTGCGCTTTCTTTGTCGAGGCTGCACGGCCTCGATTGCCTGCGCTTCGTTGCTTACAGAATTGATTCAGGGGAGGGAATTGCGCGATCTATCGCTCACTCCGGAATCCCTCGCTGCATCCTTGGGCGGCCTTCCTCCGGCTTCCTTCCATGCGGCACATTTGGCTCACGACGCGATGCGAACTTTGCTTCGCGCGGCCTCAAAATAGACTGTCATATCGAGCGACCCAACCGTGCAAACGTGTCCGGATCGTTCAAATTCACCACGCAGCCTTCTTCCGTCGTGATGTACTCGCTGACGTTTGCTTTGTGTGCCCAAACCACGCTCCGCGCTCCCTGCTCCAGTGGCGCGTGTTCCAATTCATCGTACAGCACTGCGGAAAAAATCACGGGGTGTCCACGGCGTCCCTCAAATACGGGCAGCACCACCGGTGCTCGTGTCTCATAAAACTGATTTACTAGCCCATCCACCAGAGACTGGCTAATTAAAGGATGATCAACCAGGCAAAGTAGAATTCCATCCGTTCCAGACGGCAGACTTCGCAGGGCCGCCTGGATGGAGCTCAGTTGTCCCCGCTCCCAATCTGCATTCACCACCACTTCTTCCGGATTTATCGCAACTGCCTTAGCAATGGGTTCCGCATGTGCTCCCAAGACCACGCGACGCACCCCGATCTTCGGGTGCCTTGTCACTGCCAGTAAATGTTCAAGGAACGGCCGGCCCTGGTAGGGAAGTAGAGCTTTTGGCGAGCCCATCCGGCGGGAGGCTCCGCCTGAAAGGATTACAGCGGCAAGCATGAAGCCGTCCTCAGGTTCTAAGTTTCCACAACGCTGCCCGTTTCCAGTTTCAATTTTTTGTGTGACGCGGACTCCGCGTTCCGGCGCACCGCCACGAGTTCGGCCACAATGCTGATGGCAATTTCTTCCGGGGAAAGGGCGCCAATCTCCAATCCCATGGGAGCGAAAACGCGATCGAACTCTTCCATGCGATAGCCGTCTTTCTCCAGGGCTTTGTATACCCCCAACACCTTTCGTCGGCTTCCGATCATGCCGATATACCGCGCTTGAGTTCGCACCGCCCAAGCGAGCACGCGCATGTCCTCTTTGTGTCCTCGCGTGACTATCACCAGATAGCTCGAGGCATTCGGGTGGAGTTTCTCAAATGCCTCCTCAAAATTCAGGTAAATCTCCTGCGCCATTGGGAACCGCTCGGCATTCGCGAATGATTCCCGGTCGTCCACGATTCCGACGCCAAAGCCCGCCGCCTGCGCCGCCTTTGCCACCGCCATCGAGACGTGGCCGCCCCCAAACAAATAGACCACCGGCTGAGGCAAGATTGGTTCCACGAAGACCTCCACCGTGCCGCCACAAATCAGCCCGTTGTCGTACGAGGCCTCGTTGTTCAAATGAAACACCAATTTTCGAGGCACTTCCTTCTGCATCACTTCCTTGGCGGCCGCCCAAACGTCCGCCTCCACGCATCCTCCGCCGATCGTTCCCGTGGCCGACCCATCTTCCCGCACCAGCATCCGCGAGCTCTCGAAGCTTGGGATCGAGCCGTTCGTGTGCACAATCGTGGCCAGAGCCCCTCGCTGCCCCGCGCGCCTCATCCGCACGATTTCTTCAAACAGGTCCATGCCCTTCAGCCTAAGGCGCGCATTCCGCCCTGTCAATTCTGCCCATCTGGACACTTAACCGCCCCGGGCGTAAGGTTTCCGTGGAGGACGGTCCCGTCCAGCACCTCCAACATATCGTGATACGATATGTTGGACAACTGGTCAAGCATGTACTTTTCAACTCGGGAGGTCTCTCATGAAAGCTATCATCTTCCATCAGCACGGCGACCCAAGCGTTCTTCATTACACCGACGTTAACGAGCCTCATCTTCGGGCCAGCGACGTGCTGGTGAAAGTCCATGCCTGCGCGCTCAACCATCTCGACCTTTGGGTACGGCGCGGTTTGCCGGGCGTCTTTATCCCGCTGCCGCACATTCCGGGCAGTGACGTTGCGGGCGAGATTGTAAAAGTAGGGCCGGAAGTTCACACCGTGCATGTCGGGCAGAAAGTTGTTCTGGCTCCCGGGGTGACCTGCGGCAAGTGCCCTGCCTGCCTCTCCGGGAACGACAACCTCTGCCGCGATTACACCAACTTGGGATATATGGTCGATGGAGGCTGCGCTGAATATGTGCGCTGCCCCGATGTGAATTGTTTTCCCTATCCCGAGAATCTCGATTGGGTTCACGCCGCGGCCGTCCCGCTCGTTTTTCTAACGGCCTGGCACATGCTCGTCCAGCGCGCCCAGCTCCAGCCCGGCGAAAGCGTCCTGATTCTTGCCGCGGGCAGTGGCGTGGGCAGCGCCGCCATTCAAATTGCGAAGTTCTTTGGCGCCCATGTGATTGCCACAGCAGGCAATGATGAGAAGCTCGAAAAGGCCAAGCAGATTGGCGCCGACGAAGTGATTCATCACGGCATCATGCCCATCGCCAAAGAAGTGCGCAGCCTGACGCACAATCGCGGCGTCGATGTGGTCTTCGAGCACGTGGGCTCGGCCACATGGGACGAAAGCGTGAAGAGTCTGGCAAATGCGGGGCGGTTGGTTACCTGCGGAGCGACAACCGGCCACGACGCGAGGATCGATCTGCGATTCCTGTTCACCCGGCAGCTTTCGATCATGGGCTCCTACATGGGCAACAAGAACGAATTGGGGACGGTGCTGAAGCTGGTGGCGCAAGGCCGGCTGAAGCCCATCGTCGATAAGGTTTGGCCGCTCTCGGACTGCATCGCAGCGCACAACTATCTCGAAAAAGGCAAGCAATTCGGCAAAGTCGTGCTCACTGTCCCCTAATTACATCCCTTTCGGTGCGCAGTTGGGTCAGGCTCAGCAGGGGAGTACGTCGGCCATCGAAGCGCTGGCACGGAGGGGCGATCAAAACCCTATTTGTCTCCTCTGTCACGCTGTGCCAAAATAAGTGTGAGGGCGATATGGAAACCAGTCTGGGCAAGAGCGTCACTCTCACCAAACCCGACGATTTCGGCAAGCTGCTGCAAGATGAAGGCATCATCTTCACACAGCTCGACAAAGCCGTGAACTGGGCGCGTAAGAGCTCCATTTGGCCGCTTGGCTTTGGTCTGGCTTGCTGTGCCATTGAGATGATGTCCATGGCTGCGTCGCGTTTTGATGTCGCGCGCTTTGGCGCCGAGGTGTTTCGTCCTTCTCCGCGGCAGGCGGATCTGATGATCGTGGCTGGTCGCCTCTCCCAAAAAATGGCACCGGTGATTCGGCAACTCTACGATCAGATGCCCGAACCCAAGTGGGTCATTTCCATGGGGGCCTGCGCCACTTCGGGTGGGGTTTTCAATAATTACGCCATCGTGCAAGGATGCAATCAGGTAATCCCAGTGGACGTGTACGTGCCCGGGTGTCCGCCGAGGCCCGAAGCTGTTCTTTACGGCATTCTGCAATTGCAGAAAAAAATCGAGTCCGAGAAGGGCTCGTTCAAGCGGGCGCTTAACCTCGACTAGTCTCAGATCAATAATCCTTTTCTTGCGGCCCTGAAGCTGGTAGCTTTATCCGCCATGGAACTGTCAAACGCTGTCAGCGCTCGCGACCTGCTCCGCCACTCCTTGGCCACGATTGCCTACCGCTGTGGGAAAATCGTGCGAGATGCGCCGCAGGGCTATGTGAATTTCCAGGCAGGACAGAGTTGCCGTACGCCGGTGCAACTCCTCGGGCACATCGGCGACCTTTTCGATTGGGCCCTTTCCATGGCCAAAGGACAGCCCGCGTGGCATGATTCGGTGCCCCTGTCCTGGCCGGATGAAGTCCAGCGCTTCTTCGACTTGCTCAAGCGCTTCGACGACTATCTCGCGGGGCCTGAACAACTTCACGCATCTCCCGAGAAATTATTTCAGGGACCGATCGCCGACGCGTTGAACCATGTGGGGCAGCTTGCTATCCTCCGGCGGATATCCGGCGTCCCGATCCGCGGCGAAAACTATTACACGGCAGACATCGCCTCGGGCCGCGTCGGCAAGGATCAACCCGCTCCAAAATTCGAATTTGATTGAATATTTACTGGACCCGCCGCCGTCTGAACGTTAAACTCAAGCCTCTTTTTAGGCGCCCTGATGAACGCTCCTGATCAACGGCGTTATCCCCGTGCGAAGCCTCCCAAAAGCGTTGTGGCGGCGTGGCAAGCCGGCTCACAGCGCGGAGTGTCCTTCGTCGAAAGCCTTGGCGTTGGCGGACTATTTGTTCGCACCGAGGAGCGGGTGCCGCTGCGCTGCCTGGTTCAGATCCTTCTGGATCTGCCGGTTGGCCAGGTACGAGGCCGGGCCGTGGTACGCCGGGTCCGGGAAGGCCAAGGGATGGCCGTACAGTTCATTGCCATGGACCCTACCGACCGCGCGCGGTTATTCCAGCAGATGAATGCGTTTTTACCTGCCTGATGCTGAGTTAGACAGCGACGATCGGCGTTGCGCTAACCTTTGCTTTTGCGTCTGCCAATTCCAGCACGGTACCCGGAGTGGATTTTTCCCGCCGAACATAGCCCATTCCGATCCATGCATTTATTGTGGGAGAAAATCCGGTCCGTGTCACGAACCCAACTTCTTTGCCCTCCGCCAACAAGGGCGCTTTCAGTGCGGGCTCGACTGAACTATCAAACTTCAGGCTCACTCTCACACGATTCACCTGGCCGCGGGAACGCACGCGTTCCACGATCTCCTGGCCTGTGTAGCAGCCTTTGGTGTAAGAGATGTGCGATTCCTGCAAGCGGGCTTCGTGCGGGATCTGTTTGTCTCCAAAGTCATATCCAAACCAGGGTATTCCCATCTCGAGCCGCACCGTGTTCAGAGCATGGTACCCAACAGGTCCACCACCCTCGGAGCCGACAGCTTCTGCGAGGATTCGCCAGAGGTCCGCGGCCCCTTCGCGAGCGACCAGAAATTCCGACCCTGCAATTCTACCCGGCGACCTCTTGCTGACGCGGCAAGGTATATTTCCAACGACCGTTTCACGGGACTCCAATTCCGCCATGGTGCCGAGCACCAGTCCGGACACTGCCAAGGTCACGTCCGCAGCCTTCGGCCCTTCGACCGCCAAGGTTGCATACTCCTCTGTGCGGTCGTTCAGCGTCACATCGTCCATGATGATGTACTTGTCCATGGCGGGTATCAGCCGCTCCCGTATCATCGCGTGGGTGACGCAGAAAATCTTTTCACCGAACGCATAGGTTTCCATCTCCGCCTGAATGTGGCCCTGGGGGTTCAGGAAGAGAGAGACGGTTCCGTGATTTTCTCTCAGTCCCTTGATGTCGTTTGTCAGGATGGCGTTGAGATACCGTACACGGTCCGGCCCGGTGAATTCCAGATACGCCCGGTAATTTTTGTCCAGCAAGCCGACGCTTTCGCGAAGCATCCGGTATTCCGCTCGCCAATCGAGGAAATTGTCCGGGAGTTCGCACCCGAACCACACACCTGCTTGAGCACCGTTGGTTCTGTGAAATTCGCTCAATGGTGTTGACAAAGTTCCAATGGGGGACTCCACGTCTCACCGCTCCTTCCGACATCAGACAAGGCAGTCCAACAAACCGCAGATGTGCAAAGCCCTTGTGGACTGATGCGCGCAAAGCCCAATGATATACTTCCCTTGTGAGTGAAATGAACCCAGCACACCGCATGCCCGACGCAGCCAACCCGGAGATGATTTATTTGAAGATCCCTGTCGGGATGCTGCAATGCAATTGTTCCATCATTGGCGATCCCCGGACGCTCGAGTGCATTGTGGTGGACCCCGGCGACGAAGTCGAGCGTATCCTGGGCTTGTTGGGACGGTACAAGCTTAAGGTGAAAGCAATCGTCAGCACTCACGCGCACATCGATCATGTCGGTGGCCTCGCAAAACTGTATCAGTACACTGGCGCTCCCGTCATGATGCACAGCGATGATCTCCCGCTGTATCGGGGAATGGAAGTGCAGGCGGCGTTTTTAGGGATGCCTGCCCCGGAGCTTGTCGAGATTCATCAACTCCTTAAGGAGGGCGATGCGCTCCAGTGGGGCGACTTCCTGGCGAACGTCATGCATACCCCAGGGCATACGCCGGGCAGTGTCTCGCTGTACTTGCCCACCGATGGATCCAACGCCACGCTCAGCCATCCGCAACTTTTTGCTGGGGACACTCTTTTTGCGGGGAGCATTGGCCGCACCGATCTTTGGGGCGGCTCCTTCGACGAGATTATATCCTCATTGAAAGACAAGATCATGCAACTTCCCGATTCCACCATCGTCCACCCCGGCCATGGCGCAAGCACCACCATCGGTCACGAACGAGACAGCAATCCCTTTTTGAAGTAATCTCTTCAGCACTTGATTTCTCTGTGGCCTGCTTTTCTGCCACGCGAGGCATGAATGGGAAACGAACTGCCCTGTAGGCTTCATCATGCGGACAAGTCTTTCTCCGGGAAGGCGCTGCTAGAATCCTCGGAAATTATCTTTCGGGGCGAGGTTCGCTTGAAGATCGGGTTTAGCGCCATCACGGCCATACAAGCGAGAGATGGGGAACTCCGGGTGCGAACGAAGGATGGTCTTGCCGTCTTTGAACTGGGGCCTCAGGCCGCCAAATGGCAAGAAAAAATCACAAACCCCAAATCCCTGCTCGACAAGCTTGGCGTGAAGTCCGGCCAGTCCGTATCGCTCATCGGCGACTTTTCTGCAGATTTTGTCGCCAGGCTGAAAAAACAGGGAGCCACGCTCAACAAAAGCAAACTCGCGAAAGATGCTCCATGGATCTTTCTGGCGGCTAACGAGAAACAAGATCTTCAATGTCTGACGTCGGTACGCAAGGTCATCCGTGGGGCCACAGGGCTCTGGATTGTGTATCCGAAAGGACAACAGTCCATCAAAGAGGCTGACGTTCGGTCCTCAGGCCTGAAAGCCGGCCTCGTGGATATCAAGGTCGCCAGCTTCAGCCCGACACATACCGCCCTGAAGTTCGTACTCCCAAAATCCAAGCGCTAGCTGGCATTCTGCCCGCTTTGCCGGGCCTTTCGCATCTCTTCCATCACGGATTGGATCAATTCTTTCGCGTGGGTCAACTCCTGCGAAATCATCCGTAGATCCATTGCCGGCACCACAGGATTCCTTTGGCTGGTGCAATAGACGCCGTGCTGCCCTGTCAGCACCAGAGCGTTGGTGATCCGGTCCAGTGACACCGCGAGCCTGCCGCGATCTCTGCCGAACATCTGTTCGTAGCGTTCCAATTCTTCCTGGTGCTCTTCAAATGCGGACATGGGCCCTTCCTTCCAAGGTTCCCCTGAGTCTACAGGTTTCTGCCGGTTGCACATCGGGCACAGGGTTCCGGCGCCAAACTTTACGCTACCCCATCGCCCCTCCATAATCCACTTGAGCATCTCCAGAAAGCGGTTTTCGACCATGAGTCTTCCAGAGCAGGCGGCTAGTCAGTATGTCCCATTTGGCAGCAGGCCCGAAGGGAATTGGGAGCACCGAACCATGCGACGTTCAGACTTAGTGCAATACAAGGAAAAAGAAGACGGGCGAATTGCGCGCACCTCTCAGATCGTCTTTGGCGAACGTCAACACTTGCTCCGCGTCCTGGATTCGCTCGAAGGCACCAGCCTACCTATCGCCCGCATGCAGCAAGAACGCCGCATGCTGGAGGAATTGATCCATGCCCGCACGCGAGAGTTGAACCACATCAACACGGCGTGGGATGAAAAGATCGGACTGGTGCTGAGCGCGGAAGCCAAACCGGAGATGCTCGAAAAGCTCTCCAA
>Ga0181532_10002941_pt1 | contig 15610 bp, 13 predicted proteins | sample PEATcosm2014_Bin_33_FD_119768 | JGI IMG/M metagenome (GOLD analysis project Ga0181532, IMG submission 119768) | Peatland microbial communities from MTU Mesocosm Facility, Houghton, MI, USA - PEATcosm2014_Bin11_30_metaG | ecosystem: Environmental > Terrestrial > Soil > Wetlands > Peat | place...
ATGGGTATTCGTGTTCATCTCGACCGAGTCATGCTAGAACGAGGTATCTCGCTGACAGAACTTGCCGGTCGCGTCGGAATTACGCTGGCGAACCTGTCCATTCTGAAGAGCAACAAGGCAAAGGCCATTCGATTCTCCACTCTCGACGCTCTGTGCAAAGAACTGCGCTGTGCTCCGGGAGATATCTTAAAGTATGAGATGCCCGCCGAAGAGCCGGAATGAATCGCAGTTGTAGTCTTCGACAAAGACAAAGGCTTATGCCAAGGTGAAAGCTTCACCCGGTTGGTACTGGGAAACGTGCTTGTAACCACTGACAGGCCAAGTCTCGAATTGTCGGCCAACCAGAAACTGGTGCGGGTGCGTGCCCCCGTTCCGTTGCCCCTTCCCATTCCATGTGCTAGCATCGCCTCGTTAAGAAGAGCGGACCAGGGATTTACTGTTTCTCCTTCGCCCCGCTTACCGGGACCCAGGTAGGGCCTCGCTCTCCTTCAAACCAACAATTTCGCCAGGCGCAGGCCCGCGCCTGCTGTATCTTCGGCGGACCGTCGCCCGGTGACCTCTGTTGGCCACACCTACGCGGAGGACTGTCATGAAAATTTATCCCACCAAGGACATCAGAAATGTTGGCATTGTAGGCCACGGCGGCACCGGCAAGACGCAACTGGTGTCGTCGTTGCTCTTCACCGCCGGAGCGACCCAGCGCTTTGGCAAAGTTGCGGAAGGCAGCACTACCACGGACTGGGACGAGGAAGAAATCGCGCGCAAAATCTCCATCCAACCCGGTCTCGCCAACGCTGAATGGGCTTGTACTCTTTGCGCCGGCAATACCGTCAAAATTAACTTCATCGATCTCCCCGGCTATTCCACTTTCATTACGGAAACCAAGGCAGCCCTCATCGCCGCGGATGCCGCGCTCATCACCGTGGACGCGCACGTCGGCGCGCAAGTCACCACCGAGAAAGTCTGGGATTACTGCGCCGAATACGATATCCCCCGCGCTTTTGTTCTCACCTGGATGGATCGCGAACTTTCCAGCTTCGAGCGCTGCATGGAATCCCTCGTCGAGCTGTTCGGACGCAATGTTGTCGCTCTGCAGATGCCCATCGGCTCTGAAAAAGGTTTTCGCGGCGTGGTTGATCTGGTGGCCATGAAGGCCCACATCTATACGCCCGATGGCGATGGCAAGGCCACTATCGAAAATATTCCCGACGCGCTCCTCGATGAAGCCAAGGAAGCCCACGAAAAGCTCGTCGAAATGATTGCCGAAGGCGACGACGAAATGATGGAGGAATTCTTCCGCGAGGGCACCATTCCCGTTCAGGACCTCATCCCCGCGGTCCGCAAGGCCATCGTCTCGGAAAAAATCGTCCCCGTTCTGATGATTTCGTCCACGCGCAATATCGGCAATTCCAGTTTGCTCACGTTCCTCGCTGATGTCTTCCCGCATCCCGATGAGCACGCGCAAGTCGGCTACAAGGAACCCAACGGCAAGGGCGACCGCATCGACCGCAAGTATGACGACTCGCAGCCTCTCTCCGTGTTCGTGTTCAAGACTCTTGCCGATCCATTCGCCGGCCGCATCAACTATTTCAAGGTGAAGAGCGGCGTCCTGAAAAACGACGCCACGCTCCAGAATTTCAATCGCAATATTCCCGAGCGTTTCCAGCACACCCTGTATGTTCAAGGGAAACAGCTCACCGAAATTCAGGAGCTTCATTCCGGCGACATCGGCGCGATCGCCAAGCTGAAGGAAACCATCACCGGTGATACGCTCGGCGATAAGAACGCTCCCATTTATTACCAGCCTGCGCAGTTGCCCGAGCCTTCCATCACCTTTGCGGTCGAGCCCAAGTCCCGCGCTGATGAAGACAAAATCGGCGTGGCCATTCACAAAATCATGGAAGAGGACGCCGCCCTGCGTTTCTCACGCGACCCGCAAACCAAGGAATTCTTACTTGCGGGGAACGGCCAGCAACACGTTGAGGTCGTTGTGGCCAAGCTGCAGAAGCGTTACAACGTTAATCTCACTCTCAAGCCGCCCAAAGTTCCTTATCGCGAAACCATCCGCGGCAAAGCCGACGCGGAAGGCAAACACAAGAAACAGTCCGGCGGGCACGGCCAGTTCGGCGTCTGCCGCGTCAAGTTCGAGCCCACCGAACGCAACAAGGGCATCGAGTTTGTTGACGATGTTTTCGGCGGCGCCATTCCCAATAACTGGATTCCTTCCGTCGAACGTGGTATCCGCGAGGCCGCTGCGCGCGGCTATCTTGCCGGTTTCCCCGTCACCGATTTTCGCGCCACCCTTTACGACGGCAAATACCACGACGTCGATTCCTCGGATATGGCTTTCCGCATCGCCGGCTCTCTCGCCTTCAAGGAAGCCATGAAACAGGCCAGGCCCTCTCTTCTGGAACCCGTCATGCACGTGGAAGTCTACGCTCCGGATCAATATTCCGGCGATCTGATGGGCGACCTCAGCTCGCGCCGTGGCCGCATCGAAGGCAGCGAATCGCGCGGCCATAATGTGATCGTCAAAGCCATGGTGCCTTTCGCGGAAATGCTTTCGTACGCGACGGGCCTCACCTCCATGACACAGGGCCGCGGCTCTTATTCGATGGAGTTTTCTCATTACGACTTCGTGCCCGCGGAATTGGCGGATAAGGTCATCGCCGCTCACAAAGCGGCCCACGGCGAAGCTCTCGTCGAAGAAGAAGCCTGAGTTTTCGGCATCAACTGTCGTTTATCGAAGAGCTCGGCGGTTTATCCCCGGGCTCTTTTGTTTCATAGCTTGCCCAATGGAAAAACTGCTAGTAGCAGCACCTCAGCCCAACTTGGGCAGAAACATCCCCGTGCGCTTGGCGTACTCCTCAAATCCATCGCCAAACTCCTGCCGCAGGAAACCTTCCTCGCGCCTGGCCTTGAAATAAAATGCCGCTAGCACAATCGGGTGCTGTATCCAACGATAGAGCCCCTTGGCGAGCATTGCGGATCTTTTCCCGGCAGGGTGAATGGCCAGTCTAGTTTGTCTGAAGCGCTTTCAGCAGGGCTTCACGCGCCGTGATGATCTCGATTCGCGCGTCATTCACGTGTTGCGGTCGCGGGATAGTTCGCCGTATCGCTTCGCAGATGTTATTCGCTTTGCCTTCCAACGCCGCAATCCGCTCTTTGCTTTGGGACGGCGGCAGACGCAAGGCGGCTGCCACATCGGTCATATATTCGTCGAAGGCCTGCACTTCCCGCGCTTCCGGCGGTACGCAGGTCTTTGGCGCCGGTTCGCCCATCACTTTCGCATAAGTCCCAGCCGGGTCCGGAGATCGTCGCAATTCCGCAAAGAATGGTTCGCTACCCGCTGCCTCAATCTGCCATGCACGTCCCCAGTCGAAACCATCTTCTCGCACAGCGTTCACGGCTGCATATAGCTGTTGTTTTTGCGCAGAGCTCAAATGCCTCTGCTTCGCTTCTAGCGTTAGCGTGCGCAGGTTAGGAAGGAGCGCGCTTTCGGCGATTAAGGCGAAAATCAGCGAGCCTCCTTTCGCTAAGTGGTCGGTAAAGCGGATGCCGGCAAGCCAGGTATCTACTGCGGCTTGCGATTGCCCTTTAGCCATTTCGCGCATGCCCTGGATTGTGTTTAGCCGCGCCAAGACTCGCGCTCGCGGAGCGTAAGCAATCGACGCGCGCGGTCCCTGGCTGTACTCGATCCCCCAATCGCAATCGGGAAGCTTCGTAGCGCGTTGAAACATCGCGATGGCGTCGGCGTTCGCGTCGAGAATCGGCCCAAGCTTGCTTTCGTCCCACGTGGCTTCGCCGGCCGCCGTTCTCACAAGCAACTCCTGCGTGGCCTGATCCGATGGAGGATCTTTCATCTCCGCAAAAGCCATCCAGTAGCGCAGCGCTGCGTTGCGCGTTTCCGGTGGAGATTTTATCTGTCCGCAGACGCCAACGGCCGCGGCCAACATCGCCAAACCGGCTATGCAAAGTCTGATTCTCATATCTATCTCCTCATTCCTTCGTTAGAACACGCAGCGTACTCTGTGCCCCCTGTAGGTCGGGCAATACTCTTCGCGAATCCGCCTCAAGCTCTTCTTCGAATCGTATGGGATCTTCCAGCGCTAACTTGGTCAAGAGGATGGTGTTGGTTTTCCGCTGCTCGACGATTGCTTCGACCTTGAAAGTTTTCGACTTCCCCCCGCCTGGCGGCAAGCCGCTCTTGTGTCGCCCATACCACACTTCCCCGCTCAGCGAAAGCAGCACCAACGCCGCCGCTGCCAGCCAGCCCTTCCACGGAATTCGGACTGGCCGTGAAGTCTCGAGCGGTCGCACAGCCCGCGGCTGAAACTCTCTCAGATACTTTTCCAGATCGTTGTCATCTACCGGCATTGTTACTCCTTTGTCTTCTCCGACCGCTTCTTCAATCGCTCGCGCAGCTTTTCCAGCGCATAGCGGTATCGCGATGCGACTGTGTTGAGTGGCGACTCCGTCGCCCCGGCGATTTCTTGTAGCGTCATGCCGCTCCAAACCCGTAAGAATACGGTCTCGCGCTGTTCCTCGGGCAACTCCTCCAGCGCGTTCTGCAACGAAAGGATCTCCGCCTGATCCACCATCGCGTGGGTGAAACAGAACTCACCCTCAGGCATCTCCGCTTCGCGGCGTCGGTCCCGCCGCTGGTTGAACGATGCGTTGCGCACAGCGCGATAGAGATATGGGATTGGCGTTTGCGCCGCGTTCAAGTTTCCCTGCAACAATTTCAGAAATACCTGCTGCACCACGTCCTCCGCCGATCCAAAATCAAGCCCGCAACAACACCCGTACGCCGCCAGCGCCGCGCCGTGCTTTTCATACAGGGCCTTTAACGACTCGGGCGTGAACTTGCTCACTTTCAAGAGCCTTCGCCTCGGCTACCTCTCATTGGTTATGACACTCGAAAGTCCCATTTTTGTCTAAACCGTTTTTCCGCCAATTTGGGGGTTGCCGTATTGCTCCCCGCGGGCCAATAATCGCCGTTATGAAGAAAAATAAATCTGCTTCTCTCCACGCCTCAACCTCCGCCATTCATGCCGGCGAGCCTCTGCGCCATGGTGTCGATGCCCCCGTTGCACCGGAGATTGTGCGCTCTTCCACGTTCACGTTTTCCTCCAGCGAGGAGATGAAACGTTGGGCGGAAGGTAAAAGCAAAGCCTATATCTACACGCGTTACGCCAATCCCACGCTGGCCATCGCCGAACGCAAGATTGCCGCTCTCGAAGGCGCCGAAGCCGCCATCGTCACCGCCTCCGGAATGGCGGCGATTTCCCACGCGCTTCTTAGCGTGCTGCAAAACGGCGACGAACTCATCTCCACCGCTCAACTCTATGGCGGGACATTTCGCCTGATGCGCGACACCTTTCCCCGCATGGGCATCACTGTTCGCCACGCGGAGACTTCTCTGGAAAACCTCGAATCCCTGATCACGCCGAAGAGCAAGTGTCTCTATATCGAGACCCCGACAAATCCTACTTTGCAAGTCGTCGATCTCCGCAAAGCCGTCGCTTTCGCCAAAAAACACAATCTCGTCAGCGTCATTGACAGCACTTTTGCCACTCCCCTTCTGCAGAAACCCCTCGCCCTCGGTTTCGACTTGGTCTTGCACAGCGTCACCAAGTATCTTGCCGGCCATTCCGATCTCATCGGCGGTGTTGTTGCTGGAAACGCCAAACGTATTGAACCCGTCCGCCAAATGGTGATCTATGTTGGGGGTTGCATGGATCCAGAGGTGGCGTTCTTGCTCATCCGGGGTATGAAGACTCTCGGCGTGCGCGTTGAACGCCAGTGTGAAACGGCCATGCGTATTGCGAAATTCCTGGAGAAACATCCGAAAGTGGAGAGCGTGCATTATCCGGGCCTGAAGTCGCACCGCGACCACGCGCTGGCAAAGAGGCAGATGCGCGCCTTCGGCGGAATGCTCGCATTTGATTTGAAAGGCGGGTTGCCCGCGGCGCGCAAATTCTGCGACCGCATGAAACTCTTCTTGCTCGCGGTAAGTCTTGGGGGCACGGAATCGCTGGTATCGCTTCCGATTTACAGTTCGCACTATCGCATGAGCGAAGCGGAATTGCGCGTCTCCGGAGTGAAACCAGGTACGGTGCGCGTCTCGATCGGCCTCGAAGATGCCGCCGATCTCATCCAGGATCTGCAGCAGGCGCTGCGTTAGTTACGATCCTGGCGCTACTCTCTCGCGTTCCTTATTTTACCGGTGTTTCCGCGGGAACTTCCCAGTCCTGATTTTCCGGCAGCATGGACTTCACTATGTCCTCTAGCTCGTGCGAACTCTGCACATCGCCCGGATAATTGTGCGCGGACAGGTCAAACGTGAAGCCATACTTCGCGCGCGCCCCTTGCAGCTCTTCCTGCAGACGCAGCGCCACGCGCTTGGCGTTCAGCGTATCGGTTTCCGGCAGCACAATGCCGAAAAGATCTTCGGAAAGGTGATAGATGGAATCCGTGGGGCGCAGCCGCTTGGACATGGCTTTCGCCGCATCGCTCAGCGCTGCCTTCTGATCGTTTAAGGAGGCACGCGCGCCCGGCTTGGCCTTCACCAGCACCAGCGAAAGATTCTTCTGCATGGTCATGGCGCGACGGAATTCCATCGTAAGGCGATCCCAGAAATAGTTCTGGTCCGGCATCGAATGCAGCAAATCGGTGCTCGCCTGAACCTGCAGTTCGACGTTGCGCTCCAACTCGCCAAGCAAATGCTGCTTCAGTTTGTTGAAGGTGCGTTGGCGATCGAACAGGTATCCGACAAAAAGCAGCGTCAGCGCGCAAAAGCCGAAAAATGCCACCCTCATCGTCCACTTGTTGCCTTCCGGATGCACAAACACCAGGGGATACATGAAGATGGCCAGGCCGCTGGCAAGCACGAGAACAAACACAGCAGAGAGAATCGTAAGTTGCAGGCCGCGCCGCTCAAGGCGGTCGAGTTCTTGACGATCGATTGTCGCCATAGTCACACCTATATGAGGCAACTTCCCCCTTGGGAACCTGGAGTTGCCGGGATACTTACAGGTTCCGTTTTGCCACAGTGGATAGCAATAGGAGCGGGGTACTTCTGTGGCTCAAGTGCAAACAGGCCAAGGCGGAGCAGGGCACCACGGGATGACTGATCCTTATTGGGTTGGGTCTCGGGGGGCAGGCCGCGTGCCCAAGTATTGGCGGGGTATCGTATGTTAGCATTTAGACTTGCGCTAGGAATAAAGTAGCTGTCCTGCCCGATCGAGGAGCCTGCCCGAATGTCTGCCACGATGAAAGCGCTGCGCAAAACCCAAGCTGGGAAAGGACTGCAAATGCAAGGGGTGCCGGTGCCCTCGATTGGCCCCACGGACGTTCTGGTTCGCGTCAGGGCCACCTCAATCTGCGGCACGGACCTGCACATTTACGGGTGGGATCGCTGGTCGCAAGCCCGCATCAAGCCCCCCGTCACCTTGGGCCACGAATTCTGCGGCGTGGTCGAGCGCACCGGAGAAGAAGTCACCGCCGTGAAGCCGGGCGACTTCGTCAGCGCGGAGATGCACGTGAACTGCGGCCATTGCCACCAATGCCGCCTGGGCGAAGCGCACATCTGCCAGAACGTTCGCGTGATTGGAATTGACCAGGACGGCGCCTTCGCCGAATTCGTGAAAATTCCCGCCACCAATATCTGGAAGCTTGACCCCGCCATCCCCGAGCACTATGGAGCCATCCTCGACCCGCTGGGCAACGCCGTTCACACCGTGCTCGCGGGAGCAATTGCCGGGCAAACGGCCCTGGTGACCGGTTGCGGTCCCATCGGCCTGATGTCCATTGCCGTGGCCAAGGCCTGCGGCAGTTCGATCGTTTTTGCGACAGAGACGAACGATCACCGTCGCGCCATGGCCAAACAAATGGGCGCCGACGTGGTCTTGAATCCCGCCGAGGGCGACGCGGTGAAGAAAATCCTGGATGCCACCGGCGGTACGGGCGTGGATGTGCTCCTCGAAATGAGCGGAAACGCCACCGCAATCCAACAAGGGTTCAAAGCTCTGCGCGCAGGCGGCCGTGCCTCCTTGCTGGGAATTCCGACCGAGAATGTGCCGCTGGACCTGGTCAATGATGTCATTTTCAAGGGTTCGACCGTCCAGGGCATTTACGGACGCAGGATGTACCAGACCTGGGTGCAGATGACCGCCTTATTGAAGGCAGGGCGCGTGAATCTGGATCCTCTTTTTGGGGAGCGCATGGCACTGGAAAAGTTCGAGGAAGCTTTTGCAAAGTTGCACAATGGCCTGGCAGGGAAAATTCTGATGTATCCGAATGGGCTGCCCGGATAGCGGTCAAGATTTCAATCGAAGACAGACGAAATCCAAGGCAGCCGCCAAAATGCAAGGTACCAACCGCGGAGCACGCAGGACAGCTTCTCCGGGTCATGCGAATCAGGGAGCAACACCATGAGTGATTTGGGGTCGCAGGCAATGCACACGAATCCGTTGAACTATGTCAGCCAGACGCTTCAGGAATTGCGCGCGAAAGGCGTGGCGCCGAAACTGCGCGTTCTGGAAGGCGAACAGAAGCCGCTATGCATTTTCGATGGGCGCGAGGTGATTAACCTGGCGTCCAACAATTATCTGGGTCTCACTTCGCACAAAGCTTTGCGGAAGGCCTCTCTGGATGCGGTGAAGAAGCTCGGCGTTGGTGCAGGCGCGGTGCGCACCATCGCGGGCACCATGAAGCTCCACATGGATTTGGAAGAGCAGATCGCCAAGTTCAAGCAGGTGGAAGCCTGCGTGGTGTTCCAGTCGGGATTCACCGCCAACGCGGGAACCGTCTCGGCCGTCCTTGGAAAAGAAGATCTGATCATCTCGGATGAACTGAACCACGCCTCTATCATCGATGGCGCGCGCCTCTCCAAAGCCACCATCAAGGTCTTTCAGCATAAGAACATTGAGGATTGCGAGCGCATCCTGAAAGAGACATCGAACTGGAACGGCCACAAGCTCATCATCACCGATGGTGTGTTTTCCATGGATGGAGATATCGCGCCGCTGCCGCAGCTTTGCGACCTCGCGGAAAAGTACGGCTGCATCATGATGGTGGACGATGCGCATGCCAGCGGCGTGCTGGGCCGGGCCGGGCGTGGCACCGTGGACCACCTCAATTGCCACGGGCGCGTGCACATTCAGGTTGGCACGCTCAGCAAGGCCATTGGATCCATGGGCGGATATGTGTGCGGCTCCCGCGATCTGATTGACTTCCTGTATCTGCGCGCCCGGCCTTTCCTGTTTTCCACTTCGCACCCACCCGCTACCGCGGCGGCGTGCCAGGCCGCATTTTCGCTGCTCGATTCCCCGGAAGGCGAAAAACTGGTGAAGAAGCTCTGGGCCAATACAAAATTCTTCAAACGTGAATTGAAGAAGCGCGGCTTCCAGTTCAAGACTAGCGAGACCCCGATTATTCCGATTCATGTCGGAGAAGCGGCAAAAGCCTTTGAATTTTCGCGCAAATTATTCGATGCGGGCGTCTTCGCTCCGGCCGTTGGTTATCCAACGGTAGCCGAAGGCAAGGCGCGCCTGCGCGCCATCGTCAGCGCCGGGCACAAACGCGAGCATCTGTTTAAGGCGGCGGATATTCTGGCGGAAGTCGGCAAATCACTCGGGATTGTAAGCTGAAGAGGTTCGGTTAACGCCAGGCCGTTGCAGCTTCTGCGGACTTATCCGAGCAGCCGCAGGGCGAAACAACTCCTGTTATACTCGCGCGATGCCGCCGAAAGACGAAATCTCGAAAAAACTCTTCCTGGTGGATGCCATGGCGCACATCTACCGGGCCTTCTACGCCCCCATGGTGCGCATGAATGCGCCCAGCGGCATTCCCACGAAAGTCCCATTCCTTTTCGCCAATATTCTTCGGCGCATCATCAAGGATTATCAGCCCGAGTATTTGGGCATCGTCTTTGACACCAGCAAGCCGACTTTTCGCGACAAGCTTTTTGAATCCTACAAGGCGCAGCGCCCGCCCATGCCGGACGAAATGAAAGTGCAACTGCCCTATGTGCGGCGGCTCTGCGAAGCCATGCGCCTGCCCATCCTGGAACTCGATGGCTACGAAGCCGACGACGTCATCGGGACTATGGCGAAAAAAGGTGTGGAGAAAAAGCTGCAAGTACTGGTCATCTCCAACGATAAGGACATGATGCAGCTCGTCACTCCGGGCGTGCGAATCCTGCGCACCGGATCGGGTGGAGCAAAAGCCGATAGTATCGTGGATGAGCAGAAGGTCCAGGAAATCCTGGGTGTGCCGCCGGGGAAAGTCATCGACCTGATGGCTTTGCTCGGCGATACCGTGGACAACATTCCGGGCGCCAAGGGAATTGGCGAAAAAGGTGCCACTGAACTTATTCAGAAATACGGCAGCGTGGAAAGCGCGCTCGATCACGCCGACGAAGTGACTAATAAGAGGTATCGCGAAGCCCTCCAACAACAACGAGAACAGGTCATGATGAGCAAGCAACTGGCCGCAATTGAGACCAGCGTGCCGCTCGATCTCGACCTTGGCAAGCTGCAGTTGCGCGAACCCGATTCCGCCGCCCTCGCTGTCCTCTACCGCGAACTTGGCTTCAACTCGCTGTTGAAGGACTTGCTGGCCAGCAGCGCGGCTCAGCCCACCGGCGAGGCTGTGCCGGCCTCGGACGCCCCGGCAGGCGCGAATGGTGATCCCGCAAAAGACTATCTGCAATTCGCAAATGTGCAGGAGTTCAGCGAGTACCTGAAAAAACTGCCGGCAAAACGCCCGCTGTCAGTTTGGCTGAACCTGGAAACCGGCGAGCGCGAAGCGGAAGGCTTCGGGACGCGTGTCAACGGCATTGAAGTTTCCTCGAAGCCCGGCGAAGGCCGCGCCATATGGGTGGACGAAAAAGGCGAAGCGCTGAAAGCGCTGGAGCCTGTTTTGCACGATGCCAAACGCCCCAAAATCGTGCACGATCCGAAGCTCTTTCAACTGTTGACCTCCAAATCCGAAAATATCCTGCACGCCACGCAGATTTATTCATATCTGTTGCGCCCAACCACCGCCAAACATGATTTTGCCGAAGTCGTATTCCGCCAACTCAACGTGCCTCTCGGCGGCGGAGCCGGTGAACGCGCCGATTATCTCCAGCGCATCGCTCCTCTTCTTCGCGAACAGGTGGAGGCCCAGCAACTCACCGAAGTCTACGAAAAGATCGATCTGCCGCTCGCCCCGCTGCTCGCGGAGATGGAACGCATCGGCATTCGCGTCGATCCTAAAGCACTGGACGTGATGTCCAAGTCCATGGAAAAGGAAGTTCGCCGCCTGGAAAAAGAGATCTGGAAACTCGCGGGCAGTGAATTCAACGTGAATTCACCCTCGCAACTTGCGGAAATCCTGTTCGACAAGCTGAATCTGCAGCCGCCCTCACGTCGCGGAAAAGGCAAAGTGCGCTCCACCGCTGCCGACATCCTGGAAGAAATGGCTGACCAGCATGAGTTGCCGGGCAAGGTAATCGAATATCGCGAGATCGCCAAACTGAAGTCCACTTATGTCGATGCTCTTCCAAAGCTGATTCATCCCGAGACCGGCCGCCTGCACACCAGCTTTTCTCAAACGGGCACAGCAACCGGCCGCCTCAGTTCCAGTGATCCCAATTTGCAAAATATTCCGGTGCGCAGCGAATTGGGCCGCGAAATCCGCGCGGCGTTTGTAGCCGAAAAAGGGAAAATCCTGCTCTCCGCGGACTATTCTCAGATCGAACTCCGCATCATGGCGCACTTTTCTCAGGATCCCGTACTGTTGCAGGCCTTTCGCCATGGTGAGGACATCCACGCCCGCACTGCGCAGGAAGTTTTTGGCGTTGGCCCGCTGGCGCAAACCGCGGAGCATCGCCGTGCCGCCAAAGCCATCAACTTCGGCATCATCTACGGGCTTTCTGCCTTTGGCCTGGCCCAGCAACTCGGCATCGAGCAGAAGGAAGCGGCACAGTTCATCAACGCCTATTTCACGCGCTATCGCGGCGTCAAGCAGTACCTCGATAATGTCCTCGTCGAAACGCGCAAATCCACGATGGCCAAGACCCTTTTCGGCAGAATTCGTCCCATCCCTGAAATCAGCGCGCCTCAGATGCAGCTGCGCAATTTTGCGGAACGCACCGCACTGAACTCGCCGCTGCAGGGAACCGCGGCGGATTTAATCAAGCTGGCAATGATCGCCATCGATGAACGGCTCCGCAAACAGAAACTCAGCGCCCGCATGATCCTTCAGGTGCACGACGAACTGTTATTTGAAGCTCCTGCAAAAGAGCGCGAACCTCTGGAAGCCCTGGTCAAGGAAGAGATGGAAGGCGTGCACAAACTCGCCGTGCCCTTGGTCGTGGAAATCGGTGTCGGCCCCAATTGGCGCGACCTGGATTGAATCGCAGCCCAAACCCAGCGACCTGATCTCCCCCCGACGTTACAAGAAAACTGCTTCGTTCCGACCCCGCGCGATCCCTCCACTCGTCGTTCAAACTCGGACCTGTCCTCTGGGACAGGAACTCCATACGGCACGCCGCCTGCCACGCAGCGCCTGCCGTTGAATGGCGCGTGTTACGCTGGCCTCGCGTGGTGAATCGGGGAGAATCTATGCGCCGAATCTGCGAAATCCTGTTCATTTCCTTATTGTCCGTGTGCTTTGCAGGTTGCAGTGGTCTATCGGACATCAAGAGCAGTGGGGGCGGTGGTGGAGGCCAAGCCACCGGCGTCACGGTCAAACCGGCCGCCGCTACCGTGAACCTCTTTACGACACAGGCGTTCACCGCCACAGTTCAAGGAAGCACCAATCAAGCTGTCATCTGGCAGGTTAATGGAGTCACTGGCGGTAGTGCCACCACCGGAATCATCTCCACGTCAGGGCTCTATACCGCCCCGCAGGCCATTGCACCGAGTCTGATTCCCACCCAACCCATCATCGCCACCGTGACGATTACCGCTGTTTCTCAGGCCAATTCAGGGGCCACTGGGACTGCTACCGTCAGTCTGCCGACGCAAGAACAGCAAACTCAATCCGGTGCGATCACGTTAGGCACGTCCGGCGGCAATATTAATGACATTAGCGGAGTTTACTGCTGCTCCGGTACTCTGGGTTCGCTGGTCGTCCGCAGCGGCACCTATTACATACTGAGCAACAACCACGTCATGGCGCTCAGCGACAACGGAAACGCCAGCACCGGGAATGCGGGCGACGCCATCACCCAGCCCGGAGTGATCGAGTCTAACTGTGCGACTGCTTCCACCCGTACGGTCGCAAACCTTTCGGATTTCTTCAATCTGCAAACCGGGCCAATCCCAAAAATCGACGCCGCCATCGCACAAATAGCCAGCGGCGCAGTGGAAACCAGCGGCAACATCCTGCTCCTCGGCAGCACGCTTACCAATGGCGTTCCCAATTCCGGTGCACCCGCCTCGGGCGCTGGTCTCACTCCCGTCCAAGCGCTCGGTGCTCCTCACAACGGCGCCGTCGCCAAGAGCGGCAGAACCACTGGGTTAACGTGTTCGACCATCCTCGGCACCAACGTGGCCTCCACCGTCAGCTATTACGCTCATTGCGGCGATGCGAACCCCGCATTCAACGTCAGCTATACAGACTTGGTTTCCGTTTCCGGCGGAAATTTCAGCGACTCCGGCGATTCCGGTTCCCTGATCGTGACGCAAGATACCTCTGAAGCCGTGGCACTCCTATTTGCCGGTTCGGATACAGACACCGTCGGCAATCCCATCACTGATGTGCTTCCCTACTTTGTGGGCGCTGGGAACGCGACGCCGGTCTTCGTCGGCAATAGCACGACAAACCCAACCCACCAGGTGATCGGTTGCACATTGCCGGCGCTGCAGGCAATCACCACGGTCCCGCAGGTCCAGGCCGCGTCTGAATCCATCCAGCAGGCGAGCATGGCGCGCGATCTGCACGCTCCGCAACTTCTGACCATTCCGGCAATCAAAGCCATCTCCGTGGGTGCTAGCTACGATCAACCCGGCAAAGCCGCTATTCTTCTCTTTGTCGGCACCGGCGAATCTCTTGCCAGCATTCCACGGACGCTCGACGGCATTCGTACGCGGCTCGTCGAAGGTAATGCCTGGGCGCATCAGGGGCTCCTGAGCAGTGAAGAGACCGCGGATCTCCTAAGCGCTGCGAGCCGGCCGCAAATCGTCTACCCCTTCCAGCCGGGCGAATACCTGCGCGCCAAGTCCGTGCACTCCGCCCACGTCGCTGAACTGCTGAAACAGCCAGGAATTCTCGGCGTCGGCATCACCTCCAGCGTAGACTCCCCCGGAGAAGCAGCACTCCTGATTTACGTAAGTCGCGGAGCTTCACAAGAAAACATCCCGGCAGAGATCGATGGCTTGCGCACTCGCGTTCGCGAAACGAGCCCCTTCACCACCGGACGCCGCGGCAATGAACCCGTCCACAGTTGCCGGATGCCCGTTGCCAGTAGCCAGCTTGCAGCAACGAAACCCTGAACCCACTGGAACAGTCCTCACAAATTGCTTCCCATCGGGAGTGATCTTGCCGTCACACCTGCCCGTTGACCTTTCTTTGTGCGCGGCGCGGTTGTAGAATCGCCCTAGACGGTGTCGAAATTGCTCCCTCGGCACTTCCTTCCAATCAGGGGGTCTATATGCGGCGAAACGCGATTTTGTTCAGTACTGTTCTGCTTCTTGGCTTGGGCATCGGATTCGCGCAACAGAAAGACAGCACACAAGCACCCGAAGCGGCCCCACCACCCATTTCCGCGGATGACGCAGCGAAGAAGAATCCCGTGAAACCCACGCCGGAAGGCCTTGCCGAAGCCAAGCGCCTCTACGGTTATCACTGCGCTATGTGCCATGGGAAAGAGGGCGACGGCAAGGGCGATCTGGCCGGTTCGATGAATCTGAAGTTGAACGATTGGCGCGATGCCAGCACCATCGCGAAATTCACCGACGGCGAGCTGTTCTATATCATCACCAACGGCCGTGGAAAAATGGTGGGCGGTGAAGGCGATCGCACCAAGGCAGAAACGCGCTGGAATCTGGTCAATTACGTGCGCGCCTTCGCCAAAAAGAGCGACCAGTAGCACACCGGCCAAAAACTATCTCATCTGCAGTGCTTACGGGCGCTCCCAGAAGTCTGGGGCGCCCTCTTTTTTGCTTGGCCACTAGGCGTGGTAGGCTTTTGGGGCAGATGTTATACCGAGGAGGAAGCCATGGCGCACGCACCAAAATTTCTGGCACTGGTCAATGAAGCGAAAAAACGCGTAAAGGAAACGACCGTGGCCGAAGTCCAACGCCGCCTTGATACCAGCGAAGAGTTCATTCTCGTGGACGTGCGCGAGGAAAGCGAATGGGCCCGCGGGCACTTGCCGGGCGCGGTGCATCTCGGAAAAGGCATCATCGAACGCGATATCGAGCAGCGCGTGCCAGACACCAGCGCGAAACTGATCCTTTATTGCGGTGGCGGCTTCCGCTCCGCACTCACCGCCGAAAACCTCCAAAAAATGGGCTACACCAACGTGGAATCGATGGACGGCGGCTGGAAAGGCTGGCTGGAAGCGGGCCTTCCCACGCAGAAGGACTGAACCCGGCCTCGCTGGCGAACCTCA
>Ga0181532_10002943_pt1 | contig 15605 bp, 14 predicted proteins | sample PEATcosm2014_Bin_33_FD_119768 | JGI IMG/M metagenome (GOLD analysis project Ga0181532, IMG submission 119768) | Peatland microbial communities from MTU Mesocosm Facility, Houghton, MI, USA - PEATcosm2014_Bin11_30_metaG | ecosystem: Environmental > Terrestrial > Soil > Wetlands > Peat | place...
ACCGGACCGCACAAAGTATGAGGCCGGGTTCGGTCTGCCGCCATTTGAAGATCGCGGGTCGGGCTATCATTTCGCGATTCTTTCACGTCACCAGCCAGCAACCTGAAAGTTGCAACACATCCTATCCAGGCGAGCTTTAGCCAGGGGTTCGTACCGAAGCAGGGATTCGAAGCAATAAGTGAAGTGTAAAACCGAATGGACTTGAGGGCCTGCGACATCTCGGCCTTCACGTGGGTTAGGAAGTCGGAGCGGAAGTCTCGTAGGGTTGGCACCGGTTTACGCTCTAGAACATCGGCCTTGCCGCGCATCAAATCGACGTCGAATGCTCGGCGATCTTACTGGCCTTCCGTTCGTAGCAGAAGCCGATGAGGTTGCCGATCGTGATACCGCGGTCAAGAATCTGGCCGCCAATGAAACAGATGTCGCGATAGCGTGATTGCCACCTTACCATGGGGCGATGTGGGTGGATGGACTTCCCCGATCGCACAATGATTTGAGGCACTTAGCGGAGGAACTGGAGCAATCTGGAGCAACGCAAACCAGCTGAAAGCTCTGTAAGCGGCTGATTCGAAATGGTGGGCGCTACAGGATTCGAACCTGTGACTTCCACCGTCTGAGGATGGCACTCTACCGCTGAGTTAAGCGCCCAAGCCTTTCGGGTCTAGTACTTGCCGACCACCCAAAACACCCACCGTACCAAAGCGTACCAAATTTCCTCATTTCACGATACAGCCTTCAACTTCGGCCGCGCCGTCAACTCGCTGTAGATCGCATCCAGCGTCTGCTTCACGCGTCGTCGATCTGCTGCATGTACACACTAGCAGTAATATCGGGCTTCGCGTGTCCCAGGATGCCCAGCACGTCCTTTACGCTCCCCTTGGTTTGGGCCAGCGTTGCAGTCGTGCGCCGTAATACCTGGAAGTTCAGCTTCCTGAGCCCTAGCTCCGCGGCCAGCTTCTTCAGCACACGGGCGCGATAATTGTCCGTGCGGATGAAGCCGTTCTTCTTCGCCCCATTGCGCCTGCGCGAATTGGGGAAGATATAGGCATCGGGCGAAGCATCGAGACATTCTCGGTTACAGCACTGCTGCTGACACCCGGCACGCGAAAGCGTCCGCCGCAAAGCGGCTCCGTTCAAACCGGCTTCATGCTGTCCAGATGGTGGCTTGTGCGCCCAGCCAGCAGTTGGTGGGCTACCTGCAGCCTTACGATCCTCCGGTCCTCATCGACAAAGGCCCCGATCTCCTCCGGGCCCTGACGGTGGAGGAATAAGAGCAGCCTGATGAGTCGGCTTTTAGCGAATATTATAAGACTCCTGACCCCATGCCCCTTTCACGGTGCCGTCCACCCAAAGATTCAAGCCGCTGTTTTGGACCCGCTGCATTCTAGTGCCGGCGCAAATTGTGCGCACAGGAAACTCGCGGCTTTGGCTGTGCTTGAGGGTGTTGGCTACAGCAAACTTGGGAGTCACGGGGATCACTGGGATAAGAGAAACGAAAGGAATGATCCGGTGCCGTAAATGTCTCGGTGTGACGGCTTGGTGCTTGTTGCTGAGCGTTGGCCCCCAAAACCAGCAACGCTATAGCTATGAGCACGGAAATCGTTCGGGAGCCGCCAGCGTTCGTGTAGCACATTTTAAGCGTGATTTGGCTCATGAGCGAAATCAGGCCTTATCACAAGTAATCACAAAGCGGATTCGGATGCGTTCTGATGGATTCCCGCACAGTTCCCGCACAGAAAAACGGGGCTGAGATTTCAGCCCCGCCGTAAGTATCCCATTATGTAGAGCTTTTTGGTTGCGGGGGAAGGATTTGAACCTTCGACCTTTGGGTTATGAGCCCAACGAGCTACCAGACTGCTCCACCCCGCACTTCGATCATATCGCCATGTGAACCTTAGGTCAAACAGCAGCCGCTGGCATGAGAGCGACTACGTTGCGCTCTGCGAGAGAGTCGGCGACAAATCGATTCGAGCCCTGACGCTCGAGAAAGCTGCGCCTTGCGATCGCATTGCGATTGTGTTTCCCAGTACATTGCTGGAGCTTCGATGAGCGTGACTGTCATGCTCGATGGTTGTTTTTTCGATGGATTTATTTCAAACGAGAGGTACCACAATGTGGCAGATTCATCCCTGGCTGGCCGTGGGCGTAGTCGCTTCGACGGCGGCGACTGATGCCGTGTACGTGATGTTCAGTGCGGCAGTAGCATCGCGGCGGCGCGTACCCGCGGCGACGTGGAGCAGCGTGTGGTACTTGCTGTCGGCGTTCGCGGTCATCAGTTACACCAGAAACTGGATCTATGTGGGTTTCGCGGCAGTGGGATCGTGGATTGGAGCCTATGTGTCGATGACGGTGCTGCGCCGGCCGGGTGCTGCTGGGCCGGCGTGAGAAGTGTGCCGCAGGGGCTAAAGCCCAAATCATTCAGGATCCGCCGCCGGCACGGCTAAACAGGCTGCTGAAAAACTCAAGAGTAGATCCCTCGCGGCCTGAAGGCCGCTCGGGAAGACAAAAATAAAACGGCTTATCGGCACGACTAAAGTCGGGCCCTGTTACAAAACACTGCAAAAGCGATTTTTTCAGCGGCCTGTGAAGTCGTGCCCTGACACAAAGCATTTACGAGACTGCTTCTAGTAATGGAAGCGATAGCGAAACTCTCCATAGATTTGCCGCGGCTCGTTCCAGTGAAATCCGCCAAAGGTGAGACTGTTATCCAACTGCACTCGGCGGTTGGCCACATTGAGAGCGGTCACGGAGATGGCGTACTTGTTCTCGACGAGACTCTTGCCAAGAGAAAGATCGACCGTGGTGTGGCTGGGAAGATAGGGCCCAGGGTATTGCGCGTAGGGCGTGCCATACAACCCGTTCGTGAATCCCGAGCCGTAGTACACGTTGCCCGAAGCGTAGGCATGCCAGGGAAGCCTGCTGTTGATGCCCCAGTTCAGCGTGTTTCTCTGATCGTGGTCTACCGGCGCTAGTCCCGGCGGGATATCGAGAGGACAAGCCGAAGTGACCGGAGTAGGACAGATCAAGCCTCCGGTAATCGGCGATGTCGCCTGCGCAATTTGATTGGCATAGACGAGGTGGAACTGAGCGCGGTGCCAGAGCATGGGAGAACGTAATGTGGTGTCCCAACCTTGAATCAAGGCCCGGTACCACGTGATCGGCCAGAAGAGGTTCGATTCTCCTATATTGTTGTGGTCCAGCCAATTGCTCGCATTGGTCTGATAATTATCGACCTCAAGATTCCAGCCGCGATAGGGAATGATAAGACTGGCCTCCCATTGTTTATCCCGCTCTCCCTGGAGAGGCGCAAAAGTAAAATTCTGGCTGTTGGCCAAGCCAAAGAGCGCGCCGGTGGCCGTCACCAGTGGCGGCGGTTGATAGTAGTGACCATAAAAGGCGCGCAAGACCCAATTCAGGCCCGGAATCCTCACTGCGACGCCAACGCGGGGATCGGTTGCGTTCTGCGAGATGGAAGATCTGAATTCCGTTTGGCGCAGCCCCGCAATTATGGTCAACCACTTCGTCGCGTTGAAGCGGTCGCTGATGAATTCCTCGGCAACCCCTCCCGTTACGTTGATGCTAGAGGCAGGGAAGTTGGGAGTGCCATTGGTGTATTGGTTATCGAAGTAGTTGTACTGATGCTGGAAAAATCCGTACACTCCGGCTTCCAGATCGTTTCTCCAGAAGGTCTTGTTGACGATCCCTTGCAGACCGACGTAATTGGCAACCTGATTTACGGTCGAGATGACAGGATAGTCGTTCGCGCCGCCTTGGTAGTCGGCGGCGTTGTAGTGATAAAAGGGGGAAAGCGTAAGCAGCGTGGTGGGATTGAAGGTGTGGACCCAGGAGAAGATGGCGTAGCCATCGGGCTCCCGCTCGGCATCGTGCAGGCCGTAACTGGGAACCTCGCCCGACGCTTCTAGGATCTGATTTCCGGTTGAGTTAGGATCAGGATCGACCGGAATCTGGTAGTAATCCTGCCGCAAGGAAGTGACTACCCGAAACTGGTTCTGGGAATCATGATTGTAGATGAAGGAAGCGAATCCGCCGTAGCCGTTCTCCGCATCATGAACAACTTGCGGGATGGGAGTCTGAAGCCCGTAATTGCTGCGATTTCCGTTTAAGCTGGCATAGTAGGCGAATCGCTGGGTGTGTCCCCCACAACTGATTTGGTCGTCGGTCTGATAGAAATTCCCCGCACTGAGGACCAAGTCGCATTCCCGGTCGCGTTCAAAACCAGTTCGCGGCGCAATGTTGAACATTCCGTAGGTGCGGTCTCCATAGGTGGCGTCATAGCTGCCTTGTAGTACTTCGAGATAGTCGATGTCCTTAGGATCAATCTGCGGCCCCAGATTGGTGGCGATGTTGGTGTTGGGTATGGAGACGCCGTCAATCAGCCACTGGACTTGATGGCCTCCATTCATGTGCAGCATGTCGTGCGTCACATAGGTAGCCGGCACGTAATCCGTGATCATCTCCAGGCCGTTGGTGCGGTCCGCTCCGGGAGTTTGCTGGATGTCTTGGCGGTTAAGCATGGTCGTCGGCGTGACACTGTCCATGGTCGCCGCCACTGGCGTTCCCGAGACGACGACGTTTTCCTGCGTGCCTGCGACAGCCAACTTGAAATGCACTACCGGACTGGTGTCGGACTGAACGATCACGTCTTGTTGCGTCTCCAGGAAACCCTTGGACGAGACTGTGACCGTGTAAGTGCCGATGGGAACCGAACGGAATTCAAACTCTCCGTTGTCGGTGGACTCTTGGGACTGTGTCCAGTCCGAGGTTTGAGCCTTCAGGGTAACGTGTGCACCTTGGATGGGACGGTGCTGCGGATCGTGGACGACGCCGCGAACAGAGCCAAAGATGGTGGCCCATAAATTCGGCGCAAAGACGAGCACCACTGCCGTTAGCGACAGCGCGGTTGTCCAAAACTGCACTTTGATCAAAAACGATTTCATTGCGGTTCCACTGCGCCTTTCCACGGCTTCTAGGCGCGCATCGATAACGGATCGCTTTCCGCAGCGATGGTGTTCCCGAGTCAAAAACAGCTCGCGTATAGCGACGCGGACAAGCATGTGCCGCGCCTACGACAACGCGCTCTGCACCAGGGAAGCACGGGCTTCAGGAATTTAACGGTTGCGAATGCGAAGGTTAGGACAGAGGAGGCCCACGCTTCTGGGCATTGCCTTCAACATATCGGGGAATGTCAGGTGAGGCGAAGGGAAGAGGATCCTGCCAGGACGAAGCCGGAATAACCGTATTGCATCGAACGCCGAGTGCGGTTACCGAGTGCGAAATGATGGCTGTGACATGACGGTAGGGACAGTTGGCCGTGGCCGAGCGGAAGCCGTCGACTGCCAACGGCATGGCGCAGTGATGTTGGCCGGCACGGCGGCAACATGCAGGAACGGCCTGTTGCGCTTGCACGAAGGGCAGAGTAAATCCTGCAAGCTGCAGGAGAAGCATCAGACTGGCGAGCAACCGGCGCATAAGCAGAAGGATTTTACTACATCCCGAAGCTGTGACTGGAGTAGAGCGCGACCTTCGATGTTGGCCATGGCACAATCGGCAGCGCTAGGCGCGGTGACATACCCGCTTACGGTTGCGAATTGTGTGCGTTTCAAGCTGGGCGTGGGCGACTAGCCTGCCAGACATTACAATGGGAGCATCATTTCAGAGCTACGCAAAGTTGACGCGACTCAAGTATCAGCCGGAGAAAACGTGTGCGTTATGTAATCGTGATTCTTGCCATTCTCGGCATTGTCGTGTCGTCCCTCGCCCTCAAGGTCCACTTCGACGACCCGGGCAAGGAACCGTGCAGCATCAATGACAAATGGGATTGCGGCGTCGTTAATCACAGCCCGTACGCCATGGTTCGCGGCGTGCCCGTGGCTGCGATCGGCATTGCGGGATATCTTCTCATCGCGGCGCTGGGCTTCGCGCGACGTAAAGGATTGCTTCTGATCTCGGTTCTGATTGGACTGGCGTTCGCACTGTATCTGACCAACATTGAGGCCCACGTGCTGGAGGTATGGTGCCTGTATTGCGTGATCTCGCAGGGGATCATCGCCGTGCTCACTTTGTTGTCTTTGATCTGGATTGGCTGGCCGAAGCTGCGCGGGCGAACAGCGTAGTTTCAATTGTGTGAGTAGTGCAGGTTTACGAGAGTGGTCGCAACCCGTGCCGCCGCTCTGCGGCTCGCATTATTTCCTAGTAGAGCGGGGGCTGACGCCCCCGCCTAACATCATGTCGCCGCGTTGCGGCTGTTTTCATCGCCTAGTTAGATTGCCTTGATCCACCAACCAATTCTGGTCCGGACTTAATCGGGGTTTCCTCAGAACTGAGCTGTTTCCACGCGATTTCGGCCATTGGCCTTGGCCTGATATAGCGCTGCGTCGGCGCTTTGTAGCAACTTCTCGATAGAGCACTCGCCACAGGGATTAGCTGTGACCATGCCGATGCTGATCGTAACCGTAACTTCAGCTTTCAGGGTGCGAACAGGTGACGCGCTTACCGCCAGGCGCAGGCGCTCCGCGAACTGATCAGGCCGCTCGGTTCCCAACTCGGCTGCCGCGACGATAAATTCCTCTCCACCGTAACGTCCCACAATATCGTAGGCGCGGACCGCAGCACTCAGCCGTTGTGCGATCTCGTGCAGGATTGCGTCTCCAGTAAGGTGTCCAAATTCGTCGTTGACGCGCTTGAAATTATCCAGGTCGATGAGGAACACGGAAAGCGACATGCCTTGCGCTGAGCCCGCTCCACGTCGGCGCGCAGTAACTCAAAGAGCGCTCCCCGGTTCCAAATGCCGGTGAGCGAGTCGTGCGTGGCCTGCAAGCGCAAGGCTTCCTAGGCCGCAAACAAACTGTCGTGGAGCTTTATCATGCGTTCGCCGACGTGCATCCTGGCGAAGAACTCGTGAACATTGAATGGTTTGGTGAGATAGTCGTCCGCGCCAGCCTCGAGGCCTTCGACAATGTCGGCGGTGGTGTGCTTGGCTGTGAGCAACAAAATGTATTGGTAGTGGTCACGTGGAGCGGCCCGCAGACGCCGGCAGACCTCGGGCCCGGACAGACCAGGCATCATCCAGTCCAGCACCAACAGCCGCGGTGCGTCGGGCGCGAGGGCATGTTGCAGGGCCTGCAGACCATCGCTTACCAACTGCACAAGATAGCCCTTACTAGCGAGGAAATGCTGCAGCGCGCGCCGATACAGGGGATCGTCTTCCGCCACTAACACACGACCCAGGGAATCGCTATTGTCCGACGGTGCCAGCGGGAGCGGCTTTGGCAGCTCTTCACTGCAAGCGAATTGCATCGGCCGGTTCTCCAGCGGAGGAGGCCATCAGTTGCCGGAGGGCCTCGATGTAAGCCATCAACTGCGCCACTAGTTCGCCTGCCCGGGCTGGATCTCTGGAGAGGCTGGCTTGTTCGAGGGAGAGTGCAAGTGCCTCGCCATCGACGGCTCCCAGATAGCCGAGGCCACCTTTGGGCGAGTGTGCAGTCTCGCGCAGCCCAGCGAAATCTTTCTGCGACAGCGATTGCGTAAGACGTGCGGCAAACTTGGGATACTCTTCAAAGAAGAGGGCGATCAGCTCGCTCAGCAGCAACTCATCGCCGTCGACTCTCTCCAGTGCGGCAGCATAATTCCAACCGGCTGGCATAACAGCATTGCCTCCTTTGCGTTTCCGGCCGGTTCCTGCAGCAAGACTCGGCGATGGCAACTCTCCATTTCTATCGGCAAAGGGAAAGCAGTCTTGAGCCTGGGCTGTCCTACCAGTTAGCAGGCAAAGCGTCCGCGAGCTCGGCGGTTAGCGCCCACTCGACGGCGCGCATTCTTTCAGCGGTGAGCTTGTGTCCGCCACAAGTGATGTAGAAGACATCGTGAGCAACGGGCCCTTCGGTATCGATCAACGCGACCTCGATACTGCACTCCTCCGTGGTCAAGGTCGAACTGATGGTATGGAGGAGTCCGGGCCGGTCCTGGGTGATGATCTCCAGCAGGGTGCTGCGAGAGGAGCACACTTCGTCGTAGCGCAGGTGCGTCTTGACGGATAGCTTCACCGGCTTGTGATCGGCCTTCAGTCGCGACTCCAGCAGGCGATCGAGTGACGCTTCGCGCATCAGTATCTCTCGCACCGACCGCTGGAAGCGCTCGCATTCAGGAGGATTCAGTTCCAACGTGTGAAAGCGGTCCTTAAAATAGAAGCTGTCGACAACCACACCACTGCGATTGGAGAACGCCGTGGCCTTGGTTATGTCCATACCCCAAGCGTAAAGAATGCCCGCCAGCGTGCGAAACAGGCCTGGATGATCGTCGGTAGCGACGATCAATTCATGCTGACCACTGTTTGGCCGCAGTCTCAGCTGCACCGGCTCGGCGGCAAGGTTCCCTGCCATGGTGAAGTGCTGAGCTACTTGTTCGGGCGAGTGTGAAAGCAAGTAGCGCTGCGGCAGTCCCTCGAGAAACTTCCGCACCTCGGAACGCTGCGTCGGCAACAGTTCGATGACTTTCTCGACGACCTCCGTCGAAACTTTAGCGTCGAGACCCTCGACATCGGCGCTGCGATCGAAGTAGCCTGCCGTTCGGGTGTAAAGGCGCCACAGGTTCTCGGCTTTCCATGGAGTCAATGCCTCCGGATTCACTGCCTTGATATCGGCCAGCGTCAACAGCGTGAGCATCTTGAGTCGTTCCGGCGCGCCAATCTTGCCAGCCAGCTCACGGATCGTCGCGGGATCGTAGATATCGCGACGGCGCAAGGTGGAAGAGATTTCGAGATGGTTGGCGACCAGGAAGCACACCGTCGCAGCATCTTCCTCGGAGAGCTGCAAGCGCTCGACGGCCGCTGCGGTCAGTTGAACGCTGCCATGCACATGGTCCGCGCCTTCCAGCCCTTTGCCCGTGTCATGCAATAACAGCGCGAGGAACAGCAACTCCGGATGCTCCAGCTCCGAGATAAGCTGCCCGAAGGGCTGCAGCGATGGATTCTGGTCGTCCTTGAGCCGGTGGAGCACTTCGATCGCCATGAAGGTGTGCTCGTCTACTGTGTAGCGGTGATAGAGGTCGCGCAGCACGAGCAGGTCAATGGTTTCGAACTCGGGAACGGCGCGGGTGAGCAGGTTAAGCGAATGCATCGCGCGCAGCGCATTGGCGGCATGAGGAAGGGTGAGGGCCTCGCGCAGATGCTGCCACAGGAACTCGTCTTGTGGCATGGTCTCGGCCAGGCGGAGATGAGCATCGTTGAGCCTGCGTTCGGCTTCGGGACTCAAAGCAATGCCGTGGTGAGCCATGAAGATGAACAGACGCAACACTGCGGCAGCTTCGCGCGCGTCGGCAGCCTGCTGAAAGTACACGCGGCCATCCACGACGGAGAATTCGGAGTTGGAAACGCGCGATCGCCAATGCTGGAAGGAGCGGTAGAGCGACGAACGTTCCCGCGAAACCTGGCCTAACAGTTGCGAGCTATTGCGATACACCGCTTTGGCATGACGAAAATAGAGCCGCATCCATTCGGCTGGCGAGACCGCCCCTGCGCCGGTAGCGATGCCGCGGGCGGCCAGTTCCTCCTGCGCTGCCCAAGTGACGCTGTTGTCGTCGCGTCCGTGGCGATAGTGCAGATAGCAACGGCTGGAGCAGAGAAATTCCATCGCATCGAGCATTTCGCCATGCGCCGAATTCTGGCGCACGCTCACCAAGTCGCGGTGACCAGAGCTGAGCGCCACAATCATTCCGATCCACTGCGCCACATGACAATCACGCAGGCCGCCGGGGCCGTCCTTCAGATTCGGCTCCAGATGAAAGATGGTGTTGCCAAAGCGCTGATGCCGAGTCTGCGTCATCTCTGAGAGGCCCTGGAGGAGCGCGTCAGATTCGCGGGCGATCAATTGCGGCAAATGTTTGCCGTGCAAGCGGTCGAACAGGGATTGGTCCCCGCCGAGAAGGCGGCAATCGAGCAGGGAGAGCGTGAGCTCCAGATTGCCCTGGTCAAATCGTCCGCAATCCGCGAGGGTTCGAACGCACGGGCTGACGCGCAACCCGCAGTCCCACATTGTCTGACACAAGCTACTGACCGCAGGCTTGATGAGTTCACCGCAAGCGTCATTTTCGGTCAGGAACAGCAGGTCAATATCGGAATAGGGGAACAGCTCACTTCTGCCGAAACCGCCCAAAGCGACCAGGGAGCAACCTTGCTTTGCAACTTCGGCGAAGTGCTGCTCCCACAATGTCAGAGCCAGCGTGTCCACCAGGCGAGTCCGGCTGCTGAGCGAGGCCAGACCCGATCCAACGGCCTCAAAGTCACGCTGGATACGCTGCGACTCCTGGCGGTAGTTATTGCGCAAGGCGAAGTCGGGGACAGCGGCCGCCATTGGAACCTTGGACGGTGACAATTCCGGCTGCTGCTGCCCCGTGCTCACAGGGCGTTCTCGCCACGGTCGTCGTTGCGGATGCGGATGGCCTCGTCGACGCGGGCCAGGAAAATCTTGCCATCACCGATTTTGCCGGTGCGTGCGGCGCTGGTGATCGCCTGTACGGCGCGGTCGACGATGTGGTCGGGCAGCACCATTTCGATCTTCACTTTGGGAAGAAGGTCGACCGTGTACTCGCGGCCACGGTAGAACTCGGTATGGCCCTTTTGTCTTCCATGCCCGCGCACTTCGGTCACGGTCATCCCCTCCACACCAATTTCGATGAGGGCGTCCTTGACGGCGTCGAATTTCGCAGGTTGAATCACGGTTTCCAGTTTGGTCATTGATGGGCCCCTATGGCATCGACGCTTCCCAGTAATAGCCTTCCTCGCCGTGTTGGGTAACGTCGAGGCCCTGCACCTCGTCCTCGGTCGACACGCGCAGGCCGAGCGCAAAGTTGACGATCTGCAAAATAATGTACGTACCCACCGCGGCCAGCGTGATCGCAATCAAAACGCCCACGAACTGATTGCCAATCTGCCGGTAGTTGCCGTCGATCATGCCGGATGGCAGCGGGTGTCCCTGGGCATCTTTGAAGATTGGGTTGATCAGACTGGTGGCGAAGACGCCCGTCAAGAGAGCGCCGATTGTCCCTCCCGCGCCATGCACTCCGAAAGCGTCGAGAGAGTCGTCATAGCCGAGACGGGCTTTCACCATCGCGACCATCACGTAGCAAAAGACGCCGGCAATCAGGCCAATCAGCAGCGCCGGCACCGGAGCCACGAATCCGGCTGCGGGAGTGATGGCAACCAAGCCGGCCACGGAGCCGGAAATTGCTCCTAAGACGCTGGGCTTGCCGTTGCGAATCCATTCCGCCCCGGCCCAGCCGATAGCGGCGGTCGCCGCTGCGAAGTGGGTGGCAACAAACGCGCTGGTGGCAAGGCTTCCAGAGCTGAGCGCGCTGCCTGCGTTAAAGCCAAACCAACCTACCCACAGCAGACACGCACCGATAAAGCTGAGTACCACGCTGTGGGGTGGCATGGCTTCTTTCGGGAAACCAACGCGGCGGCCAAGAAACAGCGCGCAGATCAGCGCCGACACTCCCGAGGTGATGTGGACCACGGTGCTGCCGGCGAAGTCGAGAGTGGGAAAACGCCCGCCAAGACTGGCGTTCAGCAAGCCACCCTTCCCCCATACCATGTGCGCCATCGGCGCGTAGACCACCAGCGACCACAACACCATGAACAACAGCATGGCGCTGAACTTCATGCGCTCGGCAAATGCGCCGCAGATGAGCGCCGGGGTGATGATGGCGAACATCAACTGATAGATCATGAACGTCTGTTGCGGAATGGTGGCGGCGTAGTCAGCATCGGGCGCAGCGCCCACACCATGAAGGAACGCGTGCTCCACTCCTCCGATGAAGCTGTTGCCCGAACCGAAACAAAGACTGTAGCCGATGATGGCCCACAGCACGGTGACCAGGGCCATCATAGCGAAGCTCTGCATCATGGTGGCCAGCACGTTTTTCTTGCGCACCAGGCCGCCGTAGAAAAGCGCCAGGCCGGGGCCGGTCATCAGCAGTACCAGGGCCGAGCACATCAGCATCCAGGCATTATCGGCGGAGCCTTTGGCGTCGGCGACTTGCTGCTGCAGCTGCGCAATCTGGCTGCCTTGCACGGCTGTGTCCGCCGCAGGCGAGGCCGCTTGCGCGACCAACGTACCGCACAAGACCAGAGTTAGTAGGAATGGTGAAAGTTTTCGAACCAACCGCATGCAGGACTCCCACTAAGTAAAGTGAACCGATTGAACTACGACGAGTGTGAAGTAGCGCCGTTCCGGACGCAGCTTTACATCTTCGCGGAGAGATTGTTTGCACCGACCTGCCGCGCGGCTTGCCGGATTTGCTCGGTAAGAACTTTGATACGCGACTTCGCGGCGAATGAGAAATTCAAACTATTTATGAGCGGGATTAGTTTCGGTTATCGCGCAGGATGCGGATTGAAGAGTCTCGCGTTTAGGGTTGATGCCTGTGCCGCGAATCGAAAGAGTTATCGTTCCGTACCGAGCGGCCCTGCCGTGATTGGTCGTGTTAACGCCTTGTTCACGGAAGTAATCGTGCAATGACCCGAAATGTCATCGCGTGATCTCCCAGACCACGCCGCAGCCTTCGTAGCAGCCCGTCCCTCCGCCAGCCGTTGTGCCGTAGAGATTGCCGTTGGCGTTGAGCACCGGAGTGCCCCGAGGGCTCAAGCCGTCACTGCCGTTGAAGTCGTGGAGATCGACCACGGTGCAGGTTTGGCTGCAATTCGTCAGTTCGAAGATCCAGCCAGCGCCGGCGCCGCCAGCAGGACACACCCCAAATAAATCACCGGCGGCGTCCATGGCTACGCCACCGTTGGATTCGCAGCCGGAGATGAAGGTGTAAAGCACAGAGTAGGTGAACCCTCCGTTTGAGGGCGCCAGTTTGTAAACTACGCCATCTCCGTTTTGTCCGCCGCTAACCGTGACGCCATAGAGATTGCCGGAAGCATCGATCATTAGGTTGCGGTACGGGCCACCCCCATTCTCCCCGTCGAAGTTAACCAGGACATTCTCCACCCATCCCCCCTTGAAGGCATGAGCTGGTAAACCGTTCCGGCTCCTCCGGTTCCTCCCTCGTCCGTGGTTCCGTACACATTGCCGGCGGTATCGAGGACCACACCCGAATATGGACTGTCCCCGTCAGTGCCGCTGCTGCCGAAGTTATGAATGATGCTCTCCGTGTATCCTCCGCCTGAGGCGGTCAGTTCGAACGTAGTCCCGTCGCCATACATACCTCCGTCATATGTCGTGCCGTAGATGTTTCCCGCTTGATCGAAGGCTAAATTCACGTGGTCCGGGTATTCCCCATCCGAGGTTCCCGTAAAGGTGTGAAGTACGGTTTCGCCCCAATAGCACAGTATTGCCTTGCACGCAGTGAGCGGCGGTCTCAGTTCGAACGCGGTCCCGTAGCCTGCACCGCCGTAGATGGTCGTGCCATATAAAGCGCCATTTGGGCCGATCGCTACCGCGCCGTACGGCTCGGCTCGATCGCTGCCCCCGGTAAATTCGTAGAGTGGGCTGAGGGTCCAACTGGAACCCTGGTCTGTCAATTTGAAGACTACTCCGGCATCGTGGTTTCCGCCTCCTGACGCCGTCCCATACAGCACTCCCCCAGGGCCGATCGTCACGCCGGCATAGGGAGTTGCCCCGTCTCCGCCTCCACTGAAGTTGTGCAGCACGCTGAACGTCTGCGCCTGCGCCGCCGGGGCGACGATGACAGTTGCCGCAAACATGACTACCAACGCGAGTACAACTCTTCCTGCCTGCCACTTAATGTCGAAAATCGAAGCTGCACTTTGCTCTTCACCCGCCATTGTGATTCTCCTTCACACCATGCCTTCCTTGCCGAGAGCCGGGGCAGGATGGTTTCTTGACCTGCCAAACGGTCTTTTGCTGCTGGCGCGGAGCAACTATTGCGCTCTCCTTTGGGCAAGTCAACTTAATTTCACATTACGGCGCAAGAACTTCATTGCAGACGGTTTATCCGAGTACGTTCAGGATTGTCTTTTTGAAATGCGCCGGGGCGTGACAGATAGCGAGCTCCAAATCGCTTTATCAGAGAGTGAGCTGACGCGTTCTCCTATGGTTGCGCGCAGGAGAGAATCCTCCGATCTCGCCCTCAAGGGCAACGGCGCATGCGCTGCTCCTCATCCGCTATGGACAAGCGGAGTATTATTTTAGGCAGAGGTGGGGAGTGTTCAGGATCATAACCGTGGAGCGCGAATATGGCGCAGGCGGCAGCATCGTTGCCGCGGAGCTGGCGCGCCGCAAGGGTTGGCAGTTGCTGGATCAGCAATTGACGTGTGAGATCGCGAAGCTGGCATCGGTGGACGAACACGCGGTGGCGCGTTGCGAGGAAAAGTGCGATCCGCTATTGCATCGGCTGGCGAAAGTTTTCTGGCGCGGCAGCCACGAACGCTCGTTGCCGATCTCTGACGATAAGATCTTCGACGCGGACGAGTTGGTCGCTCACGCGCAAGAAGTAATCGAGAAGAAAGCCCGGGAAGGTAACTGCGTGATCGTGGGGCGGGGCGCTCCGTACATCTTGAGAGCGCGTCCGGATACATTTCACCTCTTCGTCTACGGCTCGCGCGAGAAGAAGATCGAGCGGCTGATCAAGCTGAAGATGAGCGAGAAGGATGCGACCGAGATGGTGGACACCATCGACCGGGAGCGTGCCGCCTTCGTGCGCAAATACTTCAATGCGGAATGGCCGTGCCGCCGGCTCTACCACTTGATGCTGAACTCCGACCATGGAATTGAGCACGTTACCAATATGGTTTTGGCAACCATTGACTCGTTGGAGCGGCAAGGGAAGACTGAGCCTCCCGGGCAGAACGTCAACCTTGAGCGGGCGCGCCAGCCGGCAGTTTAAGCTACAGGGGAAAAAGTCCGAACAGCAGATCCCTCGCAGGCTGAAGGCCGCTCGTGATGACAAAAATAAGAGACCTGCGACGGCGCAGTTGAAGCTGCGCGCCTTCAAAGCCCGACTAACCCCAGAACTTATTAGCACTCGCCCGAATGACCTTTGTCACAACAGGTATGTGACGGCTGTGCTTGCGCACGCGTTTGCCAAGCATAGACTGAGGGCACGTGAGGTTGCCTGACCGCAAGGAGGTAGCCGAAATGCGAAGTACTCTCCTCGAGAAGACCGCGAGCCACTCGGAACCCAACACAAGAGAGGTTTGTGAGAAACGTCTCCGGCGATTGGGGAGGGGCAGTCGTAACGTCGATTAGTAATCGTTGTTAAGGAAGCTCTGATTTGGTCACGGCGAAGTTTTCGAAGGTCAGCAAGCGGTGAAGGAGTCCAAAAAGCAGATCCGTCGCGGGCTGAAGGCCATCGCAACCAACGCAACGTTGCTGGGCCCACGATTAGCCCGCTTGGGATGAATAGAGATAACGGACTCATGGCAACGCCGCTTCGGCAAAGTCAGGCATAGCTCCGGAAGCTGTGCCGCTTTCGAAGGCCGGCTCTTCGAGAAGTCCAGACTTAGGCAGTGTCTCCTTAGCGAAAACCTGCGGGTCGAGGGCCCGCCACAAACCTCTTTTGGAGGTCGCTATGCCGTTAAACAAAGTGAAGGCATTCTTAGATACTCATGGCACTAAATATGTCGT
>Ga0181532_10002945_pt1 | contig 15597 bp, 15 predicted proteins | sample PEATcosm2014_Bin_33_FD_119768 | JGI IMG/M metagenome (GOLD analysis project Ga0181532, IMG submission 119768) | Peatland microbial communities from MTU Mesocosm Facility, Houghton, MI, USA - PEATcosm2014_Bin11_30_metaG | ecosystem: Environmental > Terrestrial > Soil > Wetlands > Peat | place...
AAGAACTTCTCCACGTGCACAAGGTCTCCGACTGCGCGAAGTTCTTCCCATGCAAGCCATTCGTCATGGGACGATGTTGCCTTCTCGTCAGCGAACTAGATCGGCACCTCGGAATTAGACCCGTTTCGCAGCTCAATACTTGGCCCGTGGTCTCCCCTGTGAACGCTTCACGGCTGCCCTCGCGAGCAGAACCTCGTGCATCACTCGGGGTCGGGGCGGTTGGCTAGACCTTCCCCGTGGGGGACTTTCACCTCCTATTCTTTGCCAGCTTCCTGGCGCACTCAGCTAAGGGTCTAGGCTGTGTGAAAACTCAAAAATCGAATTTGCGTGTAGAAATTTCGTCTCGATTTCGTCAGTTTGTAAACCAACAGCGCTAGCGACTGCTGTTGGGAGAAGACAATAGAGAAAACAATTCTGCGCGATCATCGCGCGCGCACGTTTTCACACGGCCTAGGTCATTCGCGTCGTTTCGGACGTGCACCACGCACTTCCGGTCTAGCCCCAACTTCGGACATGTCGCTGCATCGCAGCGCGATGCCTCGGGGACTTACTTGGATGGCGTCGGCCGCCGCAGTAGCTCCGGCAGCTTGGCGAAGTTGGTCGCCATCCGCCGAGCTTCGTCCCTAGTGAGCAGCTTGGCCGCTGATCGTCGGCCGGGCTCCTCCTCGAAATAGAAATAGCCGAGCGCTTGCCCGGTGCTGTCGCGGGCGATGAAGCAGGCAGCGTTTGCCTCCTCGATCGTCCAGGGCGGGGGGAAGCGGCGAGGCGTCACGCGGGCTTCGGTCCGTAGTGGAGCCGCTCAATCTCGTGCGCCCTATAGACCCGACCGCCGATCACCTTGACGGTCGCTCGTATCTTCTGTTCAGGCGCCAGCCGCTGCCACGCCAACACGGCCTCTTGCAATGTGGGGCAATCAGTCAAAACGCCCACACCGTCGTTTAGCGTCGCAGGTTGCCCGGCGTCGACATAGATTTTGTAGTCGTCGCTCATCAGTGCGTCCAGTCCTCTTCGGCCTCCCGCCGCACAGCGGGCGCAGCCGGATTCTTGACTTTGATCCAGCAATCCTGCCGGCCCGGTCGATAGGGTGAGCCCAGCCGCTTCGACACGATGCCTTCGCAGCCGAGCGCACAGGCGTGCCGGTAGACGATCGCCCCCTCCACGTCGAAGTGCCGGTTGAAGGAAATGCCCGCGTGCTTGCGGCGTAAAAGCCGGCTGAGGGTGCGTTTGCGAACTTCGATAGGCTCCTGGCGCAGGTCCACGCCGTCTAGCTCGAGCAGGTCGAAAGCGCAGAGCGTCACGGCGTCGTCCTGACGGCGGTAGCGGAGCAGGTCAAATACGGAGAGGCCGTTGGCATCGCAGGCGATGGCCTCGCTATCGACGATGCATGAGCGCGCCGGCAACGCGGCGATCGCGGTCGCAGCCAGTGGGAAACGCTGGGCGAGGTCGAACCCATTCCGGGTGATGAGCTTCACACCGCCGGCGTCGAGTTCGGCCAGGATGCGGAAACCATCATGTTTGATTTCGTGAATCCAGCCGGGCCCCGCGGGCGGTTCTTTGGCGAGGCGGGGCAGGCAAGGTTCATAACGCTGAACAAGGCGTTTCAGCTCACGCGATACAGACATGGGCGTTAGTTAAGGTTTGAGAGCGTCGGAGTCGAGTCGGGCGCTTGCCACTCAAATACGCCGAGCTGCAGTGCTCCTAATCCCGCGAGTAACGCGCAATGCATCCACTCCTCTTGTGTTCGCCGAAGTCTATCTTCATTTTGCCGCTCGCATTCGACCATGAGAATTTCTGTTTTCCGCCAAGCGATCACGTCAAGAATTCCGCCAAACGAGCGCTTGGCGCCTCCCGTCAGCGAGCGGCGAATATCCGCTATATTATCCACGGCGGCGAGCCCATGCCGAGGTAACGGACATAGTGTCGGTTCTGCGGCGTCCCACGGCCACGACTCGACGAAGCGCAGCCCTTGATACACGGATGGCTCGTAGAGTTTCGCGGACTAGTCTAAGTCGCGTAGGAAAAGGACGTGGTGCTGAGTACGCTATTCGGCTCGGACGTATTCGAGAAATAAGGCGTTGGCCACCCTGATGTACTTGTCGCGCGCCCCATCGTGGCTTCCTGCCCAATGCCGTTACAGGTCACGCCGCGGCTAAAGGATTCGTTTAAGAATGCGATTCGGACCGCGCTTTGGAGGCGGTAGGGGATGACGGTGGCCACGGCGAGGCTCAAACTTGGAAGCAACGCATTGCCTACTGTCACCCTGAGATCAGCCGCATCGACGGACGCGCCCGCTTCACGACGATTTCGGGAAATACATAGAATTTCGCAATGGCGAGCAGCAATATCGAGGTCGTAATCATCGGCGGGGGTGCCGCCGGCATTGCAGCCGGCCAACGGCTTTGCGCGGCAGAAACCCGATGTCTTGTCGTCGAGGCACGTCCGCGGCTTGGCGGTCGAGCGTGGACCGTAGTCGATCGTTCGGGCTTTCCGATTGACCTCGGCTGCGGGTGGCTGCATTCCGCTAACCGCAACCCATGGAGCAAGATTGCGCAAGCCCAGGGTCGCTCGATTGACAAAACACCGCCGCCCTGGATGCGCCCATCCCTTGAGATCGGATTCCCGCGTTCCGAACAGAACGATTTCGGTAAGGCATTGGGAACATTTTTTGCGTGTCTCGACCGTCGCGAGGAGAATGAGCCCGACGCGCCTGCTGAGGTATTGCTCGAGCCGGATGGCCGATGGAACAACCTGATCAACGCGGTTAGTACGTACATCAGCGGCGTCGAGCTGGACCGGCTTTCGGTTGAAGATTTCAACCGATACGACGACAGCGGCGTAAACTGGCGCGTAGTTGAAGGCTACGGCGCGACCATCACTGCCCACGGTACAGACGTGCCGGTCATGCTCGATTGCGCCGTCCGCCGGATTGATCATAGAGGGAAGCGGTTGCGGATAGAGACGGCGAAGGGCACAATTGAGGCTGATCAAGCCATCGTGACGGTGCCGAGCGCGCTGCTTGCGGAGGAGAAGCTCTTATTTACGCCGGCGTTGCCGGAAAAAATCCAAGCTGCCTTAGGTTTGCCGCTTGGACTTGCTGACAAGCTGTTCCTCTCGCTTGAGGATGCAGAGGAGTTCGAAAAGGACAGTCGCCTTTTTGGCCATATCGACCGCGCCGGGACCGGCGCATATCACTTCAGACCCTTCGGTCGACCACAGATCGAGGTCTATTTCGGTGGAAGGCTGGCCTCCGAACTTGAAGCTGCGAGCGAGCGTGACTTCTTCGACTTTGCCACTTCTGAGCTCGCAACTTTGCTCGGAAGTGCTTTCTCTCGTCGGATAAGTCCGATCCATATCCATCGCTGGGGCGTCGACCCATTTTCCCACGGTTCTTACTCCTTCGCGCTACCGGGCTGCGCCGACTGTCGTCAAACGCTCGCCGAACCTGTGGACGATCGACTGTTCTTCGCCGGTGAGGCTTGCTCCAGGCGCGACTTTTCGACAGCCCATGGCGCCTTCATCACTGGCATCGCCGCCGCCGATCGGGTGATTGCCCTTCGTACACAAGACGAACGCGGAGTGGGAACCGCAACCGTGGCAGACAACAAAGGAGCGGGGTCATGATCGAGTGGTTCGATGACCTCGTTCTCGGCATGCGCTTCAAAAGCCCCGATAAGCAGGTCACGCCGAAGATATCAAGCGCTTTGCATCGGAGTTCGATCCCCAGCCCTACCATCTCGACGAGACGGCTGCCGAGCGTACGCCATTGAAAGGCCTCGCTGCCTCGGGCTGGCATACGGCGGCGATCGCGATGCGATTGGCTGTCGAGGTCCGCCCGTTCGGGCCACACCCTCTTTTGGGCATCGGTGTAGACGACTTGCGGTGGCTTGCCCCGGTGCGCCCTGGCGATGTGATCCACCTCGAAGGGGAGGTGGTCGAGCTCACACCATCAAAGACGAAGCCGCAGGGTGTCGTACGGGTCAAATGGACAGCGTTCAATCAGCACGGTGACCCCGTCTACACCTTCACTCCGATCGGCGTAGTGCCGCGTCGCCCGAGCGGATCAGCCGCACGCTAGATAATGTAGCCGCCGGCAGGTGCGCATGTCCGGTCAGGGGTCTTGTGTCACGAACGCCTCACAGCCGTTTGGGCACGTGCTGCGTATCGTTCCAAGGTCGGACGCTCGTATCAGTGTGGCCCATTTACAGCTTGACCGCGACGATGCCTTCGATCTCGACCGAGATCTGGTTGGGCAGCATGACGTTGCCGACGGCCGAGCGCGCGTGGCGGCCGGCGTCGCCAAACACTTCGACGAACAGATCCGAGCAGCCATTGATGACTTTCGGCGAATCGTGGAAATTCGGCACCGCATTGACCATGCCGAGCAACTTGACGATGAAGTCGACGCGGTCGAGCGAACCAAGCGCGTCGCGCATAGCGGCAAGAAGCCCGAGGCCAACGAGCCGTGCGCGCCGGTAGCCTTCCTCGATGCTGATTTCGGCGCCGAGTTTGCCGGTCAACATGCCCCCCTTCTCGTCACGCGGGCCCTGGCCAGCGAGGAACAAGAGGTTCCCGGCGAGTCGGTAGGGCAAATAATTGGCAACCGGCTTTGCCAACACCGGCAGCACTAAACCGAGTTCCTTCAATCGCGCTTCCGCACTCATGGGCTGCTTCCTCCCCGCGGCAAGGATTACACCGTCGATTTTGAAATATAACGCATCTTAGAGCGAGAACTCTGCCAATGCGTCGCTATCAAATAGGCCGCTCAAGTCTGAGAAGGGTTATTAGCGACCGGATGAGGCGATCGATTTCGAGTCCGCTTTGACCTCAACTCCGGACATATCGCTGCGTCGCGATAAGTGTCGCTAAGGGCCACTTTCAGACTCATGCACTGCAACATGATCGGCGAGAAAACGAAAGACAGCCTCGCGGCTGTCAATCGTTATTCAGATGTATTGTTGGCGTTCAGACCGCGACGGCAGCAGCTTTCCGTTCCTCCGCCAGCCGAGCAGGCCTATTGCCCTAACGCCGGTAGCGAAGAGCGGTAGGGCGGCGGGAAGCGGTGTGGCAGTGACGGATATGTTCGTAAGGCTCCAGTTTCCTGGAAGTAGTTCACGGTTGTAAGCAGCGCCGACGGGGGGAAGTGCTTAGATCGACGCCGTAGAAGGTGCCGTTGTTGCCGTATGAAGTAGCCTCAGTATTAGAATAACAAGGGGGCGCGGCAGAACAAATTGCGACAAGGGGTGAGTTTGCGGCATCAGCATTGATGCCGCAAGAAGCCTGCCGCCCGCTGGGATAGCTTGGGGCAGCTCTCGACGGCCCGCAATAGGCGAGTATGAGTATCTCATCTCCGCGGCAGGCAACCGCGCAAGTAGCATTGTTCAAGCAACTCGTGCGTACTACCCGGATCGTTGGGCTGGGTTGCCCTCGTTCGCCTTGTGGGCCGGGAGGACCCGCCGGTCCGACCGGACCAGTTAGCCCCGCAGTGCCGGGATCACCTTTCGGACCGGATGAACCAGGCGCCCCGGGATCGCCCTTCTTTCCCATGTCGCAGCCACACAGGACGATGAGCAACGCTAATGCAAGCAGGCGCCGCGCAAGCATTGTGACGACCCTCGACTTTCAGAAGGCCCCGCATTCGCTATATCAACTTTCTTGCTTACTCGGAAGATTTATTCTTCGAAGATCGATAGTCGGGTCCTTGTTGGTAAGGCGAGAACCGACGTGACTGATCCGCCGCCGGCAAATCCGTTGCTTTCTGAAAACACATAAGATTCTAAGGGCATGACGACTGTATCGAAGCGCTTGAACGCGTCCGCGTAGCTTACGATGCGCACAGATTTTTTGGAAACATTAAAACCTTTTAAACCGGCGGTAATCTGTCGCCATAATTCCGAACTCCCTTTGCGTCCAATTCGCAGAGAAGAAAGCGGTGAGGTTCAAATGACGATAGAGTCCAATCGTCGTTCCGACTTCGGGTTAAACTGCGTTCAATGCGGCAACGAGCTCATGGCCCCGGAAGGAACCGAGTATTGGAGCGACGGGCATGCGCGTCATGTATGGTACTGCGACAGATGCAGCTTGTGCTTCGAGTCTCTCGTGTCGTTCCACGCCAATACCATGTCAATTCAAGAAAGCATGACGGGGAACGGCGGTCTTTCAGTTGTGTCTTGCCCTGCGGGTGTATGAAGTCGTGTCGTCTCTTCGTGCAGTTGTCCTTCTCTATCGGGCGGTAACACGCCCAGCCGGGTCCTCGGCAAGCCATCCGTCTATTGCGCCCAGGCGGCAAACAACCACGGCACCGTGCGCCGCAGCAAATGACCCAACTGAAATGTCGTGATGGGTCATTCGCGACCGGGGCAAACCAGTAGCAAGTCCGGCCATGTCCGCTGTGCTCTGAAAGCGGAAGTAATACCAACCCTCGGAGACGCTGACTCATCTGGCATCACGGCATAGAACTCGTAGTGCGAGCCAGGAAATACGGGACGTCGTCGCCTACATCGTCAGTTTACGCGACAAGCCAGCAGCACCTACGCAATAAACCAAGGCACATGAAATCTGCTGCGTCAGGCGCTCAACCCGCCATGGCACGACGGCTTGCGCGGTTGTGCTCGCGCACCGTGCCGATCATGTATTCTGAATACTCATCGCACATGCGCAGCAGGACGCGGGCGAGTTCAGCCTGGCTTTGACCGCTCAATTCGACCAGCGGCGAGCGAACGCCGGGCGACATCAGCCCGAACAGGCCCAGTGCATGCTTCAGCGGAACGGGATTGCTCTCCCGAAACAGCGCCGCGGTCAGTTGCGCGATCGGACGCGCCAGCCGCTGTGCTCTCGCCACCTGCCCCTGTTTCCATGCCACAAACATGTTGCGGCACAGGCCCGGCGCAAGGTTCGACGTGACCGAGATGCAGCCGTCGCCGCCTTGCGCAAAGTAGGCCAGGCCGAGCGCGTCATCTCCGGAAAGCAGCCTAAAATCCGTTCCGACGAGCGGGCGCAGCCGCGTCGGCCGCGTGGCATCGCCGGCAGCGTCCTTGAGGCCGATGACGCGCGGCATTTCCGCCAACCGCGCAACGGTGTCGTCGGCCAGGCTGCACGCGGTTCGCGATGGAACGTCGTAGAGGATGACCGGCAAGCCGGTGGCTTCAGCCACCGCGCGGAAATGCAAGTAAAGGCCCGCTTGTCTCGGTTTATTATAGTAGGGCACGACGGACAAAATCGCATCGGCGCCCGCTGCTTCAGCAGCTTGGGTCAATTCGACTGCGTGCGCTGTCGCGTTGGCGCCCGCGCCGGCGATAACCGGAACGCGGCCGCGCGAAACCGCAACGGCGATGCGAATAAGATCGTTATTCTCCGGCGAGCTCAACGTCGGGGCCTCCCCCATCGTCCCGCAGACGACAAGTGCAGTCGCACCGTGCGCGATCTGAAGATCGCAAAGCCGCTCGAATGCGTCACCGTCGATGCTTCCCTCGTCGGTGAACGGGGTCGGTAACGCCGGGGCATATCCCGACAACTTCGAAACGTGCCGGCCGATGGCGGACATCATCATTCCTCCAGCCGCTTCACGAGGTCGCCGCTCCAGGGTCTGAGTTCGTGTTTGCAGACTGAATGTTTGGTCAGGAGATTCGGCGCTGGCGCTGAGAATCGATGCCGGCTTGCCGATGCCGCGCCGCGTCCGACCTATGGCTCAGGTCGAGTTCAAGGCCGTCGGACACCATGACGACGGTCTGCGGTCGATCGCCGTTCTCGAAGCGCACGAAGCGAAGCGCCGCGGCGCGATCGACGAAGAGGCCCCCGCGAACCCCTTTTTGGTCTTGAACCACCCAATTCCCCCGGCGATCTTGACCGATCACGAATACTGGCGGCCGTAGCCACGCGGGAGGTTCGGCTTGTTTTCCTTGCATCATCGCCATTCTCCTTTGAATTTTTTTCGGCCGATCGGCATTGGAGGCGGATAGTCGGGTATCAGCCTTCTCCAACCGCGCCGTATTGCATCGAGCCACGTGACCAGCGGGTTGCCTTGGTTCTCAACGTCGAGTTCGAAGCGCTCGGCGAGAAACATCGTCGCGCATCCGGCAGCTGCGCTGGTCTTGGCTGCAAACCGCACCGCCGACCGCTTGAACAGAAAAACACCGCCGGTTCGCCCCTCGGCCTCGCGCGCCACCCACAGCCCGTTCTTGTTGCGCCCAATGAGAAACAAGGGGATCGTTTCGCTGAGAACGCGGGCCTCGGGCCGCTGCGGAAATTTGCTTGCCGCAGCCGGCGCAGCGGGCCCCTGTTCCTGTTGATTGGCCGTCTTCTCAGTGCCGGTCACGACGAGGCAAATGCCGCGCAGCGGCGGGCGAGCGACCTGGGGACGGGTGTGAGCGGCTTGATCATTTATCGCTGTCGCGCCGGCTGCGCAGAGCGGCGCCGTGACGCGTTGGCGCTGACCGGCACCAAGGACTCGCTGTGCATCAACCGGCGCAGCCGATCGATATCGTGCTTGCAACGGCGCAGGGTGATTTCGGGCACCGCGCTCTTGGTTCGATCGACAAAATACGCGTCGAGCGTCTGCGCAAGCCGTTGCCAGAAGCTCCATCGCGCTGCGCTCGTCCCTGCACCGGGCGGCTCATCAACAGGAATGACGCTCATCGCGCTCTCTCCGTTTTATTCGATTCCTGACACCAAATCTGCTCTCGATCGCATATGAATTCGAGACGGGACGGCGCCCATCGTCATAAAGCCGGCATAGTGAGGTGAACCGAGCCGGAAACCCGCCGACCGTTCACGCGAAGTTGTCGCAGCAAATCATTCGATCCGACGTCGGCAGAACATCCGGAGCCGCTGAGATGGTTCCCGGTGCAGCGATGCTCCTTCGGCGCGCTTCAACCAACGCTCTGAGGACTGCCAGCGCCAGTGCGTCGTGACTGGCCTCGACGGTATCGTCGATCTCTATCGGCAGATGGGCCTGCCGCGACAGGGAGCAAAGCCATTCGCCATTCTCATAGGCCAGCCGCCGCAGCTTCCAGGCCGGCATTTCCAGCTCGATGAGAGCCAATGCGGCCTCGGTCCACGCGCTGGCCTCGATCAGGCGGTCGATCCGAACTGCCTTTCCCGATTGGCGGAGCGCCCGAAGCCGCGTGCCGCCGCTGTCGATGACTTTGCCGAACAGCTCGGGCCCAAGTGCCGGCGCAAGCCGCAACTCGTCATCCAAGCGATCACGGGCAACTGCCTGTTCCGCACCAAGCATCATGATGCGATCTCACGGAAAGAGAGGACCGGGTCGGCCGCGTTCCGCTAAGGTGGAGTGAAAGGCCGTAAAGAAACCAGGGGAACCGGCGCACTAATATATGTAGGCGGCATAAGGATTTGGCTGGCTTTCCATAGGAAAACCGCAGGCGCTTTGCCGGATGCCGTGCAGCCTGATTCCTGTCCCGAAGCTTCGTTTTGTTGAAAGTCAAAACCGGCTTACCGCCCGTCTTGTAGTGTATGGCTTCTAGTGTAAGCCTTAGGCAACGCCGGACGCTGAATTGTAAGGTCGCTTGCGCCATGTTTGACGTCATCATGTTGGCGCTCGTGATCGTCTGTTTCGCGCTGGCGGCGGCCTATGCGAGCTTTTGCGAACATCTGCTCGGGTCTTCCCCCGGTAAAGATGTCTCCCTATGACGGTGATCGGCTGGCTGCAGATCGCGCTCTTCGCCGCCATTGTCGGCGTTCTGACGCGTCCGTTGGGCGGTTATCTCGCGCGCGTCTATGCCGGTGGGCGCACGCCATTGCGGCCACTGATTGCTCCCGTGGAAACCGCGCTCTATCGTCTTGCCGGAATCAATCCACAGACCGAACAGAGCTGGTACGGGTACGCAATCTCCTTTCTGGTTTTTCACGCCGCCGGAATTATCGCGCTCTATGGGCTGCTGCGGCTGCAGTCGGTTTTGCCGCTCAATCCTCAGGCCATGACCGCTGTTGCACCCGATCTGGCTTTGAACACGGCGGTCAGCTTCGTGACCAACACCAGCTGGCAATCCTACGGCGGCGAGACGACGCTCAGCTATTTAAGCCAGATGGCCGGCATCACGGTGCAATCGTTTCTTTCTGCCGCTTCCGGCATGGCCGTCGCCATCGCCTTGATCCGCGGCTTCGCGCGACGCCGCACGGCGACGATCGGTAATTTTTGGGTCGATCTCACGCGCGGCACGCTCTACGTGCTGCTGCCGATCTGCGTCGTCGCCGCATTGTCTCTCATGGCCGACGGCGTGCCGCAGACGCTGTCCGCTGCGGCCGAAGTGACCACGCTCGAGGGCGGGCTTCAGGTCATTGCCCGCGGCCCAGTCGCGACGCAGGAGGCGATCAAGCTCTTGAGCGGCGACGGCGGCGGGTTCTTCAACGCCAATTCCGCGCATCCGTTCGAGAACCCGACGCCGCTGACCAACCTTGCGGAGCTGGTGCTCATCTTCGCGCTCGGCGCGGCCTTGACCAATTGTTTTGGCCGGATGATCGGGTCCGAGCGGCAGGGATGGATTCTGCTTTGCGTCATGGCGATGCTGTTCGGCCTCGGCGTCGCCGGCCTTTATTCATTGGAATCCGGCGTCAATCCGGCTCTCGCGACCATCAACATCGACCAAACGACCAGTTTGCAACAGCCGGGCGGAAACATGGAAGGCAAGGAAGTACGCTTTGGGATCGCCGGGTCAGCGCTGTTTGCCGATGTTTCGACCGCATCCTCGGACGGAGCGGTCAATTCCATGCACGACAGCTTCCTGCCGCTGAGCGGTGGCATTCTTCTCGCCAACATGATGGTCGACGAGGTGATCGTCGGAGCTCCTGGCTCCGGCCTCTACGGCATGCTGCTGTTCTGCGTTGTCGCTGTCTTCCTTGCTGGGCTCATGGTCGGCCGGACGCCCGAATACGTTGGCAAGAAGATCGGTTCATCGGAAGTCAAGATGACGATCCTTGCCCTGATTTGCATCCCGGCGGCAACGCTTGGTCTTACCGCCATCGCCTGCATCGCTGAGCCAGGTCTGGCCGGCCTGGGCAATCCGGGATCTCACGGGTACACTGAAATTCTCTACGCCTACACATCCGCGGCGGCGACGAATGGCAGCGCCTTCGCCGGTCTGAGCACCAATTCGCCGTTTTACAATCTCACGCTGGCGCTTGCCATGTTCGTCGGCCGCTTTCTGGTGATCGTCCCGGTTCTGGCAGTCGCCGGATCGCTCGCTGCACAGCCTATCCTCCCGCACTCGAGCGGCAGACTGCCGACCGACCGGGCGCTGTTTGTCTGCTTCCTCTTCGGCGTCATTGTCATCGTCGGCGGCCTGACCTATCTGCCGGCGGTCGCGCTCGGCCCGATCATTGAAAACCTGCAGATGTTGGGCGGCACGCTCTATTAGCGCGTCGCGATCCCGACGCCGCTCTGGCACTTATTTTGCTCTTATGAAAGCAATCGACGTCCGATCTGGATTTCCTATGCGGGAGGCTTCACATCTGTCCCTGAACAGAGAACCTCAGCACTGCAGCACTGTTGTGCGTCTAACATGAACATTGTTTTTCATATGGACCAGCGGGCTTCGAACCTAACGGCGAGTGTCGCGGCCGCCTGCGCAAGGCTATGGGGCGCGGTGAAAAGCGCTTGGCCGACCCCAATGACGGATCGAGCGGCCAGGTATCGGCCCGAAGCACACTATATGCGGGGGCCCGGCCCGAAATGGCGGGCGAAGCATGACATTTCTGCCAATAGCTTTTGACAGAACAGGGCGGGATAGGATCGTATCGTTAGGACTTTCAGCCACTTATCGGCTTCCGCTCGACTTCTTCCCGCGGCCGATCTTTATGGAATTCCTATAACATTGCCCCCTGGCGCCCACTCGAATTCCTATGCAAACAGTGACAGCTAGTTGCCGGTAAGCGGACTTACGCGTTCTTGACGGACGTCAAGGTGCGCACCGCATGAGGGCCTCTGCTGGCTCATTTCAGAATCACTCGTCGGAGCATTCCCATGATGGACGTCGTCATGCTGGCGATCGGGTTTGTCTTTTTTGCGCTGTCGATCGGCTACGTCTACGCCTGCGACCTGCTTTGAGAGGAGCCGCCCATGACCTTCGACTATTCGCTCGCCGCCCTCGTCACCCTGGGGCTGCTCGTCTACCTGACCTACGCTCTGCTCAAGCCCGAGCGGTTCTGAAGGAAGCACGTCCATGACCGTCATCGGCTGGGTCCAGATTCTGCTTTATTGCGCGATCATCATCGCCATCGTGCCGCCTCTCGGCGCCTATATAACCCGGGTCTTCAACGGCGAGCGCACCTTTCTGTCGCCGATCCTGCGGCCGGTCGAGGTCGCGATCTACAGGGTCGCCGGCGTCAACGAGCGCAATGAGCAGCACGCGGTCACCTATACGATCGCCATGCTGCTGTTCCACGTCGGCGGCTTTCTCATTCTGTATGTGTTGATGCGCGTGCAGGCGGGACTGCCGTTCAATCCGGCCGATCAGTCCGCCGTCGCCCCGGATCTGTCGTTCAACACCGCGGTGAGCTTCATCACCAACACTAATTGGCAGAACTACGGCGGCGAAAGCACGATGTCGTATCTCGTGCAGATGCTCGGTCTGACACATCAGAACTATCTGTCGGCGGCGACCGGCATCGTGCTCGCGGTAGCTCTGATCCGGGGCTTCGCGCGCCATTCGGTTCGCACGGTGGGAAATTTCTGGGTCGATATCACGCGCTGCACGCTGTACATCCTCATCCCGATCTGCGTGCCCTATGCGCTGTTCCTGGTCTGGCAGGGCATGCCGCAGACGCTCGGGCCTTACGTGGATGCGACGACGCTTGAGGGCGCGAAACAAACCATTGCGGTCGGTCCGGTCGCCTCGCAGGTCGTGATAAAAATGCTCGGCACCAATGGCGGCGGTTTCTTTAACGCCAATGCCGCGCATCCGTTCGAGAACCCGACCGCTTTGTCGAATTTCGTGCAGATGATTTCGATCTTTGCCATCGGCGCCGCGCTGACCAACGTGTTCGGCCGCATGGTCGGCAATCAGCGCCAAGGCTGGGCCATCCTCGCCGCCATGGGCGTTCTCTTCATCGCCGGCGTCGTCGTCTGCTACTGGGCCGAGGCGCACGGCAACGACGCGCTCAACGCGGTGGGTCTGACCGGCGGCAACATGGAGGGCAAGGAAGTCCGCTTCGGCATCGTCGGTTCGGCCCTGTTCGCCGTCATCACCACGGCCGCCTCGTGCGGCGCAGTGAACGCCATGCACGATTCCTTCACCGCACTCGGCGGCATGATTCCGCTCATCAACATGCAGCTCGGTGAGATCATTATCGGCGGCGTGGGCGCCGGCATGTACGGCATGCTGCTGTTCGTGATCATTTCGATCTTCGTCGCCGGCCTGATGGTGGGCCGCACGCCCGAATACGTCGGCAAGAAGATCGAAGCCAAGGAAGTGAAGATGGCGATGCTCGCCATTCTAGTCCTGCCGCTGATGTATCTTGGCTGGACCGCGGTGGCGATGCTGGTGCCGTCGGCGGTCGCCGCCATGGGAAATCCCGGGCCGCACGGCTTCACCGAAGTGCTGTACGCCTACGTCTCGCAGGACGGCAACAATGGGTCGGCGTTCGCGGGGCTCAGCGCCAACACCCTGTTCTACAATCTGACCGGCGCTGTCGCGATGTTCGTCGGCCGATTCTGGATGATCATCCCGACTATGGCGATCGCCGGCTCGCTCGCCGCCAAGAAAACCGTGCCGGCGTCGGTCGGCACGTTCCCGACGACCGGCGGCTTGTTCGTCGGCCTGCTCGTGGGCGTGATCGTGATTATCGGCGGCCTCACCTTCTTCCCGGCACTCGCCCTCGGCCCCCTCGTCGAGCAGCTCGCGATCAACGCCGGCACGCTGTATTCGGCCAATTAGGCTCGGAGTCGATCTCGATGGAAACCTCACATCTGCGCAAGAGCATGCCGGTATCGGCGCTGTTCGATGCCAAGATCGTCGTGCCGGCGATCGGCTCCGCCTTCGTCAAGCTCAATCCGTGGACGCTGATGACGAATCCGGTGATGTTCGTGCTCGAGATCGTCACCGAGCTGACCACGGTGATCTTGATCCGCGATCTTTTCACCGGCGGCGAGCATATCGGCTTCGAGTTTCAGATCATCCTGTGGCTGTGGTTCACCGTGCTGTTCGCCAACTTTGCCGAAGCCGTTGCCGAAGGTCGCGGCAAGGCCCAGGCCGAGTCGCTGCGGCGGCAGCGCACCGAGACGCAGGCCAAGCTCGTGACCGATTCGGGCGATTCACAGAGCTATCGGCTGATGCCCTCGACCGCGCTCAAGGTCGGCAACGTCGTGCTGGTCGAAGCCGGCGATATCATTCCGTCGGACGGCGAGGTGATCGAGGGCATGGCATCGGTCAGCGAAGCGGCGATCACCGGCGAATCGGCGCCGGTCATCCGTGAGTCGGGGGGCGACCGGTCTGCGGTGACCGGCGGCACCCAAGTCCTCTCCGATTGGATTCGCGTGCGCATTACCGCGGCGCCGGGCTCGACCTTCCTCGATCGCATGATCAGGCTGGTCGAAGGCGCCGAACGCCAGAAGACGCCGAACGAGATCGCGCTCAACATCCTGCTCATCGGGCTGACCATCATCTTCGTGTTCGCCACGGCGACGATCCCGAGCTACGTCGCCTATGCCGGCGGCACGATCTCGGTCGTGATCCTGGTCGCGCTGTTCGTGACGCTGATCCCGACCACGATCGGCGCGCTGTTGTCGGCCATCGGCATTGCCGGCATGGACCGGCTGGTACGTTTCAACGTGCTGGCGATGTCCGGCCGCGCCGTCGAGGCTGCCGGCGATGTCGATACGCTGCTGCTCGACAAGACCGGCACCATCACGCTGGGCAACCGCCAGGCGACGGAATTCAAGCCGCTGCGCGGCGTCAGTGAACAGGAATTGGCCGATGCCGCGCAATTGGCCTCGCTCGCCGACGAAACCCCCGAGGGCCGCTCCATCGTTGTTCTGGCCAAGGAGAAATACGGCATCCGCGGCCGCGAGCTGGCTGAACTGCGCGCCAACTTTATTCCATTCACCGCGCAGACCAGGATGAGCGGCGTCGAGGTCGGTTCTTCCTGGGTGCGCAAGGGCGCAGTCGATGCAATTTTGAATTATCTCGACACGCCGCCGACCGCCGTCGCCGCGGGCGGCGCCGTCCAGGCGCTGCGCGCGAGCGTGAGCGGCGAGACGATGCGCGAAGTAACGGCGACCGCTGACGGCATCGCGAAATCTGGCGGCACGCCGCTGGCGGTGGCCAAGGACGGCAGATTGCTCGGCGTCGTGCACCTCAAGGACATCGTCAAGGGCGGCATTCGCGAGCGCTTCGCCGAGTTGCGCCGCATGGGCATCCGCACCATCATGATCACCGGCGACAATCCAATGACGGCCGCGGCGATTGCTGCGGAAGCCGGCGTCGACGATTTCCTCGCCCAGGCAACCCCCGAGGACAAGCTGCGGCTGATCCGCGACGAGCAGTCGAAGGGCAAGCTCGTAGCCATGTGCGGCGACGGCACCAACGACGCGCCGGCGCTGGCGCAGGCCGACGTCGGCGTCGCCATGAATACCGGCACGCAAGCCGC
>Ga0181532_10002946_pt1 | contig 15596 bp, 15 predicted proteins | sample PEATcosm2014_Bin_33_FD_119768 | JGI IMG/M metagenome (GOLD analysis project Ga0181532, IMG submission 119768) | Peatland microbial communities from MTU Mesocosm Facility, Houghton, MI, USA - PEATcosm2014_Bin11_30_metaG | ecosystem: Environmental > Terrestrial > Soil > Wetlands > Peat | place...
AATCTATACGCAGGTGTCGATCCGCAAGCTCAAGGAAATCCATACCGCCACCCACCCGGCGAAGGCGCGCAGCGCCCGAGTGAAGGCAGAGAGTCACGCCATCGATGAACCTGCGCCCGCCATGGCGGCATCGACGCCGGAACCCACCGTCGAGGACATCCTCGCTGCCTTGAGCATCGAGGCCGCGGAAGAACACGACGACGAGGCATGAGAGAACCCCATGCAGCACGTTGACCAAATCCTGGAAGCCCTCGCGACGAGAACCCAACGAGTCTTCGATACCGCCCTCGGCGCGGAGCGCCATCAGCTGCTCACTCGACGACTACACCAGCTCTACGGCGTCCTGGAGTTGGCACGCCTCCTCGAATACAGCCGCCTCGCGCGGCGCATCGAGACGCAGCTCGATGCGTGCCGGCGCAACATCGAGGCGGACTGAAGGTAGGTGCGAATCATGAAGCACGAGCACCTCGTCGAGATCACCGTTACCCTGACCGATGCCCAAGCCTGGCAGTTCGCGCAGTTCTTGAAGCGCGCCTGCTTCAGTGACTATCGGGGCCACGCCACCAGCGAGGCCGAGGCGTATCAGATGGTCGATGCCGGCGAGCACATCCGCCGCGCGCTCGCAAACCAAGGCTACGCCCCGCGATAGACCATCAACCCTTAAGGCTCCCTTAAGGCCGGCGGTGCCGCCAGCCTTCAGTGAACGGCTTTACCCCTTAGCCGCCTCTTGCCCTCCGGTTCCCTGCCAATCGTCGATCTGCGCTTGCCTGCATCGCCTGCATCCGGGACACTCTGCCCATATGCCGAAAAACGCACATCGGGGTCTGCGGCGATCCGCAACAACTGCCTCAGAGAAAATCCGCGGCTAAGTGATGGAGGCATCAGGGGAAATCCGCCTCACCAATATGACGATGCGTCGGATGCCGGTGTTGGCGCAAAGTCAGCTCGCTGCATCCATTCCTCAAGCTTCTGGACCGGCCGACTACCAAATCGACGAGCCCATCACGGTTCAGTGTTGTCAGCCGTCGGATTCGGAAGTGGCCTCTGCCGGCATGGATGTCGCCGGAGCCGGTGCAGCTGGTGTTGAAGCGCAATTCGGGGAGCAATTTCTCGGGAGCCCCAACGGAGGCCTGTATAGCAGGGCCTGGGCGAATGGAGTGGGCAGGGCTGTCAAGATAAGCAGCCTGACGAAATCCTTCGGTCTCTATGGTTTGCTAGCCGGCACGGCTCTCGATGCTCAGTCCGTGATAGACGGCAATATCACCGGAGTCCAATTTGATGTGAATCTTGGCCTTGGAGTGCTCGGGTATTACGTCCCGCTCTACGGCCTCGGCAGTTTGAATGCCCTGTTTATCAACAATTTTTATCCCGGCGGATGGCAGGGATATTATGAGAATGTTGTCCTTAACCCAGACGTGCTGGGGAACCCCTTATATGGTGGTTATGATGGTTTGAGGTGATAACTTATTAGGCCAAGGGTTCGACATTAAGTATGGCAATGCGCACTGCACGATGGTGGGACCCGCGTACGTGGTTGGCCTTTATGTTTTGGGAGCTACGAACAATTGCTAGAGCGATCAGCGATGATGGTCTTTCTGATTGGAAGGCGACAGGAACCATCGCCATATTTGAGTTCCTTGCTATTTTTGGACTTACAAACGCCACAGCAGTTTATCTTGGCCGAAGACTGATCGATAAGGGAAGTCCCTTCGTATTCCTGGTCGCGTTCGCGGTAGCCCTTATCAACATCCCGGCGGCACTGGGTAAGCATAGGCGCTGGAATAAACTTAGCACCGAGTTTGAAAGCTACTCGAAACCTACTCGAATCGCTGGTGGTATTGTGGTTGTCGTCTTGTTCATTGGTGCGATCGTTTGCGCCGGCTATTTCGGTGAGGCTCAACGCACTTTGCCACCGTGAGAATCTTATAGCCTGACGTGCACAGCAATTTGTCGCTTGGACCTGGCGCAAAGTCAGGTGCCGTTCTACCTTGATCCTAATCCTGCCGGCGCGACGCTGGTTCCTGGAGCTTACCTTAGCTCGCCATCGGATCAGGTTGTCGCACCCGACCAGGCGTCGATGACTTTTTCGACGTCGACAGGTTTGTCAACAATGGGACCCGGGAGCGCGCTCGTTTTCGGGTCGGGTGCAGTAGGTGCCGCATCTGGCACAGCGGTTGGCTTTTATTTTGGAGCTTCTGCGGCCGCGGGCGAAGCAGGAGCTTTAGCTACGTCCTCCGGCGGAATTGTCTATGCGTTTATGGGGGGCAGCGAGGCTTTGGCGGCAACTACAATGGCGGGTGCAGTAGCAGGAACTGGTATCGGCATTGTGGTCGGCGGAATCGGAGCTGCCTTGTACTACCTTTCACAATTGCCGGCGGACCGGCCCAGCGCTAATCCGGTTTACATCTTTCCCTATTGATCCCACAATTTCTCGGAGAAATTTCATTTTGAAAAAGTCACAGTCCACTCCCACGAAGAAGGAGCTATCAGTTGCGTTTCTGGCGGTAGCGTGGGGAACTCCAGTTGGCCTATTTATGTGCGGGGTCATTTGGCGGACAGGGCACCTAACAATGATGCTCGCGCTTAGCTTCATGGCGCTCTCATTTGCCGGCGGTGTTGTTTTTGCAAAGGTACTCAAGTCGTTTCACTCAAAGATTACAAGAGGACAGTGACCCAAATTGGCTGGTATTGGTGTGAGTGCAGGATAGCCTGCGGCTTACGTTGAGGGCCAAATTGGCCCAAAAGTAGTTCTCACGGCGGGCGTGTGTGGTGGCCGGCCTGGCCTGAAATCCCCGCTCAGGGACCGCGCTCTCGGCGACGCGTGCAGGGGCGGCCGTGGTGAGAGAATGGGGATGCCCTGACCTGTCGATCCTCAGCCGAGGATGACTTGCACGGCGGCTTTGAGTGAGGCGCGATCGGTCTCATGGAGCCGGCCGAGGGATTTACGCACGAGGCGCTTGTCGAGGGTGGTGAAGACGGGCTTGATGGCGGAGAGCTTCAAGAGTTTAGCCGACTGCCAGTGTTGCACGACGACCTCGCCGAACGAGGCTGGCAAGCGTACCTGACTGGTGATGGCCATCAAGATCAGATCGGGCCGTTCGGCGTTGTAGCGTGCGGAGCTGACAACGTGCGTATTCCGGTCGATGCCGGCCACCAGTTCCGGAGCATGTCGGGCCAGGATTCCGGTCCATGCCGGGCCACCGTTCCGGTTGATGCCGGCCGGGCTGGGCGTGACGCGGTATTTAGACTGTCGTTCAGAACGGGATCTCGGTCAATGGTTTTTTGATTTGAGCGCTGCACCGTTGGCCAAAAGGGGAGAATTGAGCTTCCCGGTGGGGCTATCCGGCGCGACGTTCTTCAGAGAGCCATCAAGGCAGCACCCGACATTGTTGTCATTTCCAAGATCCGAATGCTCTATTTAGTTCCGGCAAAAATTTTACGAAAAAATTTGTCCATGTATCGATGCGTCATACGAGAAAAACCTAAAGGGCTGATTCCTGGCGGGCCCCCTTTTGGGGGCCGGTACGCGTTTTTAGGGTCCCCTTTGCATTCAACTCCGCGCCGCGACGGAGTAGTGCCTAAGTTGGGGGACTCCCGCCCGCCGATCTATCCCGTTGCAACCTTTCCGGCAGTACTGACCAGGCGATGAACGCTGCCGTACGAAAGGCCCGTCTTGGCAACGATCGCCGGCAGGGAGAGCCCTTGGGAGCGCAGAGCACGTACTTCAACCGATCTGCTCGCGGCGGTCGCCGGCCGGCCAATCGCTTTACCTGACCTAGTGCCGTGCCGCTGCGCATGACGCACACCGGCAGTGACACGCTCGCGAATTCCATCAGCTTCGAATTCGGCAATGGACGCGAGTACGTTTGCCACGAGCCGACCGGCGCTCGTGCTCAAGTCGATGCCATCCTTGAGGCTGAGGAAGGTGACACCGGATTCGTCGAGATCCTTAATGCTGCTGACCAGATCGGCGGTGCTCCTGCCCCATCTGTCGAGCTTCCAGACCATCACCGCATCGTATTTCCCGGCCTTCGCATCGTTGATTAGGCGTTGCCGAGCGGGCCGCAACTTTCGGCCGCTGATCTTCTCCTCGACCACGGTCACGACTTCCCAATTGCGCGCCAAGGCCATGCGACGCAATTCATCGGCCTGCATGGCAGTCGATTGCCCGCCAGTCGAGACCCGACAGTAGAGCGCAACTCGTTTGATTTCGCGTTTAGGAGACATATCCAAAACCCTCCGATCCACTTCGCTAATCTCGCGGGCCAAGTGACTGATTCCGCGAGCGTGAAATTACAACGGAATTCTATCACTAATCTAATGGTTTTGGATAAGTTCATAATTTTGAATCGCCTGACAGGAGTTAAATTGCATGCCAGTTACGGCCTACTCACCAAGTGAACCAGGAGGACAGATTTATCCATTTATGAGTTGCGCGGCGAAACAGTTACGCATCTTTGCACGTATTAATGGGGATATAAGTTCCGACTGTGAAGGAGTGAATCAGCGGAAGTACAGTACTTTCCGAGGGTTGCGCAAATGTCTAACGGTTTCACTAGCGAAACTCGGAGATTTATGTTCCAAGTAATTGCCTGCGTTTATTCAATTTTATTCAGTTTTTTGCGAATTCATGGCGCAAGGACTCATATCGGCTCAATCACCTGTTTTTATAGGGCGCGGACACAAATCGAGGGTCGCCATTTTCTACGACTTAATCGACTTTTTTTCCAAACCGTGGCGTCTGTATACATATGCATGCCGAGGCAAATCCGGTCTTGGCTTGGTAGCAAGCCAACATTTTAGTTGCACCGTTGGAGCACCAATTGCAGTATGTAGCCGAACCTATCACAGAATTGGCGAGAATCCAGCATAAAAACAGCAGGCTCGAACAAGTGCGCACTACGAGCGGACATAATTTAGAGCCGCGAAGGGGCGCCGCAGGCGAGGGGTCACCCCCTGGGGGTGGCGCATCGATGCCCCGACCGAATGGATATTTTCGCGGGCTTCGATGCCCGCAAAAGGCAGAAATCTTCCCCACGCTGAGCCTATTCGAAATCGACTGCCCGGTGTCGATTTCGGTGTTGTCTGTCATGCCGCTGTCCTCCAGGCGTTGCAGAACTCGCTGCGGACCTTCGCATCCTCGAAGCCGGTGCGATGCAAGACGCGCCCCCATCCGCCGATTGCATCAAGCGCGTCCTGGGTGCGCTGATCGCGTTCTTTGCCGGCGAGCAGGGCTTTCCAAGCCTCCAGGGCCTCATCCGTCGTCGTCGCGTTGCTTCCAGGCTTGCGAGCGTATTTGCCGCTCGCCTTCGCGTTGCGGATCCAGGTTCGCCAGCAAGCGGGCCAATCGCTGCGAGGGGTTTTAAATTCCCAGTCGCGAAATCCGGCGATCTCGGTTTGCACGTCGATGTCGGGGAGTTCGTCGAGAGCGAATTGCTCGTCAGGCTCGAACTCTGCCGGTACTCGCCTGCTGGCCTTGCGTTTCACAATCCCCTCGCGAGTGTGGCCGTTTCGGCCGCTGCCTTGCTCTCTCTCTGGGGATTTATGATTGGTGTCTGGAGTCTGGTTACTGGTTACTGGAGATTGGAGAGCATTGCCTTCGCAATGCGTTGGCATTGCGTTCGCATCCGTTTCGCATCCGTTTCGCATATGCTGATTGGATGCGTTCGCATCGCGTTCGGTTGACCGTTCGGTTCGTGACCAACGTGTCTGCGCGCTCGCCTTAGCTTTGGCGGCCTTCTCGCGAAATCGAGCGATTTCCTGGTCGCACCGTTTGTGTCGATAGACGCGGGCCTCTGCGTCATACTTGAAAAACTGTTCCAGAACAAAGTTCACGCTGGCCTTCTCGGGCTTGCTATGCGCGCCGGCCAGTTGGTAAACGAACTCACCCGCACCTGCTGGGATCGGCGTTTCCCGGGCGTAGTAGGCATCCAAGAGCCGCCTGTAGGCCGCCTCCTGGAGCATGGTCAAATGCGCGGCGTCCCTCTTGTAGTCGCCCAAGTGGTGTTCGTAATAGTTCACGGCGCCGTCTCCTTCTCGCGCTCCTGGCCGATGATTTGGCGGACCTGTTCGACGGCAAGACCGCTCGCCGATGCGATGCCGTAGTCGCTCATCCCGGACGCGGCGAGCTTCACGATGGCGGCGCGCTGTTCGTCAGCGCTCAGCAGCAGGAAGTGCCTCATTTCGCGTTCGCGATGCGGGATCATGGCTGCGTCCCGTACAGCGACCCGAAGGCCATCGCGGCTTTGAGGAAGTCGCACGAGGCTAATAAAAGCCTGATCGCGCTTTGCTTGTTGGTGTCGGCTTGATTGTGGTGTATCGTTTCCATCGCTGATGGTCCTTAGAGCGCCGCGTCCAACCTGCCCGGGGGTCGCGGCATTCGCCATTGTGGGGATGCCTTTAGCCGGCGGCGCCTAATTGCGCACGGCGTTTGCGCCTCAATGCGCGAGGTTTCGCCCTGCCGTTGAGGCCCAGGAACCAGAGTAGAAAAGTTGGCTCGTGGATCAGCAATTCCCCGGACTTCGACTCGTAGACGGCGCCGGCCTCTTTCAAGCCATTTTTGTCACGATTGCGCAGCGCCCAATCGACGCGCGAGCCATTCAAGATCGTCGGATGGCGCTGAACGAGGGGCGCCTTCGGGAAAATTTCGTTCGACGGCGGGACGGCGTGCATGGTTGTGGCCTCGTGCTACTAAGAGTAGAGGCACAATATCGAGGGCAGTTGTGCAAGTCCTAAGCCTTGCACAGCGAATCCATCCGGGAATGGTGCCGGCGGCGCCGGTTTGGAAACCGCCGAAGCCGCGCAAGCTGCGGCGGCCGGTGCACATCGACCCGATCTTCAGGGCGTAGATCGACCCGATGTTATGGGCTTCGAGTGAGCCTTGAGGTGCCGTGCGACTGTCGATCTATCGATGTCGAGGCGCTCCGCAATGACACGAGGCGGTAGGTGTCTTAGAGGCTCGATTTTGGCCCAGGTCCCAGCTGCATGCTCCTTCATGCCCGCAGCCGCCTCGCGCTGTCCCTTCACGCGGCCGGCGCGCGCGAGATTCTCGGCGAGCGTCAATTGCGCGAAACGAGGGACAAAAACCTCGCGGTGGTAAGCGAATAGGAGGTCCGTCTGTTCGGGGGTCGTTGGCATTTCGCCAATGCCGTTTTGTTGGCGCCACGCGGCATATTCGCGATTGCACTGTTCGGCGTCGTAGGGGCCTAGATCTCGATTCAACGCCCTCAGCATCGCGCGCTGCTCCTCGATACTCATGGCAAGCAGCACGTCCAGGTCGAGGGTCGCTCGTACTTTGCTCGATGTCAGCGTAACTTCGATTTGGGTCTTTTTCACAGGCCACGCTCCTGCGCCATTTTCTCGATTGCGCTGACCTTATGGGACTGCGCGAGGTGCGAGTACCGCTTGACCATCGCCATGGTGCGGTGGCCCAACACATCGGCAATCTCCAATAGCGAGCAGCCCTGCGCGGCGAGCATTGAGGCCGTCGTATGCCGCAGATCATGGAACCTAAAATTCTCGATGCCAGCCGCTTTGAGCGCGTCGTACCAAGTACCGTCGAAGTTTTCATAAGGTCCAGGGTGTCCGCTCGGCTGCGGAAACACCCAAGGGCTTTTGGCGCTGCCCTGAAGTTTGAGAGCGCGCAGCGCTTCGAGCGCCTTACCAACGAGCGGGAGAGTGCGGGGATCACCGTTTTTGGTGTCGGTGACGATCACACGTCGCGCGTCGAAGTCCACTTGATTCCACTGCAAGCGAATCAATTCCCCGCGACGCGCGCCGGTCGAAATGGCGAGCCGCACCAGAACATAGAGTGGCGGCCACGCGCTGGCCGCACAAGCAGATAGCAGCGCTTCGCGCTCGGCATCGCTGAGGAATCGCACGCGCCCGCCGGGTTCCTTCTTCCTGTTGATGTCGCGCACGGGATTGGTCGAACACATGCGCCATTCCTTCACCGCCATCGTGAACAGGTGGGAGAGCGTCGCGGCGTAGCGGTTCACTGTCGCAGCGGATCGCCGGTATTGGGTCGGCGGAATTTCCACGCCCCGTTTCTTCTGTGCCTTGCCGCGCGTGAAAGTCTCGGCGGCCAGTGCATCGCGCGCCTCGGCCACTACATCCGCCGTAATCTCGGCGAGCGACAGGCCCGCAAGGCGCTTGCTCCACCAGGCGAGGTGCTGTTCACGGGTCGCCTTGCTCGACTCGCACACATCGTTCAAAAAACTTTTGCGATAGCGCTCCACCAACTGATCGAAGGATGTGCGCTTCGACTTTAAGTGCGGGAAGTGCCGACCCTCACGGATCGCGGATTCGGTGGACTCCTTCCACGCCTTCGCCTCGCGATGATTTGGGAATGTCGCACTCTGCGGGGGCTTGTTCTTTACTCGGACCTGCGCGCGGTACGAGACCTTACCTGTCAGCGGCGAAACCAATTTCTGGATGCCCGGAACTTCACGCACTTTTCACTCCTTTTCGCCCATGTGTGGCGGCGAGTAAATCAGTGTGCTGAGTGTGCACGAAATGGAGAGGCAGGGAAATATGTTTGGCGATTCGCGCTAGTAAGTGCTTATATTTCCTGGTTATTTGGCTCCCCGGGAGAGATTCGAACTCCCGACCAACGGATTAACAGTCCGTCGCTCTACCACTGAGCTACCGGGGAATGCAAAGGAGGCGCGGATTGTCGGGAAGCCAGGCCTTTAAGTCAAGAAAGCGAGCGTTGCGCCCCGCTATACATGGCCGGCGACGGCGTGCGGCACATAGGGGGCCTCGAGTTGCGCGATCTCGGTCTCGTTCAATCGAAGTTCGAGAGCTGCCACGGCATCGTCGAGATGCTGTGGCTTCGAGGCGCCCACGATGGGGGCGGTCACGGCCGATTTCTGCAGCAGCCACGCGAGGGCAACCTGCGCCCGCGGCACGCCGCGAGCAGTCGCGATCGCGGCGACCTGATCGACGATCTTTCGATCGGATGCCTCGGTGGCTGCAAACAGGCTTTTGCCGTAGGGGTCGGTACGGGTGCGCGGCGTCTCGGTGCTCCAATCTCGGGTCAAGCGCCCGCGGGCGAGCGGGCTCCACGGCAGTACGGCGATCCGCGCATCGGCGCACAGCGGCAGCATCTCTCGCTCTTCTTCGCGGTACAGCAGATTGTAGAAATTTTGCATGCTGACGAAACGCGTCCAGCCGTGCTGCTGCGCCAGGTGCAGCGCCTTGCCGAACTGCCACGCGTACATCGAGGAGGCGCCGAGATAGCGCGCCTTGCCGGCCTTGACGACATCGTGCAGCGCTTCGAGGGTCTCCTCGATCGGCGTCGAGTAGTCCCAACGGTGAATCTGATACAAATCCACGTAATCCGTGCCGAGCCGCCGCAGGCTGGCATCGATCGCGGTGAATATGGCCTTGCGGGACAGGCCGCCGCCGTTCGGGCCCTTACTCATGCGAAAGAAGACTTTGGTGGCGATCACCACTTCGTCGCGCCGCGTAAAATCCTTCAGCGCCTGTCCGACGATTTCCTCGGAGGTGCCGTCGGAATAGGCATTGGCAGTGTCGAAAAAATTGATTCCCAGATCGACGGCCTTGCGGATCAACGGACGGCTCTGGCCTTCCGGAAGGCTCCATGGGTGATCCCCACGTTCGGGAACACCGAACGTCATGCACCCCAAACACAGTTCGGACACCTCAAGGCCGGTGCCTCCTAACTTCTTGTATTGCATGGCAGCCCGTTATGGAGTCATAAATCAATAAAAAACAATCTGTTACACTTTATTAATCACCTAGATCCGCGAAAAATTTCAGCGGAAACGTCGCGCCTCCGACGCGCGTCGAGCAGCTGTTCTCGGGCGGCGCTTACGCAAGTCAGGCGCGCTTGGCCACCGCCACCGCGAGCGCGCGCTCGATCCGGCGCAGCGCGTCTTCAAGCGTCTTCTTGCTGCAGGCAAATGACAGGCGAATGTGACCGGGCGCCCCGAATCCTGACCCGGGCACGACCGCCACGCCCGCTTCCGCCAGCAAGTACTCGGCGAAGGCATTGTCGTCCTTGAGCCCGAGTGCGCGCATTGCGCCCTGTACGTCGGCAAACGCGTAGAACGTACCCGCGCCGGCCCGACAAGAGATGCCGGGAATCGCATTCAACCCCGCCACCACGAAATCATGCCGCTCTTTGAACGCCTGATTCATCTCGGCGACGCAGGCCTGGCTGCCATTCAACGCCGTCGTCGCCGCCCGCTGCGAGATGCTCGAGGCATTGGAGGTCGACTGGCCCTGGATCGTGCTCATCGCCGCAACGAGTTCCTTGGGACCGCCGCAATAGCCGATTCGCCAGCCGGTCATGGCATACGCCTTTGACACGCCGTTGATCGTGACCGTTCGTCCGTAGAGCTGTGGATTTGCCTGCGCGAAGCTCATGAACGGTTCGGGCGCCCAATAGATGTGTTCGTACATCTCATCTGAAGCAACGACCACTTGCGGGTGCTGATCGAGTACTGCTCCCAACGCCTTGAGCTCAGACCCGGTGTAGGCCGCGCCGGTGGGGTTGCTCGGGCTGTTGAGAAAAAATAACTTCGTGCGGGGTGTGATGGCTGCCGCCAATTGCGCCGGCGTGATCTTGTAGGCCTGATCGGCGCCCCCATACACCGTCACCGGCACGCCGTCCGCGAGAAGCACCATGTCAGGATAGGAAACCCAATACGGCGCCGGGATAACGCACTCATCGCCCGGATCGAGGAGGGCGGCGCACAAGTTGAAGCACGTTTGCTTGGCGCCCGAGGAGACCAGGACTTGGCTGCGATCGTAGGTGAGGCCGTTGTCGCGTTTGAACTTGGCGATGACCGCGTCCTTGAGTTCTGCCGTGCCGTCGACCGCGGTGTAGCGCGTCATCCCCGTGCGGATGGCCTCGATGCCCGCGTCCGCGATATGTAAAGGCGTGTCGAAGTCCGGTTCGCCGGCGCCCAGGGCGATGATGTCCTTGCCTTCGGCTTTGAGCTTGATGGCTCGGGCAGTCACTGCCAGGGTGGGAGACGGCTTAACCTTTTGAACGCGCTTGGAAAGGGACACGGCCAAGGGAATGTTCCTATGTATGTAAAACGGAGGGCGGTGAGTGTACGAAAAACGACCGGCGCGCGCCAGGTCACGGGTGCCCCGTACTTCCCAACGTGAGAGAATAGGCCGATGCGCTTCGATTTGTATGCGGATTACCTTCCGGCGGGCGACCAGCCTCAGGCAATCGAAAAGTTGATCGACGGACTCACCAGCGGCCTTGCCCATCAAACCCTGCTGGGCGTGACCGGATCTGGCAAGACCTTCACGATCGCCAATGTGATTCAGCAGCTGCAGCGGCCGACGCTGGTGCTCGCACACAACAAGACATTGGCGGCCCAGCTGTACGGCGAATTCAAGGTGTTCTTCCCCAAGAACGCCGTCGAGTACTTTGTCTCGTATTACGACTATTACCAGCCGGAAGCGTACGTGCCCGCATCCGATACTTTTATCGAGAAGGATGCCTCGATCAACGAGCACATCGAGCAGATGCGCCTGTCCGCGACCAAGGCGCTGCTCGAACGGCCCGATGCCATCATCGTCGCCACGGTGTCGGCAATTTACGGCCTCGGCGATCCGCAGGCCTATCTCAGCATGGTGCTGCACATGTCCCGCGGCGACATCCTCGAGCAGCGCAAGCTGCTGCGCCGGCTGGCGGACATGCAGTACACGCGCAACGAGATCGATCTGCAGCAGGGCACCTACCGCGTGCGCGGCGACATCATCGACATCTTTCCGGCCGAGTCCGAGCGTGAGGCCGTGCGGGTCGAGCTGTTCGACGACACGATCGAGGGCTTGAGCCTGTTCGATCCGCTAACCGGCGAAGTGCTGCGCAAGGTGCCGCGATTGACCGTATACCCATCGACCCATTACGTGACGCCGAAGGAGCGCGTACATCAGGCGGTCGAGGAGATCCGCGGCGAACTGCGCACGCGCCTTGCCGAATTGAACACCGCCGGCAAACTCGTCGAGGCACAGCGCCTGCAACAGCGCACCCTGTTCGATCTAGAGATGATGAACGAGGTGGGGTATTGCGCCGGCATCGAGAATTATTCGCGCTTTCTGTCCGGCCGAGCACCCGGCGAACCGCCGCCCTGCCTGTTCGATTATCTTCCCAACAACGCGCTGCTGGTGATCGACGAGAGTCACCAGACGATTCCGCAGCTCGGGGCGATGTACAAGGGCGACCGTTCGCGCAAGGAAACGCTGGTCGAGTACGGCTTTCGTCTGCCGTCCGCGCTCGACAACCGTCCATTGCGCTTCGAGGAGTTCGAACGCCTGGCGCCGCAGACCATCTATGTTTCGGCGACTCCCGGGCCTCATGAGAAGGGCATCTCCGGCCAGATCGTCGAGCAGGTGGTGCGTCCGACGGGCCTGGTCGACCCGCAAGTGGAGGTGCGGCCGGTTCGCGCCCAGGTCGACGATTTGCTGTCGGAGATACGGCTGCGCGCGCAGGCCAATGAGCGCGTGCTGGTCACGACGCTCACCAAGCGCATGGCGGAGGACCTGACCGAATACCTGAACGAGCACGGCGTGAAGGTTCGCTATCTTCATTCGGACATCGAGACGGTGGAGCGCTCGGAGATCATCCGCGATCTGCGTCTGGGAAAGTTCGACGTGATCGTCGGCATCAATCTGCTGCGCGAAGGGCTGGACATGCCCGAAGTGTCCCTGGTCGCCATCCTCGATGCCGACAAGGAGGGATTTCTGCGCTCTGAGGGGTCGCTGATACAGACGATCGGCCGCGCAGCGCGCAATGTGCAGGGCAAGGCGATTCTGTATGCGGACGTGCGCACCGGATCGATCGAGCGCGCCATCGCGGAGACCGATCGGCGCCGCAACAAACAGATCGAGTTCAATGCCCGGCACGGCATCACGCCGCGCTCGATCGTCAAGGCGGTAAGCGATGTGATGGAAGGCGCGCGATCCGTGCAGGAGAGCCAGGAGCGCGACGGCGGCGACGCTTACGCTCTGCTGGCGCCCGAGCAGGCGGCCAAGCGCATCAAGAAGCTCGAGGCGGAAATGATGAAGCTGGCGCGAAATCTTGAATTCGAGCAAGCGGCGCGCCTGCGCGATGAGATTCAGAAGCTTCGCCAGTCGGCGTTCGGCATACCGAACACGCTGGCGGGCTAGGCTCAAGGGGGCGGTATGGCGCTGGAGAAGAGTCAGTCGAACGAGGTGGACCTCGACCGGACCGATAAGCTTCCGGTTCTCGGGGGAGTACCTCTACATCACGATGTGGCGGACGACACGGTGCGCGTGGAGCATACGGCGCCGGCGCCGGGCTCGCCCGTCGTTGCGAGCCAGACGGCACAGTCGGACTTCGCGCGTCCGCCGGGCGTCGACCTGCCCTCGCTCGCCGAGAGCGTGCGCTCGGTGGAGGAGCGCATCGCGAGGCAAGGCGCCGAATACGAGGCGCTGCGCAGGCTGTACGAGAAGGCGCGCGACGCCGAACAGGCGGAGGTTGCGCGCGCCAGTGCGCTGGCCGCCGCTATGGCGTCCGTGCAATCGGCGCTGGCGGTGGAGCAGCATCGCTCGCGTGAGATGGAGCGGACGCAGGCCGAGGCGAACGCGGCCGCGGAGGCCAGCCGCGCCCGAGTCGAGCAGGCGCTGCGCGAGTCGGAGCGCTATCACAGCGAGTCGCGCACGCTGCGCGATTCGCTGGTGGCGCGCGACGCCACCATCGTGCAGGTACTGCACTCGCTCGGCGAGCGCGATGCCCAGTTGCATGCGCTGCAGCGTGAGCATGCGCAGACGGTTCCCGCGCTCGAGGCGCGCTCGCAGGCGGCCGCGCAGCTCGAAGCGGAGCTGCAGACGGCGCGCAGCCGCGCCGAGGCGGTCGCTCTCGAGCTGAAGAACACGCAGGAATCCGCGGCCGCGCTCACGGCGCGACTCGCGCGCGGCGAATCGGAAATGAATGCCGTCCGCCGGGAGCTTGGCACCGTGAAGCGGCAGGCGGGCTTCTATCTGGAGTCGCTGCGTACCCGGGAATGGCGCCGCGGCTTCGACCGGAACCAATTCCTCGAATGGGACGCGAAGATGGATGCGGCGCACGCCGGCCACGGCGCATTGCAGGCGGAGTGCGACCGGCTCAAACAGACGGCCGCTGCGCTCAGCGGCAGGCTCGTCGAGCAGGACGATACGATCGCGAAACTGCAAAGCGCGGCCTCCGACAATGCAGCGGCGGTCGAGAAGAAGGCCCGGGAGCTGCAGGAGAACCAGCGCGCACGCACCGAGCTCGCTGCGCGGATCGATGCAATGGAGGCGGACCGCAAGCGCATGCACGGCGAGCTGGCGGCGCGCGAGCAGGCCCTCGCCGAGGCGCGTACGGTCGGAGCGGGCGAGGTGCACCGCCTCAACGAATTGCTGGCGGCGGCCGAGAAGCGCGATGCGGAGCGAGGCGCGCAGATCGCGCAGCTGCAGGCGGAGGCGGAGACGTACGAGCAGGAAATGACAGTGCTCATGGCGCACTTGAACGAGGCACGCCGGCCGGTGCAGTCGATACAGGCCGACGTCAAGCGCTTGAACGATGAATTGGCCCTCAAGACCGCGGCCCTTGAACAGCTGAACGAGGACAATCGCGGCCTGCGCGGCGCGCTGGAGCGTACTCGCGGAGCGCTCGAGGAGCGCGAATTTCTGATCCGCCGCTTGGAGCGCAGCGAGAGTAATAATGCGAATGTGCTGGGCCGGATTCAAACGAGCATCGAAAGGCTCGGCGCCGCCCCGGTATCGAGCGCTTCGCCCAGTGTGGCGGAGTATACGGCCGAGCTCATCAGGATCGATGGTGACCACAACACCACCTATCCCGTGGTGCGACGCACCCGCATCGGCCGGGCCCTCGGCTGCGAGCTGCAGATCGACTCCTCGTCGGTGAGCCGGCATCACGCCTTGCTGCTTCAGGGTGCGCATGAGCTGATCATCGAGGATTTGAACAGCACCAACGGAGTAGTGGTCAATGACCGCAAGGTTTCGCGCCAGATCTTGAGGGACGGCGATCTGGTGACGATCGGGGATATCCAGTTCCGCTGCGTCCTCAAAGCGACGCCGCGAGCGGCGGATGCCCCGTCAGGGCCGCCGGCCGGGGAGGCGCCGGCCGCGGCGGGCAGCGGCGTGCGTCCGGTCGACGCTGATGTGTCCGAAACCGATCCGGCCGAGGCGCCTTGATGAATTTACGGCACTTTGGGCGGTTGCCCTTTATCGGCGCCGTCGAATCCGGTATCTTTCGCGCCCTTCGAGCGCGCTTAGCTCAGCGGTAGAGCATCACCTTGACATGGTGGGGGTCAGTGGTTCGATCCCACTAGCGCGCACCAATTTACTAACTAAATCATTGGTCTACGGCCAATATTTCTATCGAGTTATGCAAAAAGACCATCGACATTCATCAGGCTGGGGCCCGATGATTTCGGGCGAGTCGATGGCGTTCGGTAAATTCCGGCGGTGGTCTGCGGCTTAGTCAGGCAGCTTAGCGGGCGGAAAGAGCAATTTGTAGCTGCGCAGATTCTCTTGAAAGGCATTGCAGCGCGCGAGCGATTCGCGCAATTGCGCTCGCGGCAACGAATAATCGAAGGCTGCGG
>Ga0181532_10002952_pt1 | contig 15579 bp, 15 predicted proteins | sample PEATcosm2014_Bin_33_FD_119768 | JGI IMG/M metagenome (GOLD analysis project Ga0181532, IMG submission 119768) | Peatland microbial communities from MTU Mesocosm Facility, Houghton, MI, USA - PEATcosm2014_Bin11_30_metaG | ecosystem: Environmental > Terrestrial > Soil > Wetlands > Peat | place...
CGGCCCGAGCAATTTGAGGCAGAAGTCGAAGGCGCGCGCGACTGCTGGAAATTCCTGACCGGCGATCAGGCGCTGCGCCTGGTTTCGGCCTACGGCTCGCGGCTTCATCAGGTGCTGGGCGATGCCAAGGAAAAGAGCGATCTCGGTCTGGGCTTTGGGCCGGAACTGACGGCAAAGGAAGTGCGCTACCTGATAGCGAACGAATGGGCGCGTTTCCCGGACGACATTCTCTGGCGTCGCTCCAAGCTTGGTCTGACCATTGAGCCGGCGGACTGCGAACGCCTGGCGGTTTTCATGGCGAGCGAGTCTCTCCTCCCTTGAGCCGCGATCGATCCGCCGCTAGCTTGCGCTCGCTATGGGCAGGCTGAAATCATGAACGACGACCTTGCGAAGGCCGCGGACGAGGCGGATTCAAGACGCGAGCCGCAAGCCGCGGCAAGTCAGCCGCTCCTGCGCATTGACGCCGTGGTGAAGAAATTCGGCAACTTCCGCGCGGTCGACGCGCTGTCGCTCGACGTTCATGCCGGTGAGTTCTTCGCTCTGCTCGGTCCAAGCGGCTGCGGCAAGACGACGCTCTTGCGAATGCTGGCTGGTTTCGAGGTGCCGGACGAGGGCCGCATCTTGCTGAACGGCAGGGACATCGCGCGGGTCCCGCCGCATCAACGGCCCGTCAACATGATGTTCCAGAGTTATGCGTTGTTTCCGCACTTGAGCGTGCAGGACAATATCGCGTTCGGACTGAAGCGCGCGGGCATGCCGCCCGCCGACATCGATGCCCGCGTCGCCGAAATGGTCGCTCTCGTCAAGCTCAAGGGTCTGGAGAAACGCAAGCCCGATCAGCTCTCCGGCGGCCAAAGGCAGCGCGTGGCGTTAGCGCGTTCGCTGGCGCGCCGCCCGCAACTTTTGCTGCTGGACGAACCGCTGGCCGCGCTCGACAAGAAGTTGCGTGAGCGCACGCAGCTTGAACTGATGGAGCTGCAGCGGCGGCTCGGTCTGACCTTCATCATCGTCACCCACGATCAGGAAGAGGCGATGACGATGGCGGGGCGGATCGGCGTGATGGATGCCGGCCGCCTCGAACAGGTCGCGACCCCGCGCGAGCTCTATGAGGCGCCGCGCTCGCGCTGGATCGCCGAGTTCGTCGGCGACATCAATCTGTTCGAGGGGACACAAGACACAGCGGAGATCAGCCATTTGACGATGGCGCCGCGGCTTGCGATCGCGACGCGCGATGCTGGGACGATCTATGTCGCCGAACCGCGCGAAAAGCTCACCAAGAGCAGCGTTTGCGTCGCGATCCGTCCCGAAAAGGTCAAGTTGTCGCGCCGGGCGCCGGTGTCGGACGATACGAAGGCGCTCAACCGGCTCGAAGGGATCGTGACCGACGTCAGCTATCTCGGCGGCATGACGAGCTACAAGGTCAAGCTCGATGGCGGCGCGGTCATTCGCTCCTCGATGGCCAATACCGCGCGCCTTGACCTCGATTCCTACAGCCCGAGCCAGCGTGTGGTGGCGTGGTTCTCGCCGGAAGACTGCCTGGTGCTCGAGCAATGAGTTCGTCCTCGCTCTTTACGCGCCCGGCGCGCCTTGCGGCGATCGCGCCCTATCTGTGGATGGGCTTGTTCTTCCTGGTGCCCTTCCTGTTCGTCCTGAAGATCAGCCTGTCGCAGACCGCGATCGCGCTGCCGCCCTATACGCCGGTGTTCGACATGGGCGAAGGATGGGAGGCAATCAAGGCTGCATTGGCCGCGCTCTCGTTCGACAATTTCAAGCTGCTGGTTTCCGACGATCTCTACATTCTGTCTTACTTGCGCAGCCTCATGGTCGCGGCGATCTCGACCGCGATCCTGCTCGTGATCGGCTATCCCATCGCCTACGGTATGGCGTGCCTGCCGCAGCGCTGGCAGGGCGTCGCGATGATGTTGGTGATCGTCCCGTTCTGGACCTCTTTCCTGATCCGCATCTACGCCTGGATCAACATCCTGCAACATGACGGCCTGCTCAATCAGGTTCTGCTCGCGCTGCATCTGGTCTCCGCACCCGTTGTCTGGCTTTCGACGGACAGCGCGATGTATCTCGGCATCGTCTATTCCTACCTGCCGTTCATGATCCTGCCGCTCTATGCGACGCTCGCCAAAATGGATCCGGCGCTGCTGGAAGCGGCCTTCGATCTCGGCGCCTCGCCTCGCCAGGCATTCTGGCGGGTGACGTTTCCGCTGTCGCTGCCGGGTGTCGGCGCGGGCGCGCTTCTTTGCTTCATCCCCATTGTCGGCGAGTTCGTGATTCCCGATTTGCTGGCCGGCTCCGATTCGCTGATGATCGGCCAGACCCTGTGGCTTGAATTTTTCACCAACAAGGACTGGCCGGTCGCTTCCGCTACCGCCGCCGTCCTTCTGCTGTTGCTGCTCGCACCCTTGCTGCTGTACGACCGCCTGCAACGGCGGCAACTGGAGCAGAGTTGATGGCGAGTGCCACCAACAGATTGTCGCCTTTCAACATCACCGCGCTCGCGCTGGGGCTGGCATTCCTTTATCTGCCGATCGTGATCCTCATCATCTATTCATTCAACGCCTCGCGGCTGGTCACGGTGTGGGGCGGTTGGTCGCTGCAATGGTACAGCGAATTCTTCAACGACAGTGCCATGATCGACGCGGCCTGGATGAGCCTGCGCGTGGCGGCGACGTCGGCAAGCCTCGCGACATTGCTCGGCACGCTTGCCGCGGTGGCGCTTTCGCGCGGCGGGGGATTTAAAGGGCGGACGCTGTTTTCCGGCATGCTCTATGCGCCGCTGGTGATGCCCGAAGTGATCACCGGCCTTTCGTTGCTGCTGTTGTTCGTCGCGCTGAACGCCGAGCGCGGCTTCTGGACCGTCGTCATCGCCCACACCACGCTCACCATGTGCTTCGTTGCCGTCGTGGTGCAGGCGCGGCTTGGCGCGCTCGACCGCAGCCTGGAAGAAGCAGCGATGGATCTCGGCTGCGATCCCGCACGCGCGTTCCTCGCGGTGACATTACCCCTGATTCTGCCCTCGGTCGCGGCGGGCTGGATGCTCGCCTTTACGCTCTCCCTCGACGATCTCGTGATCGCGAGTTTCACCACCGGCCCCGGCTCGGCGACGCTGCCGATCCGGATCTATTCGGAGGTGCGGCTTGGCGTAAAACCGGAAATCAACGCGATCTGCACGCTGGTGGTGGCGCTGATCGCGGTCGTGATCGTCGTCGCTTCGCTGGCCTCGAAAATTTCGGACGCCCGCGGCAAGAGCGCCGCGCCGCTATAGGGTGATCACGACTTCACGGCACCCGCGGTCAGGCCGCCGACCATGTAGCGGCGGAAAGCGTAATAGATCGCCGCCGGCGGCAGCGCGTAGATGAAGCCCGTCGTCATCAACAATTCCCACGGCGAGTCGTCGGCCGCGAGGAAATTGCCGAGTGCGACCGGCAACGTGATGTCGCGGTCGTTGGAGAGCAGCAGGAACGCATAGAGATATTCGTTCCAGGCGAGCAGCACGGCATAGGTGCCGATCGCAACCAGCGACGGCATCATCAGGGGAACGTAGACCAGGCGGAAAATCTGCAAACTCGTTGCGCCGTCCATGACGGCGGCCTCATCGAGTTCGACCGGCAATTTGTCGGAAGCCTGCTTCAGCACCCAGATCGCGTAGGGCGAAGCAATCGTCACCATCGCGAGAATCAGCGCCCAGCTCGTATTGAGCAGGCCGTAATTGCCCATGGTGCGGTACATCGGCACGGCAAGAAACGCCGCTGGGATGAAGTAAGTGAACAAAGCGAGGTTGAGCACGATGCGCCCGCCCGGCACGCGCAACCGCGAGATCGAAAACGCCGCGGCGGTCGCAATCGCCAAAGTCAGGGCGCCGACGGACGCGGCGATGACGACGGAATTGCCAAACTGCACCCAGAAATCCCGCAGGAAATAATGCTGCTGGCGAAACACGATCTCGAAATTGTGCAGGGTCGGATGATCCGGCCACATCTTGCCTGAGAAAGCGTCCTCCTTCGGCGAGATAGCGAACACGAACATGTGGTAGATCGGAATCATGGTCCAGATCAGCACCGGAATGCCGATCAGCAAGAGACGCGCTTCCGTCGCGGTTTCGCGCAAAGTGGGGAGGTGGAGCTTCATCGCGAGAGCCGTTTCATCATGAAATAGACCAGCGGCAGCACGAACGGCATCGCGATGACGATCGAGGCCATCGCGAGGTTGAGCTGGTCCAGTCTCAGATAGCGGATGCCGAGTGTCGATAGCACATGCGTGAGATCTGCGGGCCCGCCGCCGGTCAAGAGATAGACGCTGTTGAAGTCGCCGAGCGTCCAGAGCATCGAGAGCAGCGTGCAGGTGAGATACAGCGCCTGCATCGAGGGCCAGGTGATGAAGCGGAATTTCTGCCACCAGCTCGCGCCATCGACGTCGGCGGCCTCGAACAGGTCCTGCGAGATCGCCAGGCGCCCGGTCATCAGAATCAGCGTCCAGAACGGCAGCGATTTCCAGATATGCACGCCGATCGCCATCGACAACGCGACAGTGGGATCGTTCAGCCAGTTCGGCCCGTCATCGCCGGTAAACCTGAAGATCAGGGTATTCACCATGCCCCATTCCGGATTGAGCATGAAGCGCACCGACAGGATGGTCGGGATCGAGGGCACCGCCCAGGGCAGGATGAAGATCACGGAAAGCCATTTGATCCAGCTTCGCGACTGCACGAAGAAGCCGGACAGAAACAGCGCAATCAGCATTTTGATATTGATGCCGATGAGAAGGAAGATCAGCGTGTTGACGGCGGCGCGCGCGAAGATCGGGTCATTGTAAAGCGCGACATAGTTCGACGGCGCCCGCGCCAGCCAGAAGCCGTAAGCAACGGGATAGACCACGAAGGCGGCAAACACCAAAAGATACGGTGCGATCAGCACGATGCCCCAGACCTGCGGCGTCGACAGAAGCGGCGCGCGCGGCGTGCCGGGCACCGTCTGGTCGGAGGCTGAGATCGTGATCGCCATGTTCTCTTACTCTTGGACGGAAATCCCTACCGTGCTTTTCATTCCAGTTGTCGTCCCGGCCAAGCGAAGCGCGAGCCGGGACCCATACGCCGTGTCGGTATGTTGGGAGAAGCTGTTCGACGGCTTTCGCCCAAACAATCGAGGCCTGTGGTTATGGGGCCCCGCTTTCGCGGGGACGACGCCCTGATCGTACTATCCCGCGACCTCCTTGATGCGGGCGATCAATTCGTCGACCGCCTTCTCGACCGGGACCTTCTCGCTGACGACGCGGTTCATCGCTTTCGCCCACACATTCTCGTTGTTCAGAATCGTGAACTTGTAGTTTTTCGTGAAATCGAACGGCTGCGTGCCGCCGGTGAACTGGGTGTAGACCGCCTTGCGATGGCGGTCGGCCTGCCAGAACGGGCTCTTCTGGCCTTCGATCGTCGCCGGGAACCAGCGGCCGAGCGCGCCTTCGACATAGGGGCTGAGGTTTTCTTCCTGAAGCAGGAAGGCGACGAACTCCTTTGCCCTGGCTTTGTTCTTGGCGGCGGTGAAGATCACGCCGGTCTTGACGTCGGAGCGATACTTGATCGGCGCGCCGTCCGGCTTGTTCGGGAAGGAGGCCGTGATGATGTCCTCTTCATAGGCCTTCTTGCCGGCGGCGCGCTGTTCCGGCGTCAGCGCCGGATTGGTGGAATCCTCGAACCACTTTGCCGCGATCGAGATCGTGAAGTTGTGCGTCATCACGATCGTCTTGTTGTGGAAGGCGACGTTGTTGTCCGGGTCCTTCCAGGTGGTGGAGGAGGGCGGCGTGCAGCCCTTGATATAGGTGTCGGTGTAATCCTTCAGCGCGTGGATCAGTCCGTCGCGAACCTTGGGGTCGTCGACCAGGAGCTTGCCGTCGTCATCGACCAGGTGGACGTTATAGGCGTCCATGAAGGTGTAGAACGATTGCAGCGAGTCGGTGGATTCCACGCCCATCGGCTGGCCGATGCCATAGATGCGCTGGCCGGTGGCTTTGCGGATGGCGGGCTGCACCTTGTCGCACCAGAACGACCAGTAGTCTTCCCATTGTGTCGGGATGTCGCTCTGCTTGTAGCCGGCCTTTTCCAGAAGGTCCTTCCAGATCTGGACATGCATGCTCTGCTGCTTCAGCGGAAAGCCGTAATAGCCCTTCTTCTTGGTGACGCCGTTATAGAGCAACGCCGTCTCGAGCGTGTTCGGCGCGAACTTCGCCTTGATCGGCACGAGAATATCGGAGAGATCCTCGAGCTTGCCCTCGAAGGCCCATTTGCCGCCGGCCTGAACGTCGAACGTGTCGGCGTAGGCGACGTCGGGCACGTTGCCGGAATCCAGCGCCGCGACCGTCTTCGAAATCATGTCCTGGATCGCGTATTGCGACAGCTCGACCTTGGTACCGGTCTTTTCTTCGAATTTCTTGACGACGTTGAGCAGCGCGTCGTCTTCGGACTTGTAGAAGCCTTTGCCCCACCAGACGGTGATGGTGTCCTGCGCGAGCGCCGGTCCCGCGCCGTAGAACAGCGCTGCCGCCGTGATCGACAACGCAATTTTTCCCGCAGTCCTCCGTGCGACATTCCCTTTGGATTCCACGTCTCTCTCCCTGTTTGGCGCCGGCCTTATTTTAACCGGTTGGGTGAAAGACTAGCGCACGGGTGGGGCGCGATCTAGCGGCATCTTGTCCGACATAGGTAGCAGCGTAGTTTCGGCCTCCAGTCGTCCCGGTATGGTGCTTCGATGTCTCCGCGGGGACAGTGCGCTCCCTCTCCCCTTGTGGGAGAGGGTTGGGGAGAGGGGTTCAGACTCTTCGGTAAGGCTTAACCCCTCTCCCGGAGACTTCGCTGCGCTCGTCTCCGACCTCTCCCCACAAGGGGAGAGGTGAAGAACATGATTCACGCGCCGATTCAAATTTCAAAGAGCTAAATTGGGACGCATCTCCACCTTCCCGCAACGCGAAACGCCCCTTAAGACGGGAGCGGGATGGCGGGAAAGATGGATGTGATTTGGGCAAGCGCGAAGCGAAATATTTTTTAGGCAAGGCTGGACAGGGTTTTCGATAAACTGCCCGACGGGCAAATGACCTGCGACCAGACACGGTGTCACGATGGACGCGGGCCCAAGGTCGCCTGCGACGGGGCGCAACGATCGATCCAAGGCCAGGGAACAAATGAGATGGGTGTCAGTTGCCTACTGACGTGTATCTTTTTTCATACTGAATCGGCTTCAGATCGGGAGCGACGGACTATGCGCGCTTTGATCCTCGGATTGTCGGTCCTGGCAATCGTCGCCAGCGCCTCTGCTGCCAGAGCCGGTCTGAGCACCACGCCCCGGGAGGTAGCATCCATCGATACCGCGACCCTTCCCGACGAAGCAAGTCAGGAAGCCGAGGATCAAATAGGGCTGACAAAGGCGACGCGCCGCGAAGTGCAACGGCGGCTAGCCAAGCTGGGGTTTGAAACCAGGGTCAACGGAAAGTTCGACGAGTCGACCCGCGCCGCTATCACGCGCTGGCAGGAGGAACACGGTTATCCAAAGACCGGGTTTCTCAACACCGCGCAGCATGCGGCGCTGCTGGACCAAGGCGGCGCATCGACTGAGGCCGGCAAATCCGATCATCAGGACCATCATCGAGGCGGGAGCCATCCCCGCGGTATTGGCGGTCCAATTGGCGCGATCGGCGGCGCCATAGGCGGACTGTTCCGCCGGTAGTCACCGGACATCCTTTTTCAGCCGCGAGCCACCCTTTTTCCCACGCGGGCTGTCGCACGCCCTTCCTCCTGCGCGGGCTGTCGTATATGAGAGATTTGCTCCCGGAACGTGCCCAGAGTCCCCAGGAACGAAATGGCGGCGTGGATGGTGGCGGCGGTTGGTTAGGTAATCCAAAAGTCACAATCTAACGCTTGATTGACGCAAGCGCGGACAGGCACTTCAACCGGGGCATGGCAGCATGGCAAATCGATTTGCGACGGCGGAACCCACCGTAGCGATGTGGCGTCGGGTGCCTCCCGCCATGATGACGCTCGCGGCGATCGCCGCACTGACGGCGCTGACCGCCGGCGCCGCAGCGAGACAGGCGCGCCCCGCGGCGCCCACCGAGGCAACGGCGCCGCGCGAGGCAGGCGAACCGATCATGGCGATCGTGTCGATCAAGAGCCAGCAGGTCACCTTCTACGACGCCGAGGGCTGGATCCTGCGCGCGCCGGTATCGACCGGCACCACGGGACGCGAGACGCCAGCCGGCGTCTTCGCCTTGATCGAGAAGGACAAAGACCACCACTCGAGCCTCTATGACGATGCCTGGATGCCGAACATGCAGCGCATCACCTGGAACGGCATCGCGCTGCATGGCGGGCCGCTGCCCGGTTATGCGGCCTCGCACGGTTGCGTGCGGATGCCCTACGATTTTGCGGAGAGGCTGTTCGACAAGACGTCGATCGGGATGCGGGTGATCATCTCGCCGAACGACGCGGCCCCGGTCGAGTTTACCCACCCGGCGCTATTCCTGCCGAACGCAGACGCCGTCGCGGCAGCGCCAGCGCGTGCCGAGACGCTTGTCCGCGAGGCCGCGCAAGCCGTCACGACGGCCGACGAGACCAAGAAAGCCGCCGCGTCAGCGGCGCGCGAGAGCGCATCGCTTAACGCATCGCTGCGCAAGCTGGAATGGCTCAAGACTCGCGGCCAGGCCGAACTCGTGTTCGCCGACAAGGTGCTCGCCGCCGCAAAAACGGACGAAGCCAAAGCGCGGGCCGAGGAGCAGAAGCAGAAGGCCGCCGCCAAGGCCCTCGAGGTGGAGACGCAGTTCGATACCGCCAAGACTGAGGTGAAGTCGAAGCTTGAGGCCGCCGCCGCCGCAAAGGACGCCGCCAAGGCGGCCACCGCCAAAAAAGCCGACAGCGCCAAGGCGGCGAGCGAGGCGAAGCTCGCGCTCGAGCCGGTCTCGGTCTACATCAGCCGCGCAACGCAAAAGCTTTACGTGCGGCGCAACACCCATAGACCGTGGCCGGACGGGGGTGAGGTGTTCGATTCGACCATCGAGGTTCCCGTTACGATCCGCAATCCCGACCAGCGGATCGGCACGCATGTGTTCACGGCGATGGCGAGCAACGACGCGGGCCTGCGCTGGACCGCGGTCACGATCGACAACGGAGACGACGCCAAGGACGCGCTCGACCGGATCACCATCCCGCAGGATGTGCTCGCTCGCATCGCGCCGACCGCTGTGCCGCGATCCTCGATCATCGTCTCGGATGAGCCGCTGAGCCGCGAGACTAACTATCGCACCGAGTTCGTTGCGGTGCTGAGCAACCAGCCCCAGGGCGGCTTTATCACGCGCAAGCCGACGACGACCGAGGTCCCGGTTGCGAGCGGGGACGGCGGCCTCTTCGGTTCCTTTTTCCAGCGCAGTTGGGACCCGCAACCTGCCAATCCCCAACCTGGCAATCCCCAAACGGCCAATACGCGCCAGCGCGGCCAGCGCTATCCTGACGGCCAGTATTATCGCCCGGTGCAGCAGGGCTTGGGGTGGTAAGACTAAGGCACGCCGCGCGTAAGCCGCACGTCCGCTAAGTGCCTTAACGGAAGTCGCGCCTTCACGGGTGTCAAAAAGAAAGCCGCGCCAAGGCGGCCTCTCAATTCAAACCGGATGATCGAGGATCAGGCGGCTATCAATGCAGGCTTTGACTTCCGACGATAGGCCATGAAGCCGTCGCCGCCGAAACCAGCCCGTGAAAATCTAATACCTGTTTTGAAAGCGAATCCAGATCAATCCGATCAGTCCGGCAATGGTGCCCCACAGAAGAGAAAGCGATTGACCCAGATTGGTACCGCAACCTCCGCGAACGCGGACGGATACGCCACACCATATCTGGCTATCGAGGTGCCAGCTCAAATAGAAACTGACAGTCACGGCCAGGATCAGCAACATGCCGGTCAGCAGAGCGGGGATCAGGAACCTCATTTTGACAACCTCCGGAGCATGTCCGTTTTTTGCGCCGTCGTCTCAGCGACATTGCACTTATTCCATCTTTCTAGGAAAGAAATCTCAGGCCCCGATACAGGCAGAACTACCGTAGTAGCGGTGATGGCCCGTGACGTCGTGAAGATCGACAATTTGAGGCGATGCGGCCGAGCGCTTCGCATCGCTAATGATCACGACCGCCTTGAGGGGCTGGGGCGTTTGGCTGGTGACCGCCAGGGCGGCTATGGCCGCGTAGATCATCTTGGTCAACATCGTCCGTCTCCGTGTGGCTAAGATTCAAGCCGGCCGTCTCGGCCGCTGAATACAAGGACGGACAGGCATCGATTTTTCCTCAGGGAGAAATGCGGGATCTCTCGAGCTTCGCACGCGTCGAATGGTAAACGGCTCGTTATCCCCGCCGCTGCAATTCGGGCGTTGACATCAAAGCTTGCTTATCGGGCGTGTGCGTTAGGTGATGGCTGGATCATCGCAACCAAGAGCCCCCGATGAGCAGCATCTCGGCGATCGCCTTGTCCGGCCTGAACGCGGCTTCCCGCCGCCTTCAGGTCTCCGCCTCGAACGTCGCCAATTCCCAGAGCACGGGCGCGCTTCCGAACGCCGATGGCACGGTGCCGGCCGGGGCGCCGACGGCCTACGCACCGCTTGCGCTGGTCCAGACCGCGAGCGCCGGCGGCGGCGTCCAGACTTCCGTCACCACGGTCACGCCGTCCACGACCGCGGTGTTCGATCCGCAGGCCCCGTTCGCCAATCAGGATGGCCTCGTCGCCGCGCCCAACGTCGACCTCTCCCAGGAGTTCGTCGGCCAGCTTCTCGCAAGCTACAGCTTTGCCGCCAATGCGGCGGTGCTGAAGGCGGACGATCGCATGACCAAGTCGCTGATCGATATCACGGCGTAAGATTACGGCTAGTGGTCCGATTCTAACATTCGCATCCCTTCTCAGCGGGCGCTTTTGCGAATGTTAGAATCAAAGGACCACTAGAAAATATAAGTTTCTAGTGGAGTGTGGGATTTGACATTCGCTTACGAACTCGCGGCTAGGCGGGTAGCGAATGTCAAATCCACTCCACTAGGCGGCGGCTACCACCCGCGCCAGCCCCATCCCCAGCCCCACGGCCTGTAGCCGTAGTAATAAGGATATCCGTAATAGGGGTAGGGGCGGTAATAGACCCCTGGTCTGGCATAGGCGGGGCCGACGACGACTTCCTCCTCGTAGACCTGGGGTCGGAACGGCGCTCGCCGCGGGCCCATGCCGACATTCCGGGAGATGACGTATCCGTCCTTCCCGTCCACCGATGCCTCGCACCAGCCGTTGGTGCATTTGCCGATCTCGACCGTCGTTCCCTTCGGGATCAGTGTGAGCACCTCGCTGTCGGTGCCGGGCGATTTCCGCAAATTCGTTTCCGCGGTGGTGGCGATCGGCTTGGCTGTCGCGCAAACCGCCGACAGCACGGTGACGATGGCGGCGCATGCCGCGGCTTGTACAAAGGTCATGGCTAAATGCCCCTGCTTCGTGACGCTACGCATAAGAATGCCGACCGAAGCGGGCTTTGTCTTGTTAAAAATCTGTAAGCGTCGTGGCGGTTTTCGAGCGATACGCTTGTCGTCCGGGCTCAAGGCCGGGGACCCCCGCGTGAGCGCTTGCGTTCATCGCGACGCCTTCCTCAATCGTCTCGTGGCTGACTACAATCGCACCCCTCTCAAATGCCTCGGATACCTTGCCCCACTCGAGGCGCTCGCCAATCTCCTGGGACCAAACACGTTCGCAGGGACGACCGCGTTGGGAAGCCATCCCGCGAGCTCACACCGCGCGCCAGAGGTCAGGCTTTTTCTTATCGTTGAGGTGGCGAACCCGGGCGACGTGAGGCGAGTGGCCATTCTTCTTGGCCCAATCAATCGCTTCGCGTTGAGTCTTGAAAGTGCCAAGCGAATGATCCGCGTGGTCTTCAACGACGTAATCGTCAATGGGGCTTCCTTCGGATCGGCCCTTCGGACGTGCCTCAATATAGACGGTTGCCATCATCGTCCTCCCTATTATTGGGAGTTGAGATTAGCACCGATATCATTTCTTGCGTGAACCCTAATTCTAGCCCGTAGGTAGCTTAGCCGAAGGCGTAACCCGCCGTCCAACCGTAGCTCAGGCCGATTTACGCCATGGCAGCAGCATCGAGACGCGCTCCCGATAGCGGCGATATTCGTCGCCGAAGACGTCGATCAGGTCGCGTTCCTCCAGCCAGATGCCGACGAAAATGTATGCCGTGGTCACTGCCGCGAACAACAGATGGCCTCCGGTCATGGTGGGCGCCGCCCAGAAGGCGATGATGAAGCCGAGATAAATCGGATGTCGCACGAAATGGTAGAATAGCGGCGTACGGAAGCGCGGCGCCGGCATCGGGCGGCCAACCAGGTTGTTCGCCACCTGATGCAATCCAAACAGCTCGAAGTGATTGATGAGAAATGTCGAGGTCAGCACGATCAGCCAGCCGACGAATGACAGGCAAATCATCGTCATGGCGATATGCGGATCGGCGATCTGCCACACCACTTCAGGCATCGGCTGCCACTGCCAAAGCAAAAGCGCGAGCGCCAGGCTCGCCAGCAGGACATAAGTGGTGCGTTCGACCGAAGGTGGGACGAATTTCGCCCACCATTGCTTGAACTGTGGACGCGCCATTACGCTGTGCTGAATGGCAAAGATGGACATCAGCACCAGATTGACGATGAACGCTTGCGTGGTCGGTCCTGCCGATCCACTGTCGATGGTCTTTGGCACTACCAAATCTTCAACGAAGCCGATGGCGTAAAGGAAGCTGGCGAAGAATATGCCGTAGGCCACGATGCCATAGAGGAATGCGATAATCCGTCCGACGACATTGCCTTGACCGTGCGAGTCCGCATTCTGGGTAATCTGGGTCATGGTCTCCTCCGTTGGAAGCAAAGGGATTGCGCTTGGAAAGCGCGAAGCATGACGAGGCCGCGGCCGAAAAACCTTGTCCGGTCCTTGATTTTCCCATGAGATAGGCGTGATTATTTCTTGAGGCCGGGCCACCTGGTGGCAGCAAGGCGGCGACGTGTTATTCCTATTTTCCGATCATGGACTTGATACCGACCGGCGGGAGCTGCGCCGCGGTACGGAGACTATCGCCATGGAGCCCCAGGTGTTCGACCTGCTGGTTTACCTGGTGCAGAACCGCGAGCGCGTCGTAAGCAAGGACGATCTCATCGCTTCAGTCTGGGGCGGCCGGATCGTGTCGGATTCGACGCTGACCAGCCGTATCAACGCTGCGCGAAAAGCCGTCCGCGACAGCGGGGCGCTCCAGAAGCTGATCCGGACTATCCCGCGCAAGGGCTTCCGCTTCGTCGGTTCGGTGCGCACGGACGCAAATGGGGCCGCGCATGCAACCGATCTGACGCCAGATGCAATTCAAGAGCCGTCGCGTGCGGCTTTGCCGCTGCCCGACCGGCCCGCTATTGCGGTGCTTCCGTTCACAAACATGAGTGGCGATCCGGAGCAGGAATATTTTTCCGACGGCATCAGCGAGGATATCATTACCGCGCTCTCCAAGTTGCGCTGGTTCTTCGTGATCGCGCGAAACTCTTCGTTTACATACAAGGGCAAGACCGTCCATATGAAGCAGATCGCCGATGAGCTCGGCGTCGGCTATGTGGTCGAAGGCAGTGTGCGCAAGGGCGGCGACCGCGTGCGCATTACTGTGCAGCTCAACGATGCCGCCACCGGCAGCCACATCTGGGCGGAACGATACGACCGCGGCCTTGCCGATGTGTTCGCGGTCCAGGACGAGATCACCGAGGCCATCGTCGCCGCAATCGAACCGCAGCTCTACGCCGCGGAAAGCTTCCGTGCCCAGCGCCAGCCGCCCGATAGCCTGGACGCCTGGGATCTGGTGATGCGGGCGCTGTCGCACTACTGGCGGGTGACACGGCAGGACAATTTGGTCGCGCAGGCGCTGCTTGAGAAAGCAATCGCCATCGACCCTAACTATGGGCAGGCCCTCGGCGTGCTCGCCACCAGCCATACCTTCAGCGCCCACATGGGTTGGGCGGACATGGCAGCGTCCGCACCTATCGCTGAGCGCTCGGCGCTGGCGGCGATCCTGGTCGACAGCGAAGACCCCTGGGCGCACCATGCGTTGGGCTGCGCTTATCTGTTTACGCGGCGCCTCGACGACTCGCTGGCCGAGTTCGAACTGGCGCTGCGGCTCAATCCGAATTTTTCGATGGCACAGGGCTATTATGGCCTGGCACTTTCCTATTGTGGGCGCTGGGAAGAAGGCGTCGTGGCTGCACGCCGTGCGCTGCGACTGAGCCCGCGTGATCCGTTCTCGGCGGTGTATTGCGGTATTGCTGCCTACGCCCACTTTATCGGGCGCGACTATGACGAGGCGATGCGTCTTTCTCGCCAAGCCATCCGGCAACGCGGCGATTTCGTTGGTGCGCACCGGGTACTGACCGCCGCCGCGGGCATGGCTGGACAAGGCGATGTGGCCAAGGCCTCATTGCAGGAACTTCGCCGCGCGCAGCCCAATATTTCGCTCGCCTGGATCGCAAACCAAATGCCGATCAAGCTCGACGTCGACCGAGAGCACTATTTGGAAGGCTTTCGCCGCGCAGGATTGAGCTAACCTTGGCAGATGCAGCTTGTAGGTTGGGTTAGCCGAAGGCGTAACCCGCCGTTCTACTGTCAGTAGGGCGGACACGCTCCGCTAATCCGCCTACGCGCTAATCCACGCTACGCGCTCTCAGCAAACGCCAGAGACTGGCAATGCCAGATAAGATGACGCGTAAGAAAACAACGATCAAAGTAATCTGCAGCCAGATGAAGCCGCCGGTCTTGGGCGTTCCCGCACGACGTGTGGCGCGGTCCGCGTTAATTCGGCTTCGCATCCGCAGGCGCGGGTGCTTCCGCATCGGGCGCGGCGGGTTTGACCGTGCCCCCGGTAAAACGCTCGATCACCGAGCGCACGGCGTCGCGGGTCTTGCGGTCTTTCACGGCATCCAACAGCGGCGCGGTGACTTGCGAACGCCGCAGCAGGCTGTCGGGATCGGGGAAGATCAGCGGATCGTCCCACGGGCCCTGCACCACGAACGGCAGCTCGAAGGAAGGCGGGGCATTGGGCACGGTGAGGCTCGCAACGCCCTTCATGTCGAATTCGCGCGAAGGCACCGACGCCGTGCCTGACAGCGTGATGCGCGCAGGGCCCTCGACATGGACATCGTCGAGGGTAGCGACGCCGTCTGAGAATTTCACTGCGATGGTGAGGTTGTCGTAGGGCGTCGAGCCCGAGCGGAAATTGCCGGCGCCCGACAGCGGCCGGCGTTCCAGCCGCTTGAGCAACTGCTCGGCGTTGAAGCCCGATATCGCGCCGTCATGGCCGATGAGCGTGGCGCTGCCATCGAGCGATTGCGCCAGCGCAAACGGGCTCGAGCCGAAGGCGGACAATGAGACACCGAGATTGCCGCGTCCGGACAGTTTGCTGATGCCGAACAGTTCGCTGGCGCAAGCCTGCAAATCGACATCGGTAAACTGGAACTGGGCCTTCACATCGGCGTCCGCGTTGATCCGCGACAGC
>Ga0181532_10002954_pt1 | contig 15575 bp, 12 predicted proteins | sample PEATcosm2014_Bin_33_FD_119768 | JGI IMG/M metagenome (GOLD analysis project Ga0181532, IMG submission 119768) | Peatland microbial communities from MTU Mesocosm Facility, Houghton, MI, USA - PEATcosm2014_Bin11_30_metaG | ecosystem: Environmental > Terrestrial > Soil > Wetlands > Peat | place...
CTTCTCACCACTGAGGGGGAAGCCTGGCGCACGCAACGACGCCTCATCCAGACGGGTTTTGAACGAAAGCAACTCGAAGTTCTGTCCTCCATCATGCAGGACTCCCTCGCCGACTCGCTGGGGGACTTCGACAGACAAGCCCGTATCGGCCCTGTCGACATCTACCCCCACTTGATGAAGATTACCTTCGCGATGGTAGGCAGATCTCTGTTTGGCGCCCGATTGAAGGACGAAGACATCGACCTCATCAGCCTGGCCATCTCGACCGTCCAGGAATTTATGGTTCGCCAAACCATTCAGCCCTACCTGAATCCCTGGTTTGCGGCCTCGGGCGAGTTGCGCAGACATGAGGAAATGCGAACCCGCGCCTTCGGCATTCTGCTCGACTACATCCGGCGGCGGCGCGAAGAGGCCCCCGGCCACGATCTACTGCAGGTCTTGATGGATGCTCGCTACAGCGACGGCCATGGCATGAGCGATGAGTTGGTCCTTAGCGAGAGCATGCAGCTGCTGGTGGCCGGCCATGAAACATCGTCGAATGCTTTATCGTGGCTTCTCTACCTGCTAAGCTCGCGTCCGGATTGTGTCGACAGGGTACGGCAGGAGTTCGATTCTGTGCTGGGCGAAAGGCCGCTGAGTTACTCAGACGTTCCGAAGTTCGAGTTTACGACTCAGGTGATCCTGGAGGCGCTACGCCTTTATCCGCCGTTTTGGATGGTCGACCGAATGGCTCTCGCAGACGACCGCGCAGGGGATCTTGATATACCCGGGGGGTCAACGGTCGTTGTGTTCATTTACGGCGTACACCATTCGCCGCAGTACTGGGAGAACCCTGAGAGTTTCGACCAGGGACGCTTCAGCAAAATGAGGGAGAAGCTTCACACGCCCTTCACTCATTTGCCCTTCGGGGCTGGGCCGCGGGGCTGTATCGGCGGCAACTACGCCATGCTGCAGATCCTCATGATTGTGGGAGTTCTGCTCAGAAAATACGATTTCCGTCTGGTTCCGGGCCAGACAATCGAAGCACGCCCGATGGTCATCTTGCGACCGGAGCACGGAATCCGCATGACCTTCACCGAGGCAACCCCACGCGGCGTCGGCAGACTGCACGACTGTTTACCCTGATCGCTTGGCGTTAACGCGCTACTCGGAGCAATCGATTACTCCCGTAAGCCGACTTGAACGAAGCCGCGTTGCGGCAGAAGCTCCTCGCTTATTCCTCGTCCAGATATTCGCCAGGAACATCGTCTTCCGACACCTCGTGGGTACGAACTTCCTTCTCGTCAGCGTCATCAGCGCTCTCGACACCAGCAACGACGCCTGCTTCGAATGCATTCCCTTCCTCGATCAACTCGTCGACGCTCTCCGAATCCGCAGATTCAAGGCGGGACAATCCCTGTAAATCTCCGGACTGTTCACCCGAACGCCATCCAGGATCGGCCGGTGAGAACACCGAAGCGCTCAGACGCTCGCCTTTCTTCCGAGTCTGTTTCCTGCCCGAGGCCTTCTTTTTCTCCGCCCTCTTCCGGACGGGTTTCTTCTTCGCCAAATTCTTCGGGCGTTTCACCATCTTCTGCGGTGTTGACTTCTTGCGGGCAGTCTTCTTCGCCTTGGGCGAACTCTTTTTAGCGCTCTTCTTGGTGGCCATTCGCGAAGTCTAGCATCGCCGTATGCCTGTGGCAAAGCCGAACGGGGCCGTCTGTTCGTCGCTATGTTTCTATCGAATTCGCATAGATCAGATGATGTACCACCGGGTCGCGGGTAACGTAGCTGGATAGGCGTTGCTCCACTTCGCGGTCCGCTTGTGTCTGGCGCTCGTGCTGACGCAGATGCTCCGCCCACGAATTCACGAGAAATGTCTCCAGATAGCGGTCCGCGACTGCTGTGTCACGAAATATCCCCCACCGATATGCACCATCGCGACGTCGTATGCGACCGTATTGATGGATCGCCTCCACGAACTCTCCCTCGCGTTCTGGAATGACCGTGTATTCGACCGTAACCAACACTGGTCCCCGGTGAAGTTCGGCTGTAGCCTCTCGGACGACAACCGGCATGCGCCAGTGGTTCCATGGACTCAGATCCGCAGTCGACTCAGGAAGTTTTGCGAAGAGCACGAACATCACACTCCCAATTGTTCCAACTCCGGCATAAACAAGCGCGACTCGGATGCCTGCTCGTTGGGCTACCGCGCCCCAAGCAGCGCTCCCCAAAGCGAAGCTCCCCTGATAAACCAGGATGAAGATTGCAAGCACGCGTGCTCGTACCCAGTCCGGGGCAAGGTTCTGCACCAGAGCGTTGATCAAAGAAATGAAAGTTACCCAGGCCGCACCGCCAACGAGCATCAGGGGAGCGAGTGTGCTCAATCTGTGCAAGCCGCCGATCGCCAAAATCACCAACCCCAAAATCGCCACGCCCGCCGAAACAATGACTTCCGTCGACCATCTGGCACGGGCCAACTGCATTATCAATGCACCGCCGATTGCCCCCGCCCCAAAGCATCCGAGCAAGACCCCGTAGCCGACTGCGGTGTCATTCACGGTCCGGGCCACGCTCGGCAGTAATGCAAAGAGAGCGCTTGAGAAGAACATGACCACGCCCGTCCGAATCACTACGGTGAGGATCATGGGGGAGTGGCGGACGTAGCGGATAGCGGCGACAGTGGCTCCCGTCAACGTTTCCGGTGGCACGGTCCGCTTGCGGATCGGCCTCTTCCACCTTGCAACCACCAGAATGACGCCGAAAAACGACACAAAGTTCGCGACAAATGCCGTGGCGACGCCCGCGACGGCTATGACTATGCCCGCAAGTGCAGGCCCAACCGCCCGGGCGAGATTGAATTCGATCCCGTTAAGGGCTGATGCGGCTGCAAGGTCGTCCTTGGGCACCAGTTCAGGCAGAATTGCACGCCATGTCGGTGTTTCGAACGCATCTCCCGCGGAGAGCGCAAACGTCAATACGAGCAGCAGCCATGGCGACATAAAACCAACGATGGTCAAGACTGCGAGAAGCAGGGCTACGCCCATCATCCACGACTCGGTGGCCAGAACCAGTTTGCGGCGGTCAAAGATGTCGCCGGCGGAACCTGCCGGAAGGGCAAGTAGAAAGTATGGGAGTGAAGCAGCGGTCTGGGTTAGCGCGACGTAAACCGGCCCGGCGCCGAGCGAAACCATCAACCATGCAGCCCCGACGTTCTGCATGAAAGTGCCGATATCAGAAACCACATCTGCGACCAAGAGATTGCGGAAGGTCGACACACGCAGGGGTTGCCACAAACTCGACGAGCCCCGCGTCCTCAAGTTCTTTTCAGCGCTCGATTCCAACGAGTCTACGCAGACCTTCTGGTCGGCGTCCCCGGTGCTTTCCACACCGCTCTATACCCGAGCAAAACCGCCCTCGACAAACAATTCGATTGCAGGCAGTCCATCGCCCTCTCATACGCGCTCACAAAACCGCCCGGCCGCTAGCGACTTGGCACCGTCCGCTTCTTCTTTGCCCCGCGGGGTCCCGCAATGGTTTTGTCCCTAGTCGACTTTACCTTCTCCAGCAGTTTCTTGGATTCCGATACGACCTCAACTTCTTTAGCGTTGACGCGCCGCCCTGTCTCTCGATTTTCTCCTGTGTCTGGCATGTCCTCTCCTCTTCATTGACCGTAAAGAGCACGCGTTTCTATTCGCGCCGCGTCTCTTTCAGGAAGGTTCCCTCCTGGAGTTCCGTGAATGCTCGCTGCAGTTGCTCTTGCGTGTTCATGACGATCGGGCCGTACCACGCCACTGGCTCCTCAAGCGGTCTTCCTGAGACTAGGAGAAACCGGATCCCATCGTTGCCCGCTTGAACCGTGACTTCGTCACCCCGGTCAAAAAGAACCAGCGAACGATTATCGGCCTCCACGGGAGGATTGGTGTCCAGCCATTTGATCGCCTCGGTCGGCACCGAGAGCGGACCCGAAGCATTGCAGAATTTCCCACTGCCTGCGAATACATAGGCAAACGCATGACGAACGGTCTCCACGGGAAGCGTTTTTCTCTTTCCCGGAGAAACCGACACGTCGAGATAGATAGGATCGGCAGCAACTCCCTCCACCGGCCCGGTCTTTCCCCAGAAACTTCCGCAGACAACTCGCACATGAGTGCCATCGTCGTCGGCGATTGCAGGTATCTCGACGGACTTTACTTCCTGATAACGAGGAGCGGTCATTTTGAGCGATGACGGCAGATTGCCCCATAACTGAAATCCATGCATCCGTCCTGCATGATCGCCCTTCGGCATCTCCTGGTGAATGATGCCACTGCCGGCAGTCATCCACTGAACATCGCCGGCGCGGATCACGCCGTTGTTGCCCATACTGTCCCCGTGCGCCACGGTTCCGGCCAGCACATATGTGATCGTCTCGATTCCCCGGTGCGGATGCCACGGGAATCCGGCTAGATAGTCCTCCGGAACATCGTTGCGGAAATCATCCAGAAGGAGGAACGGATCGAAGTCTTTTGTATTGCCAAAGCCGAATGCTCGTCGAAGATGCACGCCCGCACCTTCGAGGGTCGGCTTCGATTTGATAAGTCGCTTAACAGGTCGGATCGACATATTGCGCTCCAGTCTTGAGTGACACCTTAATTAAACTCGGGATGCCGGCTACCATCCTTATAGGAGACAGCGCGGCCGTGGGCCTCGAGACCGCCTTCGATCTCAACCTTGTCCCAACCCCCGGCCTGCCCGACGTAGTTGATGACGACGTCGCAGTGCTGGCTGCAAAAAAAAGGGCCAACGGGGAGCCCGTTCCCGAAATCGGTCCTCTAAAGCCTTCCATGATTTCACCTCACGGATACCAAGTAATGGATGCCTTGATCCGCTCCTTCGATCGGGGAAGTAACGGCACCGCTGATTCGTCACGCTCGGAGGCGAGAGTGGACGTTCGCCGGCAGGCGATGTTAAGCTTTCGATCCTAACCTTCGCAGGCGTGAGGCGAGAGTGGTGTTCGGACAGCGAAATTCCGCACGCCAGCAGGATGACACCCGATGGATCCCGGTCCGATGAAAGCGCCCGAAGCGGCAGGCAGCTTGCCTGCCCTCGCGCAGCCGGTGGCCGCGCCGCTTACCCGCGCCGCCATCTTCTTGGTCGCTGCAATCAACCCGGGCTTTGACAATCGCGCCACCCTGCGCTCGTTCTGCGGAGACCTCGCCGCCCTGTTGCGCGCTGTGGAATTTCGCGACCTGGAAGGAGGCCTTTCCTGCGTCATGGGGTTTGGGTCTGACGCTTGGGACCGCCTCTTCGGGCCGCCGCGGCCGGCAGAACTGCACCCGTTCCGGGAGATTCGCGCCGGAGCGCGCCATGCGGTTTCCACACCGGGCGACTTGCTGTTCCACATCCGCGCCAAGCGCCTGGATTTATGTTTCGAGCTCGCCACGCAGTTTATGGCGCGTATCGGGAATGCCGTGTCGCCGGTGGACGAAGTGCACGGCTTCCGTTACTTCGACGACCGCGATCTTATCGGTTTTGTCGATGGGACGGAAAATCCCAGGGGCGCGGCAGCGATCGATGCCGTGCTCGTCGGCGAGGAGGATGCTGCGTTCGCCGGCGGCAGCTATGTCATCGTTCAGAAATATCTCCACGATCTTGGCGCGTGGAATGCGCTCTCCACCGAGGCGCAGGAACGCATCATCGGCCGCACCAAGCTTTCCGACATCGAATTGGACGACTCCGTCAAGCCATCGTCAGCGCACAACGCGCTCACGACCATCGTTGAGGACGGGAAGGAGATCAAGATCCTGCGCGATAACATGCCTTTCGGCCGGCCGGCGCATGGTGAATTTGGCACCTATTTCATCGGCTACAGCCGTTCGCCCCGCACCGTCGAGCAGATGCTAGAGAACATGTTCGTCGGGCGACCGCCCGGCAACTACGACCGGCTGCTCGACTTCAGCCGCGCCGTCACCGGCAACCTGTTCTTCGTACCGTCGGCGACATTTCTGGAGACCTTGACCGAACACCAGTCTGAAGACCAGTCGATGGTTGCGGAGCCCTCTGCCTCGCCCGCGGTGGCCGCACCCTCTCCATCCATCTCATCGGTGCGCGAGGGTTCGCTCGGCATCGGTTCTCTCAAAGGAGACATACGACATGAATAATCTCCATCGCGAACTTGCCCCCATTTCCGATTCGGCATGGGCTCAGATCGAAGTGGAAACATCGCGCACGCTCAAGCGCTACCTCGCCGGAAGGCGCGTCGTCGACGTGCATGGGCCGGCCGGCACCGGCCTCTCTGCCATCGGCACGGGCCACCTGCGGAAGATCACGGCCCCGGCGAAAGACATCGTCGCGAGGCAGCGCGAGGTGATGGCGCTGGTCGAGCTGCGTGTTCCATTCGAGCTGGATCGCCAGGCGATCGACGATGTCGATCGCGGCGCGAACGACTCGGACTGGCAACCAGCGAAGGACGCCGCGCGACAGATCGCATTTGCCGAGGACGGCGCCATATTCGATGGCTATGCTGCCGCCGGCATTGGAGGCATCCGTCAGGGGACCAGCAATCCGATCATGACACTCCCCGCCGACGTGCGCGAGTACCCGGATGCCATTGCCCAAGGTTTGAGCCAGTTGCGTCTCGTCGGTGTCAACGGCCCCTACTCGGTGCTGCTCGGCGCCGATGCCTACACCGCGCTCGCCGAAACCAGCGACCATGGATACCCGGTGCTGGAGCACGTCAAGCGGCTGGTCAAGGATCAAATCATCTGGGCGCCCGCCATTGCCGGGGCTTTCGTGCTCTCCACCCGTGGCGGCGATTTCGACCTTCACATCGGACAGGATGTCTCTATCGGCTATCTCAGCCACACCGACGCCGCTGTCCGCCTATACCTGCAGGAGACGTTCACTTTCCTCCTGCTCACCAGCGAGGCCGCGGTAGCGCTGGCTCCTCCCGCGAAGGCGAAGAAGACCTGACGCGAGACTCGGATTGTTACTCACACCGGACTCGCGCGCTTTCCAAGGATGAAGATAAGAGGGCTTGAGGTTACATTTCTTAACTCCGGCGAATTCCACCGTCGCCCTGAGAAGATCAGTGCGCTTTGCCAAGAACTGTCACGGGAGGTGAATTCCGGTGGAACTGTACGAGCGGCTACCCCCTGATGTTCTGAAGATTGTCCTGGTCTTGTTTCTATCTTTCCTGATCGGATTGGAACGGGAAGAGCACAAGGCAGCGGGGGACGCGTATTCCTTCGGAGGGGTACGCACGTTTCCGTTGATTGGATTGATTGGCTATTCAATCGCTCTCCTTTCGGGCGCACAACTGCTGCCGCTGATGGTCGGCTTTCTGGTAATCGGCGGATTCCTGCTTTTGTCTTACTGGCACAAGCTCTCCTCTAATGAAACTGCGGGTGTCACCTCGGAGATGTCTGGTCTCGCGACATTTCTCGTGGGAGCTCTCGTCTGCTACGGACATTTGTGGATTGCTACCACGCTGAGCGTCGCCAGCCTGCTCTTACTCGATCTCAAATCCGCTCTTGAGAAGCTCGCCGTTCGCATCGCTCCGCATGAGATCCTTACGTTCGCCAAGTTCCTGCTCCTGACCGGCGTGATCCTGCCCGTGCTGCCGAATCAGGAATTTAGCCGATTCCACATCAACCCTTTCAAGACCTGGCTCGTCGTGGTTGCGGTCAGCACGATCTCGTACGGCAGTTACGTTCTGCAGAAGTTAACAAAAGAACGGGGCGGGGTCGTGCCGGCAGCGTTGCTAGGCGGGGCGTATTCATCCACGGTCACCACCGTCGTGATGGCGCGTCGAGCCGCTCGTGAACGGCATCCCCACCTCTTTGCCGGGAGTATCGTGATCGCCTCCGGCGTGATGTACTTGCGTTTGATCGCTCTGCTGGCCCTTTTCAACCGCCAATTGATGTCTTTGCTGGCGCTCTCGTTTCTGGCACTGGCGGGCTTGGCGATCGGCATCGGTTGGCTCTGGACGCGCCGGGCGGATCCCCGTGCGCAGGAGGTAAAGGGCAAGTTCGAACCCAGGAATCCACTCGAGCTGCTCGCGGCGTTTCTCTTCGCCGCGTTGTTTCTGGCAATGCTGGTAGCTACCCAGTTGGCGGTCACGTATCTTGGAAAAGCGGGCGTGAACACCCTGGCCGCCATTATGGGTGTGACCGATGTGGATCCCTTCATCATGGGGATGACCCAGGCAGCAGGTGTACTCACGCCTCCGAGAGTGGCGGCGGCCGCAGTTCTAATCGCCGCTGCCAGCAACAACCTCGTGAAAGGGGTTTACGCCTTCAGCCTGGCTGACAGAAAGACCGGAGTGCAGAGCCTCGCGCTTCTGGCAACTCTTGCCGCACTGGGTCTCGTCCCCTTACTTTGGCTAGGATCGTGAATCTTGCCTGTGGCGCAACAATTCGCGAAGCGCTTCATGCTTGGCCCCAGCTGGCGCAGGCTGTCCCGGCTGCTCCTACCTCTGCGATCACATCGAAGGAGCCCTCCCCCATCTCGAACCTCACGACCTGTCGCTGACCGCCCGTGCCGCTTCGTTCCTCCCGGAGTGCTACATTCCTCTAGATTTGTGCTACGCTAATCTTCGATTGTTGGATGTGCTTCATGGGAAACCTCAGCCGTGTCGGAGTGTCAATCGATTCAGAATTGCTACGTCGGTTTGATTCATTCATAGCGAACAAGGGCTATGAGAACCGCTCAGAAGCATTTCGCGACTTAATTCGTGACCGACTCGTCGGCTCAGTCGTTGTCGCCGGAAATGCGCTTGTCGTTGGCACGGTCACCCTCATCTACGATCATCACACTCGTTTGCTGCCGGAGAAGCTTACTGATCTTCAGCATGAGAGTCACGCGATCGTCATTTCCACTTTGCATGCTCATCTCGACCACGAGAATTGCCTGGAAGTGGTTGTGCTTCGGGGGAAGTCGAGAGATGTCCAAAAGCTAGCCGACCGCCTCATCAGTACCAAGGGCGTCCAGCATGGACGGCTCGTTATGAGTTCCCCGGAGACTGTCGCGCACCATCACCCTCACCGCTAAGGCAACCCGGGAGAAATCCCTATCGGGGTCGGGAAAAGTCCTACAGAAACAGAAATTTTCCGAAATAACCGTCGCATCCGCTTTACAAATCGGGTTGCGTGTATCACGATTACGAAATTCGTGGCATCGCGGGTAGCACGAATGAAAAGATCGTAGTATGGGGAGGTTGTTTTGGTGTTTCCATTGGGCGAAATCAAGCCGACAGAACAGTCACCGCAAGAATCAGGGGCGGCGATCTTCAACGATTCTACGAGCGTGAGATCACCAGTGCAGCCCAAACTGAGGACTTTATTCAACGATGCTGGCGATAACCTGCGCGGTCGGATTGTTGCCATCTACGGTATCTTGTTCGTATTCAATATCGGTGCATGGTTGTGGGCGAGCATCGCCTTCCGCCATTATCCGGTGCTCCTCGGAACAGCGCTTCTCGCCTATAGCTTCGGCCTGCGTCATGCCGTAGATGCGGATCACATAGCGGCGATCGACAATGTAACGCGGAAGCTGATGCAGAATGGAAAACGCCCGGTCGCCGTTGGCTTCATGTTCTCGCTCGGTCATTCGACCGTCGTCGTTTTCGGGGCGGCAGCCATCGCTGGAGCGGCGATGGCGCTGCAACATCGCCTCGATGCCGTAAGGAACGTTGCATCTGTAATTGGCACCCTGGTCTCAGTATTCTTTCTGTTCGCGATAGCCATCGTTAATGTGATCGTTCTGCGATCCATTTACCGGGCCTTTGTCAGGGTCCGTCGGGGCGAGCCCTACGTGGAAGAAGATTTCAACATGCTTCTTGGCGGCCGCGGACTCCTTTCGCGATTATTTCGTCCCATGTTCCGCATGATCAGCCGCAGTTGGCATATGTATCCGCTTGGTTTCCTGTTCGGCTTGGGATTTGACACCACAACCGAAATCGGCCTGTTGGGTATTTCCGCCGCTGAAGCAGCCAAAGGTCTTTCGTTTTGGTCGATCCTGGTTTTCCCTATCCTCTTTGCCGCCGGGATGTCGCTCATCGATACCACCGACAACATCCTCATGTTAGGTGCTTACGGATGGGCCTTCGTGAAGCCCATTCGCAAGCTCTACTACAACATCACGATCACCTCCATCTCGGTCGTCGTTGCGCTGGTCGTCGGAGGCATCGAGGCTCTCGGATTGTTGGGCAAGCATTTTCATCTCGAAGGATGGTTCTGGGGATCCGTCGCCAAGCTCAACGACAATTTCGGCGCACTTGGCTATTTCATCGTGGGCTTGTTCGCATTGAGCTGGGTCGTGTCGGTTGCGTTCTACAAATGGCGTCGATTCGACAATCTCGAACTTGAGGCCGGAAAGGAGCTTATTACGCCATGAAAGGCGCGGACATCACCGATCGCCGTAGCACATTCTCCGAAGCAGGCCATCGAAGGCAATCCCACTGGATGTATGGGACTTCCCGACTACCTGGGTTGGAAATGGAAGTCGAAAGCGGAGATCCCCATCGTGTGCGTGCCCGCTCCAGTGTAGCCCGATAACTTCATGATCAGCCGTTGGGTTCGCTTCTGGGCTCGACGGCGGTGCAAACTTATGGACGGGCAATTCATGCCTTGCGACGTTTTACGCAGTCGTCTCAACGCTCGCTATGGCGCACGCCGCTCCCGTTTAAAACCTGCTTCAGGTATTGTCCAGTGTAAGAGTCTTTGAGCTCCGCAATCGTTTCCGGCGTCCCGAAGCCGACAAGGTTCCCGCCGCGATCGCCGCCTTCCGGACCAAGATCGATGACCCAGTCCGCAGTCTTGATGACTTCGAGATTGTGCTCGATAACCACGATCGAACCTCCCGCATCAATTAGACGGCGGAAAGCAGAAAGTAGTTTGCTGACATCGTCGAAATGCAGGCCGGTAGTCGGCTCATCGAAAATGTAAAGCATGCGGCGCTTTCGCTTGGGCCCGTCACCGCCCTCCCCATGGCGGCTCGGCAGCGGAGTTCCGGCCTGCCGAGTTCCGGGCTGAAGATGCGCAGCAAGTTTCATGCGCTGCGCTTCTCCTCCGGAAAGCGTAGTCGCCGACTGCCCAAGACGCAGGTAGCCAAGTCCGACTTCGTCAAGCACGCGCAATTTTTCCGTCAGCCGCGGAACCTCGGCAAAGAACTTAAGCGCTTCGCGAATCGTGAGGTCCAGCACTTCGTGAATGTTCTTGCCCTTATAGTGGATTTCAAGCACTTGCGGCTTGTAGCGCGTGCCCTTGCATTCGTCGCAGATCAGCTCCACGTCGGCCAGAAACTGCATTTCGACGGTGACCGTGCCGTCGCCCTGGCAGTTTTCGCAGCGCCCACCGGGCACGTTAAAAGAAAAATGCCCGGCAGGGAAGCCGCGCTTCGTCGCTTCCGGCAGGGAGGCGAATAGCTCGCGGATAATGTCGAAAGCCTTGATATACGTGACCGGATTCGACCGAGGAGTGCGGCCGATCGGCGATTGATCGACCAGCACGACCTCGTCGAGATAATCGTCGCCTTCGATGTCATCCCACAACTTGGCTGCTGCGCTGCCACTAATCTGCCGCTTGCTCGTGGCCAGCGCCTGATAGAGGACGTCGTGCAGCAACGAGGATTTTCCAGAGCCGGAGACGCCGGAGATAGCCACCAGCACGTCCAGCGGAATGTCCAGATCAATGTGCTTCAGGTTATGCGCGCGCGCGCCCGTGATGCGGAGCTTATGTGCCCCCGGCTGCCGCCGCTTCGAAGGAATCTGGATGTGAAGTTCGTCGGCGAGATAGCGCCCGGTGAGCGAATGCGGCATCTTGATGATCTCGGCGTAGGTGCCAGCCCCGACGACTTTTCCTCCGTTCTCTCCCGCACCCGGCCCGAGGTCGAGAATGCGATCCGCGGCGCGCATGATGTCGGGATCGTGCTCGACCACAAGAATCGTGTTTCCCAAGTCGCGCAGGTCATGCAGAATCTTGATCAGCCGATGCGTATCGCGGCTGTGCAGGCCGATGGAAGGCTCGTCCAGCACGTACAGCGTGCCAACCAGACGCGAGCCCAGCGAAGTGGCGAGCTGAATCCTCTGCGCTTCACCGCCCGATAACGTAGAGGCGAGTCGGTCCAACGTCAGGTACTCAAGCCCGACTTCGTTGAGAAATCGCAGCCGCTCCCGCAATTCGATAAGCAGCTTTTCAGCAATCGCAGCTTGCTCAGTCGAAAGCGTGAGTTGTCCAAAGAAGCGCGCCGCCTCTTCGACCGTCATACTGCACACCTGGCAGATGTTCTTGCCATCGATTCTTACCTGGCGCGCTTCCACGCGCAGCCGAGTCCCGCCGCAAGCCGGGCAAAGCGAATATCCGCGATAGCGGCTGAGAAAGACGCGGACGTGCAGCTTATACTTCTTGCGCTCAAGATGCTGAAAGAATCCGCGAACGCCGCCAAACCCGCGGCCCCCGTCAACTATCAGACCTTGCTGCTCGGCCGTCAGTTCATACCACGGCACGTCCAGCGGAATGTCCGCGGCGCGAGCGAATCGCTTAAGCTCAGTGAACAGCGGCCTGTACTTTGGTTTAGTCCAGGGCTCGACCGCGCCTTCGTTCAGCGTCTTGCCTTTATCGGGGATGACAAGGTCGAGATCGAAATCGATAGTGTTCCCGAAGCCCTGGCAACGCGGGCAGGCGCCATAAGGATTGTTGAATGAAAACAGCCGCGGCTCCGGCTCTTCGTAGCGGCTGCCGTCGTTCTTGCACTCGAAGCGTTGCGAAAAGCGAAGTCGTTCAGGATGACGATCAGGACTCTCGCCATCGCCGTCGCTATTCCGAAGCGCGGTTTCGAAAATCACTTCGCCCGCTTCCCGATAACCAATCTCGACCGCATCGACGATGCGTGAACGCTGATCGGCCGAGACGACAAGGCGATCCACTAATCCGAAAACGGGTTCGGAAAAATTGACGTCGAGCAGCGATTCCGGAGTCGAGAACTCAAATACCTGCCCGTTCTGAAAGAGTCGGTTGAAGCCCCGCTTACGCAGGTCAAAGAGCCGCGCCTTGATGGCATCGGAAGGCAGGTTAGAAGCAACCGTCTTTTTCTTAGCGCGAGACTTCTTGGCGCCCTTCTCTTCAACCGCCAGCACATGCGCCACGATCGGAAAGAACACATTCAGCCGAGTGCCTTCCGCCAAAGCCAGAACTCGGTCAACAACTTCGTCCACCGTATCTTTTTTTACTTCCTGTCCGCAGAGGAGGCAGTAAGTGCGTCCGACGCGGGCGAAAAGCAACCGCAGATAATCAAAGATCTCAGTAGCAGTAGCGACGGTAGACCGCGGATTCCGCGTGGAGTTCTTCTGCTTGATCGCAACCGCAGGCGCAATCCCGTCGATCAGATCGACGTCGGGCTTTTCAATCCGCTCCAGAAACTGGCGAGCATATGCGGACAGCGACTCCACGTAACGCCGCTGTCCCTCGGCGTAGATCGTGTCGAAAGCAAGCGACGACTTGCCCGAACCGGAAACGCCGGTAACGACGGTAAGAGCGTTGTGCTCAATCTCAAAATCAATGTTCTTGAGGTTATGAACCCGGTCCCCGCGAACCACAATGCTTTCTGTCGACATCTTCCCCTGGCACTACAGATAGATCAAAACGCGCTACCGAATCTCTCTATTATAAAGGGTCGCGGGCCGTATAAAGCTTCGCGCGATTCAGATTAAAATTTGTCGTGTGAATGGCTTTGTCATCCTGAGCGAAGCGACGGACCTATGTATTTGAATTCGATATGCTGACTGCGGGAAAAGTCGATATGCGCCTGATTTTGGGTGACGCAGCGCTGAGGCCGCCGAAGATGGTTCCGGCTTCCTCGCTATGCATAGACGAACGGCCGCTCCTCGCTGCTCCTCCAGAAACAGGCCAGAATGATCACACTAGCCACCGCCGCGTACGCACACCACAGCGACGTGAAAGCGTACCGCTTGACCTCCATTACAACCAGCAGTATCGCCAGGTTCGCGGCGCCGAACGCCACCATCATCTTGATCTTCGAGAAAAACAGCGAGCCGCAGGTTGCAATCACATAAAACAACGCAACCGTCGTATTATTCGTCGCTTGATTGATGTAAACGATACTGTTTTCCCTGACGTACAACTGCAAAGGGTACGCCGTCAGCGCCCACAAAATATAGAGCGTCGTCCCTCCGCCTAGCACCAGGAACGGCAGCATGCGCCGGCGGCTCTTTACGGTTGGCTCGAAAAGCGCCACGCTGAGCGGAAGCAAAAAGGGGAGCAACCCCTGTGCATAAAGCATGAACGCCGCGCCCATGTCGTGCGCCGCCGCCGGCGACAGAATCCCATCCAATCCCAGCCACACGAATCCCTCGATGAACTGATGAATGGCGAATAGCAGGGGCAGCGCCGCGAAAAGCACTTCGCGCCTGTGCTTCACCTTTGTCAATGTGACGACGCCAACGGCGCCCAGAACTCCGCTGCCCACAAAGTTCGCTGTGGCCGAAAAACACATGGCTCGTTTTCTCCGCTGCGAGGATTACACTTATCATCGCGGAACGCAAAACATTTTTGCTGGCGGATATCGCGCCCGCCGGAAGGCTTCGCAAACACGTTTCAACGAGCGTCGAGTCAGGAAAATTGTGATTCTCCGCGCTCACATGGTCGCTGCCTCGGACGGGCAACCTACTCGGGCTGCTCGCACGACCAGAGTCAGTTCTTACGGCAGTGTTGTCATTTCGCTCAGCGCAAAAGCCCGCCATTTGCGCGAGAAGATCGAGAAGGGCGGCAAAATGGCTCTGAAAGAATTGAAGGAACTGGAGCCAAGACTCGCTGAGGCGAAGGCGCGGCTCTCGAGGCTGACAAGCGAGCCAGAGGCCAGCGGGTCAGATAGCGTGCGCGACATGACCTCAAAGCAGTTCTGGAATGCGGTCGAACGGCACGGCAAGTTATGCTGGGAAGAAGGAAGAGGGTTTGTTGGTGCCCGGAACAGGACTTGAACCTGCACTCCTTGCGGAACACGGTCCTAAGCCGTGCGCGTCTGCCAATTCCGCCATCCGGGCGTTGCACCAGTATAAATCAGGGGGACCCTTGGGACTTCGACTGACCCCAGCCAACCGGCGCAATTCTCAATGCTAACGCTGACTGCAACACCTATTGATAAACAGTAGGGGACGAGGAAGAAGTTTTCCAGCTATTGCAGCTTCGCATACTCCGCTTTGACTTGCTTCAGGATGGGGATGTCGCGGTCGGCGTCTTCCAGAGCGCGAGGCAATCTCAGATGTCCAGAATGATGCCATGCTCCCGTTTCAGAGTCATCATCTAAAAGGGAACGAGCGGATCGACAATTCGAGCCCGGCCCAGATTGCGAACAGATGAAGTGCATTTCAGAGCGAGTCAATACAACCGTCAACCGTGTGAGAAGCAAGCTACAACGCTCTGCTTGCCAGTAGACGAGTGCGTCCGTGGACCTTGAGCGATCATAAATCCAAAACGCAGTTGACGTAATAGTGCGCCGTGAAAGGCGCTGGACTACAGCGGGTGCAACTCCCGGGTAGCGGCCGACAAGGCTGCAAGTCTAGAAAGGTGGAAGTCCTTTTGCCGTCAATTGCCTGATTC
>Ga0181532_10002955_pt1 | contig 15573 bp, 22 predicted proteins | sample PEATcosm2014_Bin_33_FD_119768 | JGI IMG/M metagenome (GOLD analysis project Ga0181532, IMG submission 119768) | Peatland microbial communities from MTU Mesocosm Facility, Houghton, MI, USA - PEATcosm2014_Bin11_30_metaG | ecosystem: Environmental > Terrestrial > Soil > Wetlands > Peat | place...
CCCCTCGCGTAGATAGCCAATGGTGCATTTGGGCATCCCTTAACGCTTATCCGCAATTTCTCAATGGCCAACTCTGTACACTCTTCCAAATCCGTAAGCACGCTCTTAGGAGCGTCTCGAAGCTGGTAAGCGCACAAGTCTCTGCCATCCTTGGATACAGCGTTTGCAGTGAAGGCACTTTCCTCCCATGCAAGCTCCACAAGCATCGCGGCTTCGTGAACATCCGCGGCTTTGTCTGCGATGAGCTCGGCCACGCGCCTAGCATCGTGAACGCTTTCCGGGTTTTTGACCACTACTGACATCATGAGAAGAACCGTAGCAGCATCCATTACATTGTACCTTTGCAAGTATTCCCAAGAATATCCTTATAGATTGTATTCTTGGCTATGTTGGCTATCATATTCCCATGTTGAACGTCAGCATTCACCATGATGTGCAGTGGATAACCGATGTTCATCATGCGCATGCAAAACCATAAATCTTCGGAGTAAAGCTCTCCATTGTAAATTCCACTGTCGAAGATAGCCAATACGGAAAGACCTGCAATGCGACACCTGCGATCAGGAAATTCCTTCCACGCGTCTTCGATGCACTGTCGACGAATGAGAGCGCAATGAAGTGGAGCGCCAGCCACTTCAAGCAGACCATCGACTATTTCGTGACCGGTCTGTTTTAGCGTGATTTGGTAAGGCATCTGTTTGGTAGCCCCAACGACTGCCACAAATGGGCAATGGCAATTGCGCATCCGTTCGATAGTCTCAGGGTATACGTATACGTCGTCGTCCAAGAGCAAGAACTCAGAAGCTTTGGCATCTTGCATAGCATGAGCCAATGCCTTTGTTCTTGCATGTTCCACGTTCGAACAATGACTGATTTTCGTGAGTGGATATCCTTGGCTCTGAAGAGCCATGAGTAGCTCAGAACAAGCGTCGGAAGGGATTCCAGTGTAGGAGGGCATCACAATCCGCATGTGCCTAGCTTGCGGATTGCTTTTAACTCCGAAGGGTAGATTATCGCTCATGTCGGGTTGCTCGACAGATACTTGAGCCATATCGCAGTTCCCCGCTCGACGTAGCTCTTAAGAGCCTTGAGCCCTTCCTCAGCCGATTGCGGATCGGACAAAAGCGCCATTCCTACACGTGCGCAATCCGCGGCATCGTCGACCGAGGCCATCCAATGACTCGGCGCCCATTCAATGGCGCTTGAAACGACCACAGGCACGCCTTCCGCCGTTGCGTCGGCCGTTGCGAGATTGAACGTTTCCGTAAACGAGGTTTGCATGCAAAGGTCCATGGCTGCAACCGTGCGGCGGAAGCTCGCCCACGGTTCCCACGGACTTTCCACAAGTGTGGCCCACGGCACTCGAGCAAACATGTTCCGTATGGCCTGGAGAATGCCTTTGCTCCCAGGATTCTCTTCACGATTGACCGAAACGTAAAACTCCAAGTCGCATCGTCTGCGCTCGGCGATCATCATGGCCGCCGCGGCGGCGGTCGTGTGATTCTTGAGTAGCCGCAACGCTCCGAACGAGCCAATCAAAAGCCGGCGATATTGATGATCCGTATCCCGTTTGCGGTGCACTCGCTCCAAATCGTAGAGGTTGGGCAAAAAGAGAGAATTGCCCGTGTAAGTCTTGTTCAGAAAATCGATGAGACGTTCGGAGTTGGACGCGTTGGTGAAGTTCAGAGTGGATTCTTGCAGCAGAATCATTTGACGGATTAGGTCAATGGCCCCAGCTTCCACTTGCAAGAATCCAATCTGAGAGTGCGCACGGACCACGAAATGGACCATATGGTACTTGGACAGAAAGTGTCCAATATTGGCAATGGTCACCCACGGAGCTTCGATAAGCACGTGAGTAGGAGGAAAGAGCAAGCTATCGAGATGTTTTTCGATATCGGCAGGCTCGCGCACCCCTTGAACGTCGACCCGTATCCCTTGGCGCCGAAGGACCTTGGCCGTGTGAAGCGCATTGACGCCAAGTCCAACATGGCAGTAATTCGAGTTGACCGCCATGAAGTTACGGTAGTAGATGATGAGGTGTGCGGACTTTATATTGGGATTCGTATAGAACATGCCTCCTCCTATCCAGTATGTATCACTATTCCCAAGAATACGTTACTTCTTTGCAGTCGTTTTGCGCACAATCGCTTCCTTGCCAGCGACCGTATTGGGACTCTTCGTAGCAATGTCTGTCACGATGTCCACGATGGCTAAGCCAGTATCCTTGGCGGCTTGGACGCAATCGGCATCGACTACTGGATCCGTCAAGATGTTTTCGAACGAGATGTTGGCATCTACATCTTTCTGGATATCACGCGCGCACGTCATATCCTCGTTGGCCGCTAGTTCTGTTTGCGCAACTGTTGCAACATGAATGCATCCCGGCTGCGTAACCATTCCAACATAAAAGCCCAAGAACGTAAATGCATCGCTTCGAACGAAAGTTCTCATTTGTTTATCCTTCAAAAACGTTGATAGTATCAAAAATCTCTCTCAATTGCGCCCAATCAAGAGCATCCGGCGACTGCATAGAAGCCATGTTCATAACTTCCCAGTCGGATTCAATGTAGAAGGAGCCGCCATTCGACGCCACGCATGCAGCAGCGAATGCATCGTAAGGGATATAGGCTACCTCTCCCCATGTATCGAGCGTCAAATAGGCCTCGGATTGGTCAACGATTGCGACGCAATGACCGTTGTTCTCGTCGGGAGTGTAAATGCCATTGTTCAAACTCCACGTCATACCTGACGTAAAGTTCTGGTACCAAGAATCGGGCAATTCCAAGCACATGACTCCGCCCACGAACATTTGGATACACCGGCGAACAAGCTCCGTATTCGTCGCATCTACGGCAATGTAGCCGACGAGATGGTCGATTTGTTTGGGCAAGTTGCCGTTGGTGATGCCAAGGTTCTTGGCATTCTGAAGGACCGTAAGCTCGTCGCAACCGTTGTCGGTATTGGGCTGCCCATCAACGTATCCGCCATCACGCGAATAAGTCGCAATGACTTGATCTGTCGTCGGATGGAACACGGCGCGGTTGGAAGCTCCCTCACGAAGGGCCTGCAAGTGATACGAGCATGCTTCCGTGCAATCGCCTAAGCTGTTATTCCCAAGAATATCTTGGAGAACAGGCTTTACGTTGGGATTTTGGCTATAAAGTGTCTGACTCTTGAGTGTGGGCCACTTGGCAAAGTTGATCCCAATCTTCAAGTCATCGAGACGCGGCACTTTGGCCAAACGCTCTTTGGAAGGACGATGCCGTCCACCAATGGAAATTGTCTTGCCATTGGGCAATGTATGGAGTCGCATGGATACCTCTATCGGTTGTAGTCAGTAGTAACGCGCGAGAAAGAGAGAAGAGGCGGTAGTGCGAAGCGCAGAGTCAAAGCGATGCAAAGCATCGCGCCCCAAGATGGGGACCCCGACTAGCCCCTGGCTAGCTGAAGATTCCTAGTGCGTATCGCTTCCACCCTTTGGGAACAGCATACGCTCCCCCTTCCCAAAGCATTCCGCCGATACCCATGACAAGAGCGCCGGGAAGTGTAGCCCCGAGTACTTTGGAGAGTCCAAATCCGATTAGAAACGAACGAAACATGGGACTCATGATTATCCTTTCAGGACTCGAAGTGCGATGCTGCGCATCGCTTAATGGTCCTCTGTTGTAGTGAAGGGGTACGCGCGAGAAAGAGAAAAGAGACGGTAGTATGAATTGCAGAGCTCAGCATTGCGGAGCAATGCCCTTGCCGTCGCCACGCGACCTACTATAGCTCATTTACAGTCACAGTGCAATGGTATGGATTGTCGATTAGGGTGCCACTTTGAGGAGTTGCGTGGAGAGAATACGTGTGTGGATTGAAGTCTGTTACGACATCGATCCATTCTTGGTGACAGGGACTATCGTCTCCCGGTCCTACTGGGCTACTCTTTTGAATGGGAGAGAGCTGAGTCGCATCCCTATAAATGGAGAACGTAATCTCAACAGGTTCGCCTGTAGGGATAGGACACGAGGTTGCAGTCACCCGAAAGACTCCTGACCCTTTTCTCGTAATAGGAGATGCCGAAAACACCAAGGGGCTCGACGCCGTGATGGCCGATGAGTTGGTCGATGCTACGTAGTTGGGCGATGTGTAGATAGGTGGTGGATTAATCCCTTGAGAGACTATCGTGCTGTCTGATTTCTGGACTAAGGCGACACATGCAGCAGCCGACGTCTGCCAAGTGGCAATCTCTTGATACGTGGGATCGGAAAGGGGACCAGGAGCCCGCCCCGCAAACTCTTGAGCGCATACGGCTGCAATGGCTTGTTGCTCAAAGGCATCGAGTGTCGCCGAATTGTTCCAGGTCAAGTCAAAAGCTTGCGCGAAGGCCGATGCGATTTGGGCAACGAGTGAATAGTCACTAGGATTCGGATCGGTAATCCATCCCCCTACGCCCATTCCCGCTGTTGCTCCCGCTTGTGCTGCCAAGTATCCGTAGAGATTGATAGGAGTGGTCACGGTTCTTTCTTTCGTACAGGTGGCAAGGGTGGAGGTTTGGGAGTTGTCGGCGGAAGAATGGTCTTTCGGTCTTTGGACGTAGGCACTTCGCTCTTGCTGAATCTCCCAGCAGAAGACTTTCTATCGATTCGAATCTCGCGAATGAGCTCATCGAGCTTATCAGAGAATCGATCCAACGCGGCTCTAAATCCTATCAGTTGTTGAGCCACTTCTACTCGCGTTCCAGCAATTCTGTCGTGTATATGGTCCACATCCGAGGGAAGTTGACATCGTTCGGGTCCGGGGCATTTGTTCTTGTTCATAGCCCCTCCAAAGGGCGTTAGAGAAATATTCCTGAGAATATCATCCCTCCCTTACCCCCTTCTCGCATCCACCTCGCGTTTCCATTTTTCTGCTTCTCTCTTCCACCTATCCGATTCTGACTTCCAGTATTCGGCCACGTCTTTCCAATACTTCATTTGAACGTTGACCGAGCCTGAAATGCAAGGGGGAGGCAAAAGCAAAGGACGGACGGTAGTTTCTTGATTGCAGCTTCGGCAATAGAGAGATCCCTCTATCGCTTTGTTTTGACAGCAAGCGGCATGACACATGCTCACGGCGTCTTGACCTTGGCTACGTCTCCCCCGCCAAGCTCGTGAGAGATGGCATTGAGAATCATTCCAATACCTCCGGCAATGCCTGCTACGCAAAGAGCAATCTTGGCATGCGCTGGATCGTAGAGACCGTAAGAAGCCGCCGCAGCGGCAATGCCGCCGTCGAGTTTGCCGAGTATCGTGAGGATGTTCATGACTGTTACCTTTCTTATTCCCAGGAATATCTCAGACCGAAACCACTTCAATCAGTAAACTGGCCGCAGAAGCGTACACGTTGTAACTGACCGTAGTATCGGTTACGATGAGCGCCAATCCAGAGAAGGAAAGTGAAGTTCCTATTACAGCCCCTGTCGCGTACTCGTAGACGTACTTGAAAGGAACATAGACTCCACCCCCAGGCGAAGTGAAGAAGGGAACGAGATTGACCAGCCTCTGATAGGTGTCTTCGTGAGTGCCGCGGCCAATGGAATAGCCAATGGTGTAATTGTCCGTGTCATTTTGATTGGCAGCTTCGAAGACACCATCAAAGTGAGCGATTACTTTGCAATTGGCTGGAACATTGACTCCTGTTACGGTGACTACATCCGTCGGATTGGTAGGAGCAAACGGCAGCAGCACATTGTTTGCTTGCGCGTACGCGGTAGAGAGAAGCGTGCCGTTAGGATAGGAGGACGGAGGTGTCAATCCCTGACTTGCGAGAAACGCATCTGATTCCAGAATAAGAGCGACGCATGCTGCGGCAGCAACTGCCCAATTCTCAGAATTCGAGTATTGGCCATAGGCAAGGGGACCAGGACCGCGCTGCCTGAAATCGCTTTCGACCACGGCCGTAATCGCTTCCGCTTCAAACACGCTTGGAGCGGCAGCTTGATCCCATGCTTGGTCAAAGGCTTGTGCAAAGGCACCGGCAATGCCGACCACTTGCGAGTAGTCTTGCTTGGTCGGGTCAATGATCCATCCAGGAATGGCCATCCCCGAAATGGCGCCCGCATGGGCTGCGTAGTAGACGAGTGGATTGATAATGGTCATACTGATACCACTTCGAGTTGAAGGGAGTTGGAATACGCCGTTGCATTGAACGTAAGCCCTGGCGATTCATTGAGTAGAATCGCAAGCCCGCTGATGGTCACGGCTGGTCCCACCGCTTGATCGAGAGCGTATTCGTACGTGTACGAATAGGGCACGTAGGCTCCTGGATCGGAGCCAAACGGCACGAGATTGACCAATCTCACGATTGTATCGTACGATGTGCCGCGCCCGATAGAGAATCCAACCGTGTAGTTTCCCTCTTCATTGGGACCTAGAAAGACTCCATCAAAGTGAGCAATGATCTTGCAATTGGTCGGCACTGTTACCGTAGCACTCACCACTTGCGTGGGATTTGTAGCTCCAAAGGGCAAGATGATATTGGTCGATTGGGCATAAGCCGTTTCGATGAGACCTGAACCTCCATTGCCCGGCGGGGGATTGAGTCCTTGACTCGCAAGATAGGCATCCGACTCCAGAATGAGAGCGACGCATGCCGCGGCGGCAATCGTCCAATTGGCAGGATTGGAGTATTGAGCAAACGCGAGAGGACCGGGGCCACGTTGTTGAAAGTCGCTCGATACGACGGCGGTAATGGCTTCTGCTTCGTATACGCTCGGAACGGCCGTGTTATCCCACGCTTGGTCAAAGGCTTGCGCAAAGGTACCGGCAATCCCGACCACTTGCGAGTAGTCTTGCTTGGTCGGGTCGATGATCCATCCAGGAATGGCCATGCCTGAAATAGCGCCTGCATGGGCTGCGTAATAGACGAGAGGATTGATTGGGGTGTACGAAGACATGGGCTTTCTTTCCTTATTCCTGGGAATACTCTGTTTAGAGACCGCCTAGATGAGACGCAATGCTCTCAGTATCCTATGCCACCACGATTCCCGTTCCGCAGCTATCTCTTTGACTGCCTGAACGGCGCCAACCGATGCGCTGGCACGAAGACTAAGCACCTTTACGATCCCTTGCTTGCTTGCCACAGCATGCCCCTGCAAACCCTTTGTAATGGCATGCCCTGCTTGCGCTTGAGGACTAAGATTGCTCGCTGGCGGATGCGCCACAAGGCCATTACGAAGGGCCATAGCCATATCGTATCCCGTTTGGTCCGCTCCTTGGAACGTATCGCGAAGAGCCTTAATATCGTAAAGAGTAGGCTGCTGACTCATCAGACCCGACGCAGTATCGAATCCACGCGTCCCTTGTCCCGCAAGCTTTCGCGCCTCTGCAACCGTCGGATTGGCTTTGGCCAAATCGATACCCGATTGAATGAGTTTGCCCGAAAGGCCATGTGTCAGTTGATCCAAACGTTTGTTCTGCTGCACGACCGCATTGGACAGGGTAATCCCTGTTTGAATGGCGTTGGTCACTTCAGAAGGCAATCCTTCGCTGCCGTGATTCAAGAGACTGTTTCCAACCGCCGCTCCTAACGTAGAGGCCATGGCCTTAGCCGGATCCACTCCTGGCACGACTGAGCTTCCCGTCTTGATTGCTTGATCCAATTGACGTTTTACGTCATCAGGAAGGGGCAAATCGCCGGCAATGCTGCCAATATGATTCAAGATTGAGGCACCGAGCGGTTTGCCACGGGATAAGTCCTGAGCAATTCCGCTCGCGTCAGTCAGGCTCGATTTGACAGTATTGTCAATCGGTAACGCGGCAATGGCTGCTTGACTGAGTGAAGCGTCAATGCCTTTGCCCGCGGCCAATTGTCCCGCCATATTGACGCCAGCAAAAAGCGCATCCTTGAGAGGTCCTCCCACGGGCAATACGCTTGCCGCGGCTCCCATGGCTGTATTTGCCAAAGAACCTAAATTGAGCGCTGTATGGTCTACTGCCGCTCTCACTCCCTCATCGGCCATCGTTAAGGCTGCGGCGGCAATGGGTCCGCCAGGGATGCCGGCGGACACGGCGTCAATCATCACCTTGTCGATAGGTTGACCGCTAGCAAGTGCCAATCCGCCCCCCATGGCCGCGCCGATTCCCGTTCCAAGTCCAGGAACGAAACTAACGACCATTTCCACATATTTGGCGCTGCCTTGAAAGCTCTTGACCGTATCGGCAATTGTGCCCAATATGGCCCGGTCAATCCGCTGGCCACTGGCGGCCGAAGACAATATCAGAGCCGGCTCCATCGCCAAGTGAAAGGACGTATCGAATAGACTTGAGAGGGGGCTACCCACAATAGGAATTTTGCCAATCGTGTCCGCAATGTTTCCAACAGCATTAGTGAGTGTACTTTGGGCCTTTCCAATCTCCCGACCCGCAGTTTTGGCACAATTGCTAAGAAAGTTTCCCGTATCTGAAATGTGAATGGGTCCCACGTGGATAGGAGCCACGTGGACTCCGATGTCGTCAAAGAAGTTCCCGAAATCAGGGGTCATGATAGGGTAATCGTCTGGAATGTCCGAAGGGGAGTAAGTAGGAGCTTGAGCTTGCTGCGCTTGCTGTTGTTGCTGCAAGTAGAGACTTGGAATGACCGTTCCAAGACCGAAGTCAGATTGTTTGCGAGCTCTACTCATGACTACTTACTCCAATCCTTTCCGCGTTGGTATCTAGATTTCTTTCTTCGCGGATTGAAGCAGAGAGATAGCTTGCGAAACCTTTTTGGTCGCGCCGCCACTTTTCTTTGAGTGCTTCTTTGCGTGTTTCTTTGCGTGTTTCTTAGCCATGTTCGATTCTCCTAGTATTCCTAAGAATACTTGTTCTGTTCTAGCCGTCGGTTATGCGCGAGAGGATGATAAGAAAGCGGTGGTGTGTAGTGCAGTCTCTAGCGATGCAAAGCATCGCACCGGCTGTAGGCACCGCCTACTCGCCGGAGGCTTTGCGGCGCTCGATGAGATTGCCGAGCTTATCGATGTTTCTGACCATCTTGGCGTGAAACGATTCGAGGACAGCAACGGGCTTGTGACCGCGCGACTTGGAAAGTTCCGCTTTGCTGCCACCTCGAGCGGCCTTCTTTGCAGACTTCTTCGCCTTCTTAGGCATGATGGATTCTCCGTATTCTGTTGTAGTGACTGTCAACGCGCGAGAAAGAGAAATGGTATGGTAGCGCGTAGCGCAGAGCCTAGCATTGCGGAAGCAATGCACCGGCTCTAGGCACCGCCTAGGCGACGAACTCTTTGAACTGCGGTCCGAGCACGCTTTCGACCTTGCCAAGGCGGGTATCGATGCTCGACACCTTCTTAGCAAGCGGCGCGATGCCAGCCGTCTTTGGTGTCTTCTTTGAAGACCGTTTTGTGGACTTCTTCGGCGCCTTGGCACTCTTCTTTGCGGACTTCTTTGCTCTCTTAGGCATTGGATTCTCCTTATTTCGTTAGGGAAGTTTCAACTTCCCTAGCACATCCGTGATCGGTTTCGAAGCTTTGGCGAGATTTTCGACGGTTTGAGTCACTCCTGCACTATTCAGTCGGTCCAATGTTCGGCTGATATTGGAAATGTCGGCTTGCGTCTTGGTGACCGATTTCTGAACGTCCGCAACGCGCTTGTAGGTATAGAAACCTCCGGCGATAAGGACGAGAAGGAGAAGCGGATTCATCGTCGACGCTTGTTTTTGAGAAACTCTTTCACATGAATCTTTGTGGATTCGGAAAGAGGTATCCCATAAATCTTGGCGTCGGCCTTAATGACGTTTTGCAAACGTTCAGGCAACTGGATAAAAGCAATCTTGCCTTTGCGCTTTCTTGGCATCTTTCGCGTGCGAGGCATGGTCTTACTCCTTAGCTCGTATGAATGGCGATGTAAATAGCCGTCTTCGTTTGCGGTCCCGCGATGCCGTCAGCCGTAAGTCCGTGGGCGGTTTGAAACGCTTTGATGGCTGCCACTGACATCGGACCAAGTTGACCATCGACAGTCAAAGGGGGACTGGCTCCAAGGATGTTCAAGTTGCCTTGAATGTCGCTATTGCTCATCGTGAGAGCATTGGCCGGATTGATAGCTGGCGGCAATGTGACGTTGTCGATATCGACAGGAACTGCCGGTGAAGTGGAAGCTTGAAGAGCATTGAGCTGAGCTTGCACCGCGACCACTGCGGGCGCTACCGCTGCTGCTGCGCCTGACGCGGCTGCTGCGGCATTGGCGGCAATGGCCGCTGGATTCATGCTTGAGACGACTACAGCGCCCACTGGACTGTTAGCTCCGGCCATTTGGGTAAGAGCCGTAGAGAGTGCTGCTTTGGTCGCGGGCCCCGCATTGCCATCGACCGTCAGTCCCATTTTGGACTGAAATACCTTGATATTGGCTGCTGTCTTGGGACCAGTCGCGCCATCTTCGGCGAGTCTTGGAGTGTATCCAAGAGCATTGAGCGCTCTTTGAACGTCCTTGACTGTAGAAATCGATACGCTACTAGCGCCTGTTGGTGTCGTGATGATGGCTGTTGCTTGAGGTTTCCCATCCGAGCCAGGTTGAATCACCTTGGGGGGAGCATAGACAATTCCCTGACTCGGCAACTGAACGGGAATTGCCTTTGGTGATGCTGGATGCGTCATAGGAGTTGGTGGAGTCGTCACGGTAGCCATCGCTTGCGCTGCATTGACGCTATCGGGCACGGGTACCGAAATCTTGACGACTTTGCCGTCTGGAGTCATTGTCTGCGTACTTTGAAACGCAGGTTTCTTCCAGAGCTTGGTGAGAAGCCAGACGCCTCCCCCGACTCCTACCAATTTGAGTATGAGTGGATTCATTGTACCTCCGGTACGGGTAGTGCATTGCTTCGCAATGCTCGCGTCGCGCCGCGACCATGATTATTCATTTTCTGTCTCTTCTGGAGGCACTGTTTTTAGAGCCTCGATTTCTTTTCTTCGTTCTTCTGTAGCCCGCGCAAATCGAGCGGTGAGAAGCGCAGCCTCGTTGGTATCTAGGATTCCTAGCGCAATGAGCTGTTGAAGCATGTGCGGTTTGATCTTGGCCGCAATGGCATCAAGTAGCTCGCTATCCGCATGCGCCTCGGGAATCACCTCACGGCCTGACAATTGATTGATAATGGTCGGAAGAGCTTTGCCTAGAAGGCGCCTATCTTCAGTGGACCGAGCAAAAGCGAGTTCCGACATGCGCATATCGTGAGCCTCTTTGCGCATGTTCATGATGACATCACGAACAATCATTTGCGCATCGTTCACTTCCTTACGCATCTCGGCTTCATGAGCAATTGACTGAACCGCGAGAGACTTGGTCAAGTCGAGCATCATTCCCATCACTTGCTCGTTATGCTTCATGAGCTGACCGAGAAGACCCGCTTGCGTAGGCTCATGTTTCGCAAACGGGGATTCCCCACCGCCCGTCAGCTCACCATCCGCAACCGTGAAAGGAAGAGCCGCTTGCGGTTCACTCGAACCGTAAAAGGCAAGCATACGGAATGTCTGCATCCCAGGCAAGTCTTGAGCGAATCCGGTGGCCCGGTCAATAAAGAACTCGGCCAATTGTTTCGGCTGAACAGGAGCTGTAATCTGCTTGGTGTAGACTTCCTCTTGCCCTACCCCTTTGATGTGAACGAGAGAGAATGCCGAACAAGGCTTTCCCTTTTCGCCATCGGAAAGGGCGTCTGAAATCCACTGTTCTATTGTAATGCGTTTACGAGCCATGGGTTTATTCCTAGGAATATCTTCGGTTATCTGGTTTGGGATTATCGTACAAGCAACTTCGCTGGCCCAATGGCCAAAATCTTTGGCAACACCACGATTCCAACTCCTGCAATGATCGCGATCTTGGCGATCGTAGACCAATCAAGACGACCTAAAAGACCGCTAGCTCCCTGCCCTAGAAGATTCCCCGCCCCTTTGGCGGCCCCTTCAGCCATGGTCGTAATCGCGCTGGCTGTATGGTATTGATTCAAGTCAAAGTCCGTTCCACTCCTCGGTTGAGGAATGGGCGAAGCCGTCGCGCCCGTGGCTCCCATCTTCATCAACGTATCGTTGATGTCTTCGATGCTGCCATCTCCAGGAGACCATGAATGGCTTTCCCATTTTGGATTGCAAGCAGCAAGGATAGCCTTGTATTCAGCATCCGCCGCGAGCATTGTATTGGGAGTGAGGAAATTGAGCCTTGCCATGGTAATGGCCGATTCGGCATTGGCTCGAGCGGCTTGGTATCTGGCATGAAGAGCATTCACGCGAGACACAATATCACCAAGGTCAAGCGGTCGACTTTCTACTTCGGCCAAGAGCTTGTCGATGTTGGCGATGGTCACGTCTTTTGCCGCCACCAAATCGATGAGCTCGGCAATGGAGTAGGCATTGCCTATCATACCAAAGCCGTATTGCTGCAATTGATAAGGAGATGGCCTACCAGAACGCATCGCGCGAAAATGTTGTTCCCAATTCATCAATTCCCCCAGTTAATAGGACCCATGGTGTTGTCAAGAGCCGCTTTGAGTGCCGTAGTCGCAAGGCCATCACTAGGCAATCCTTGCGAAGTCTGAAAGGCTTTGATAGCTTTTTGCGTCTTTGGTCCCATGGCACCATCGACCGCAAGCTTCGGCGTATAGCCTAGACCATTGAGCATCTTCTGAATATCGCTCACAAGCGAACTTCCAGACGATGGGGATGCAGTGGGAGTCATACGGGGTAAGGTTGCTTGTGGTGTGACGCTCGGATGAATGAGCGGCGGCAAACTCAGCGTTCCGCCTGACTCTTCAAAGAGCTTGGACGCGGCCCAAACACCCCCCATAATCATAATGAGTTGCCACATGCTATCATCCTTCCTTTAGACACCTCGGAGAGCTCGATAACTCATGTATAAGCCCCCTGCCGCAATGGCGAGCAAAGTGCTCGAAAGCCCTACAGCAATAGGCACCGCATATTTGTCCGCTAGGGCCAAATACTCATTTGCATATCGTTTGACTCCTCCGATGTAGTCGTTGAGATCGCCCGTGAAGTATCCAGCGGATTTCAATCCCGTTACGAAGGTTGTAGGGTCTCCACTCTGAAGGCCGTTCCACCATGCAGGCCGCCCTTGTAGAAGACGGACGTACGCTTCCCCCGCTTGATTGGCATTCGCATAGGCCGCGAACTTACAACGTGGATCAGGAGGATCGAAAAACTGATTGACTCCATCGATGACTTCGTTGCAGCGAAAGAATTGGTAATAAGGATCCCCATCGGAGTACTTCTTGTTACCAAAATTGAAGTTATGAATGCCGTGCCCAAAGTCATTGGTCTCATAGGCCGCCTGAGCGACCATGAGATTGAGAACTTGGGGAGATGGAACCATTTTCGTAACTTTCTGATATCCTGCTGAGATGACCTTGGTCACATCTTCGCCACTCATAGGAGTTGGCTTATCAGGCAGTTCTGAAGCAATGACGATAGGCCCTATACTCCCAGGAGGAAGACCAAGAGCTGAAAGCAGTGCAGGAGTCACTTGTCCGTCAACCGACATTCCATGAGCAGTTTGGAATGCGCGAATGGCATTGGCCGTGTTGTTGCCATAAACGCCATCCACCACAAGAGCAGGATTGGCGCCTAGTGCATTAAGAGCCGCTTGAACAGACGAGATGTTGGCCATAACTACTCCGTCTTTTCTGCCGGTTCTTCGGTATTCTTAGGAATATCCGTCTTCGCAGTGCCATTTGGCTGCTGGGCAGCTTTAGCTGCTTTCTCTGCTTGTTCCTTGAGCAGTGTCTTGGCCCTATCCCTCAGACGCAATGCCTTGACCGTAGCGGTCATGCTCTCAAACGCTTGGGCCACATGCAAAATGGCTTGAACGTTGGTGCTGTTCATCGCCTTGTTGAAGATGGCTTCATGAGCTTCCCTTTGCTCATCCGTACGAGCCCGCCATTGTGCACGCTTGTTGAGCGTAGCCGCTTGAGCCTTGAGGCCCGTCGTTTGAAACTCTTTGGCAAGCTCCATGAGCCGCATAGGGTCCTTCAAATGCTCAAGAGCATTCTTGTAGACTTCCTCCCGCTCGGGAGTGAGCACCCCAAACTGACTTTCCCCCTGCTTTCGGAACATGAGCCAAACGGCCAACCCAACCCCAATCGTAAGCGGATCCATTAGACCACCAACTTCTTTTCTTGCTTGTCTGTAGCAAAGTACCCAATCACGGGCGCAATCCCTACCAGTTTGATATATCGGTCCGTCTGCGGATGGGCGGCCCAAAAGTTCCTTTTTGCCTCTTCCTCCGTTTCCGCGTGAAGGTATTCCTTGTTAGCTACCACCTTGCAACGTGAATCGAGCGTTTCAAACGCAGCGCAATAGAGCTTACGAGTGTCCCATCCACGAAGGACGGCTCGAGCGACGAGTCCACACGGGCATCTCATGCAAGGAAACACCCGATCCACACGATTGTCCCCTTGCTCGCCCATGTCAGGAGTCAAGATGTGCATAGTGGAACACTTAGGGCAACAGACGATCCCCTTGGCAGATTTGACAAGAGGGTGCTCGGGAGGGATGAGGGTCCACGTACCAGGAATCCCCTGGACTTGAAGCCCCTTATCGGTCATTCGAGTAGCCCAAGGCTTACACTCGAATTCTATCGTTTGTTCTATCATTTCGGCAGTCATGTTATCCTCAGTCTGTTGTAGTCAAGGCAGACGCGCGAGAAAGAGAAAAGAGGCGACAGTGCAAAGCACAGAGTCAAGCATTGCGGAGCAATGCACCGGCTGTAGGCCCCGCCTACCCTTCGATGCCCCATATTACGTTTACGTCGGCATTGACAGATTCCGATGCGTTGCTGCTGATTCCAACCGCGTACGCGCCGGCAGGGAGCGGAATCCATCCTCCCGTAATGAGAGGATAGTAAGCAGCTAGCAAGATTCCGTTCGAGCCAATGACTTGAGCCACGATGTCTGTCGTGGTAAGAACCGCTCCCGAGTCTCCACACGCAAGAACGAAAAAGCTCATGACTCCTGCATTGACAGGAACGACAAAAAGCTTGCCTGGCGGACTGACTCCACCTGCTACAATCTGATTGGGCCCTGTAGTGAGCGACGGCGGCTGTCCCGTCGAGGGCCGCACGCCTTTAGTCAGTGTTGTCTGAACTGCGTAGGCAATGGCATCAGCACCTTCAGTTGTAACGCTTACGTCACGAATCTTGACACTGACCGCGTCACACACTCCCGAGATGGCCACTCCGGAAGCGATGGTGATGATCCGTCGCTGTTGCTGCCCTTTCACACTCCAATTGACGATGGCTTCCGCGCAAGGGACCGAGATTGACGTCCGGTCCCCTGTTTGAAGCAAGCCAAACTGGAGAGTGTATACGTTGGGAATAAGGTCGTACTCATTGATGCTGGTAGCATGGTCCTTTTGACCCAGCACCATGTTGGTAAGTCGCGAATTCCCTCGGTTTTCCCAACGTTCTTGTTCCATTCGCGTGGCGACGCGGGGTCCCCATCTTGGGGCGCGATGCTGCTCATCGCCTTTATTCCGCTCTTCGCACTACCCTTTCTCTTTTCATTCTCTCGCGCGTATACGATTGCTAAGACTGAGTATTCCTAAGAATACTCAGTTCG